>Ga0256405_10008105_pt1 | contig 15279 bp, 9 predicted proteins | sample RumenRJG_02DNA_FD_189096 | JGI IMG/M metagenome (GOLD analysis project Ga0256405, IMG submission 189096) | Bovine rumen microbial communities from Lethbridge, Alberta, Canada - RJG_02 | ecosystem: Host-associated > Mammals > Digestive system > Stomach > Rumen | place: Canada: Alberta | collected... | reverse complement strand
GACCGACTGGGATGTCGTCGCGCTGAACACCGCGCTTCCTACACAAGCAAATCCGGGTACGTTGTCAAGCCCGCAGGAAGACCAGTCGGACCTGAGATAATTCACCTCCGCAGTCCACTTGTTGCCGCGGAGCGAGAATCCTGCGCCGATTTCCTGGGCAAGTCCAACCCTGTTGCGCTTGCCGAGGGTGTCCGTGAAGGTCCTCGGGGAAGGCGTGGAGTCGTTGATGGAAGATATGGTCTGGATCTCATACCTGTCCACATGTCCGGAGAAGTTGGATTTGAGTCTGTAGGTAGCTCCTATCACCGCAGTGACGTTTCCCATCGCAGGAGTCTCATACTGAACTCCAAATTTCCCCGAATAGCTCTTCAGGTGCATCTCATATCCGCTGTAGATATCCCTGAAGCCCGTGCTGGCCAGGTCGAAGGTGCTGTTCTTGTTGAGCTTTCCGAAATAATACTGTCCCTCCGCTCCGATCGAGAAACCCTTGAACGGGGTCAGGCCGGCGCCGAGAAAGACCTCGGAAAGACCGCCATATCCCTGTACCGTATTGGTGATCACGCCCGTCTGGGAAATGATGTTGCCTGTCTCCTTGGAGGAAATCTTGTACCCGAGGTCGCTGAACGGAGAGAAGCCGGCATACATCGCCAGGGATTTGTAAACAGGGAACGAAAACGCCACGTCGTAGATGTTGAACGTGTTGTTGGAGGAACTCATATCCCCTTGCTTGTAGTATCTGTTTCCCTGGGCGAGGCTGAAATCAGCCATGAATGTCTTCTTGTCCCGAGCGGTTACCGCCGCCGGGTTGAGATAGTTGAGGGCTCTCTTGTCGCGGGTGGCTATTCCCACGCCGCCCATGGACTTGTTATAGGCGGATCCTTGCCTGGAAATGTCGCCTATCCCGAACATCGAATATGGGGAATATGAGTTGTATGCTTCATTCTGCGCACTCAAAGGAAGTACACAGAGCAAGCTGAAAGCTATCAGGAGTATTCTTCTAACGTTTCCTTTCAACATAATCGTCAGCTATCAATGCCAACCCCATCAGCACTAGATTGCAGACTACAAAGATGGAGTTTTTCATTCTTTTTGCAAAATATAAAGCGTCTCCGCCCGTAAAAACCACAACTTTTTCCGGAAACAGCGACAAGTACCCCTGTATTTCAAACATTATGCCGCTTACTACCCCCGATTCTATGGAGGAAACCAGCGAATTTCCTGTTTCTCTGATGTTTACGGGAGTGTCCACTATTGGGAGTGTCCGTGAATACCTGTTCAGCGCCTTGAACCTGGTACGGCAGCCCAGGGAAACGTTGCCTCCGGAGTAGTTACCCTCCTCGTCGGTAATATCTATTGTCATCGTGGTCCCGAAGTCGAATACCATGCTTCCCTTGCCTTTGAAAAGGTACCTTGCAGCAATCACCGCAGCCGCCCTGTCCGGAGAAAGATATTCCGGCAAAGAATAGCTTGTCACGGTCTGCAAGTGTTTCCTGTCGAGGATTATGAGTTCTCCACAACCGGAACGGAGCTTTTCTTCCTGGGACTGATTCACTTCAATGGTTGAAGAAATCACCATGACTGCCGGTTTTTCCTTTTCGACAAGGGAATCGATGAAATCGAACATCTTCTCCCCCTGGTAACGGAATGTCTTTCCGAGCGTCATTCCGTCCGACCAAGCCGCCTTGAGGGCTGTGTTTCCTATTTCCACCAAAAGATTCGGCATCTTCCAAAGATAGTGATTTTTTTGTTATTTCAGCTTCATAAGCGTCTGGAGGGCCTTCTGGAGGGTATCTATTCCGCGCGTGACTATCTTGAGTTTACCTTCAGACTGCTTGAGATGGAAGAGCTGGTCGTTGGCGTTGATGTTGCCGAGTATATCCGTAAACACCTTGGTCTTGTAGTAAGGAGACATCGGATTGGAGATGAAGAACATTATCATCATTCCGTTCTTGATGATGATTTTCTCGAATCCGAGCTTGCTTCCGAGATTACGTATCTTGACCACATTGAAAAGATTGCCGGCTTCTTCCGGAAGTTCCCCGAAACGGTCGGAAAGTTCCGCCCTGGCGCGGTCTATCTCCTTGTCATTCAGCATCGAATCGAGATGCTTGTATATCCTTATCTTCTCCGCCGTGATGTCTATGTAAGAGTCCGGAATCATTGCCGGCTGGTCGGTTTCTATGGTACAGTCGACTAGGAAAGAGTCGTCTTTCCTTCCTGTTGACACGCCTGTTTCAACCCCTAGTTCTTCCATCGCCTCGGCAAGTATCTTCTGGTATGTCTCATATCCCATATCCATTATGAATCCGCTCTGCTCGGCGCCGAGGAGGTTGCCTGCTCCCCGGATGTCGAGATCCTGCATGGCTATGTTGAATCCGCTCCCGAGGTCGGAAAATTCCTCGATCGCTTTCAGCCTGCGCCGGGCGTTGTCAGTGATGGATACCAAAGGAGGCACTATAAGGTAGCAGAATGCTTTCCTGTTGGACCTTCCAACCCTCCCTCTAAGTTGGTGAAGGTCACTCAGGCCTATGTTCTGTGCCTGGTTGATTATTATGGTATTGGCATTTGGAATATCCAGTCCGTTCTCGATGATCGTCGTACAAAGAAGCATGTCATAGTCACCGCGGATGAAGTCCAGCATCCTGTTTTCCAGTTCCTTCGGTTCCATCTGGCCATGCGCGACACATATCTTCATGTCAGGAACAAGCCTGTGAAGTATCTCATGGATGGAATCAAGTTCCTCAACTTTGTTGTGGAGGAAGAAAATCTGGCCGTTGCGGTTGAGCTCGTAATTGATTATGCTCTTTATCTCATCGGTGTTGAAAAGGATTATTTCTGTCTGTGTCGGAATCCTGTTAGGCGGCGGCGTATTGATGATTGAAAGGTCCCTGGCGCCCAGGAGTGAGAACTGGAGGGTACGGGGAATAGGAGTTGCCGTGAGGGTAAGTGTATCCACTGATGACTTCAACTGGCGCAGCCTTTCCTTCGCTGACACACCGAATTTCTGTTCCTCATCTATCACAAGAAGCCCCAAATCCTTGAATTCGAAGCCTTTTCCAAGCATCTTGTGGGTTCCTATAACTATATCCAACTGCCCTTCCTTCAACCTTCTCTTTATTTCCGTCACTTCTTTGGCGGAATGGAGCCTGCTGACATATTCTATGGTGCAAGGAAAATCCTTGAGCCTCGCTGAAAAAGTGTTGTAATGCTGCAGGGCAAGGATCGTGGTCGGTACCAATACCGCCACCTGCTTTCCGTCGGTAACAGCCTTGAAAGCGGCCCTGATAGCTATCTCTGTCTTTCCGAAACCTACATCTCCACAGATCAGGCGGTCCATAGGGCTGTCATCTTCCATATCCAGTTTGACCGCCCTGGTGGCTGCTTCCTGGTCCGGAGTGTCCTCATACATGAAAGATGATTCAAGTTCTTCCTGAAGATAGCTGTCCGGAGAAAAAGCGAAACCTTTGGACGCCTTCCTTTTCGCATAGAGCTGTATCAAGTCTTTCGCTATATCCTTGATCCTGGATTTGGCACTTGTCTTCAGGTTCTGCCAGCTCTTGGACCCGAGCTTGTTTATTTTCGGTACCTCACCGTCCTTCGGGCGGAAACGGGAAATCTTGTTCAGGGAATGTACGGATACGAACACCACGTCTCCATCCTTGTACATCAGCTTGACAACTTCGTGCATCCTGCCTTTGTCGTCCCTCATCCTGACCAGGCCGCCGAACACTCCTACTCCGTGATCTATATGGACTACGTAATCACCGATGTTGAAAGCAGTCAAATCATTGAGTGTAAGCTGTTCGCTTTTCTCGACCGTCCTCCTCAGGCTCACCCTGTGGAATCTGTCGAATATCTCATGGTCGGAATAACAGCATATCTTATCGTCATGGTCTATGAATCCTGAATGGATATTCTTTCCTTCGACGAAATCAGGAACAAGGCCGCTGTTTTCCAGAAGGATGGATCTCAACCTTTCTGTCTGGCTCTTCTTTCCACTGAATATGAACACTTTGTATCCATATTCCATATTCTTCCTGATGTCGGATGTCAATAACTCGAAATTCTTGTTGAATACCGGCTGGGGAACAATATTGAATTTTATCACATCTTCCGCTTCCGTTCCCAATGGAACCTGGAGGAATACTTTCCTGAATGGCTCCAACCCCTTGGAAAACTCCCGCTCCTTGTAAATATCAAAGGAGTCCAACCATATCAGCGTACCTTCAGGAAGAAGGGATAGAATGCTTTGTCCATTCGATGTCCCTTCTTTTCCGGCAAGATCCGGAAATATCTCTATATCAGTTCTTTCTTCTTTTGAAAGCTGCGTATTGCAATCAAATACATGGATCTTTTCCACTTCATTTCCGAAGAAAGATATCCTGAAAGGATCATTGAAGGAATATGAGAAAATATCTATTATCGAACCTCTTATACTGTACTGGCCTGGAGCGGAGACGAAATCCACTTTCTCGAATCCTTGTTCCGATAATTTCTCCTTTATTGAATCAAAGGATATCTCCTGCCCTACACTTACCTTCATCACAGACTGAACTATATCCCCTATAACAGGAACAAGTTCTTCGAGGGCCTCCGGATAAGTTACTATGAACAATCTGGATGAATTGCCGGAATTGGAAATGATCTTTCCTACCGCTGACGTTCTCTGTACCCCGAGAGTAGATTTATAGTTGCTCTTCTCTACACCTTTTCCACTATCAGGAAGGAAGAATACTATATCTCCTTCAACCAGGGAATACAAATCCGAGGCACAGTACTCGGCACTTTCCTTGTCTGGAAGTATGATAAGATTGGTTCCGTTTACGGCACATTGGGACACGATGAACCACCTGGCAGAGAGAAAAAGCCCTTTGCAATATATTTCCTTGTCAAGAGCCAACTTCCTTGCCAGTTTTCCGGAAGAAACTGAACTTATCAACATACGTTGCAAAATATTGTCAATAACCTGTTGATAACCCTGTTAACAAACCCCGTTTTATTGTTGGTTTTCCGGAACGGAGTATTTTTCAACAAACGGCCAACAATCCGCCAAATGCTGCCTTAACAGGTTTGTGTGTTATTAAAATATTAATAATCAATTATTTAAATGAGTTATCAACATTTCAACAACCTATATATCACCATCAATTTATATAAAAATAAATCAATATATTTGTATTGACTAAATGACTTTCTGATGACAGAGTTCGATCCGCACAATACAAGTAGCGACAAAGATAAGGATTTGGACGGAATTATCCGCCCGCAGGAACTTGAAGATTTCACAGGCCAGAAAGAGATAGTTTCCAACCTGAACGTTTATATCAAGGCTGCCAAGATGAGAGGAGAAGCTCTTGACCACGTGCTTTTCCATGGTCCTCCAGGACTCGGCAAGACCACTCTCGCCCATATCATAGCAAATGAGATGGGAGTGAATATGAAGATTACTTCCGGTCCTGTACTTGACAAGCCAGGAGATCTGGCCGGACTGCTCACATCGCTTGAGACCGGAGATGTTCTTTTCATAGATGAAATCCACAGGCTTTCAGCGGAGGTTGAAGAATATCTCTATTCTGCGATGGAAGATTATGTGATTGACATAATGATAGACAAAGGTCCTGGTGCGCGTTCGGTCAGGATCAGCCTGAATCCTTTCACCCTTGTTGGAGCCACCACAAGGAGCGGTCTCCTTACGGCGCCACTCCGTGAAAGGTTCGGAATCAATTGTGGGCTAGAATATTACGATACTTCAGAACTGATCAGGATAGTAAGGAGAAGTGCAAGGATCCTTAATGTTACCATCGATGATGATGCTTCGAAGGAGATAGCTCTCAGGAGTCGTGGAACACCGAGGATTTCGAACGCCCTTCTGAAGAGGGTACGTGATTTCGCCCAGGTCATGGGTGACGGACATATAGACCTTGACATAGCCAGATATGCCCTCAATAAACTGAAGATAGATACCAGAGGTCTGGATTCCATTGACAACAAGATATTAAGGACTATAATAACAACTTTCAAGGGAGGTCCGGTCGGAGCGAATACGATCGCTACCGCCATAAGCGAAGACCAGGGAACTTTCGAAGAGGTATATGAACCTTTCCTCATCAAGGAAGGATTCATTGTGCGTACCCAAAGAGGAAGGATAGCCACGGAATTGGCTTACAAGCACCTGGGACTGGATGCCGAACTTGAAGCAAACAAGATTGACAATGGCTCGTTATTCTAGGTTCACATTAGTATTCATATTCATTTTCCTTTCTGTACAGGCTTTCTGCTGTACTTCAGTCATCATTTCCGGAAACGCACGGGCGGATGGCCGTCCGGTGATGTACAAACACAGGGATACAGGTGAATTGAACAACAGGATGCAATGGTTCCGGGGACCGGAATACTGTTTCATCGCTCTTGTCAATTCTTCTGCCAAGGAAGGAGAAGCCTGGGCAGGAACTAATTCTGCTGGTTTCTGTATAATGAATACTGCGACCTATGATCTTAAAGATGACAGTATTCCTGAGGAAATGATGGACAAGGAAGGAAAGTTCATGTATAAAGCCTTGGGTGTGTGTGCTGACCAGAAGGAGTTTGAACATTTTCTGGATACTCTCTCAAAACCTTATGGAGTAGAGGCCAATTTCGGAATAATAGATGCACATGGCGGCGCATCATATTATGAAGTCAACAATTATTCCTACAGGAGGTTCGACGTAGCGGATGAACCCGGTGGATATATGGTTGTGACCAACTTTACCCGGAGTGGCCGTGAAAAAGACAGGAAAGGTGTGGACAGGTGGGAAAAATGCAAGGAGATATGTGCGGGACTGGATATGTCCACTGTCGGACACAAAGAACTTTTCAATTCCATTTCGAGGTCCGGCAAACCTATACAGAGGAATATTTCTTCCGCTGCCATCATCTTCGAAGGAGTAAGTCCGGGTGAGGATCCTCTCAGGACAGTTGCATGGACTATCCTGGGATGTCCGACCACTTGCATATATATTCCTCTCAAGGTTTTTACAAGTGACCATATTCCTGCATTCATGAAGGAATACAGGGATGGCGACAATGCCCAGATATGCAGCCAGGCACTGGTTATCAAGGGAATATATGGATTTGAGAAGGGATGTATTCCTGAATGTCAGGAAGTAGAAAAATTCGTGGACAGTAAGTTCAAGCGTTGGATGAACGGTCCGAGGTATGACAAATACGTCAGGAAAGTTTATCACAAGTATAAGCTTATGTACACCCGCAAGCTTCCGAAAGTGGTCCATAAACTTGCTGACGTCGAGAAAAATGACTAAAATTGCAGATAATTCACTAACCAGCATAAATACAACAAAAACATATTAAGAAATGGCCGATAAATTAATCTCAAAGATTCCTGACGGACCTTTGGCTGAAAAATGGACCAAAAGGAAATCTGAACTTCATCTTGTCAATCCGAACAACAGAAGAAAGCTGGAGATAATCGTAGTAGGTACCGGTCTTGGAGGAGCATCTGCGGCTGCTTCCCTCGGTGAACTTGGCTACAATGTCAAAGTGTTCTGTATCAGTGATTCACCTCGAAGGGCACACTCGATTGCAGCTCAGGGAGGTATAAATGCTGCAAAGAATTACCAGAATGACAACGACGCTGTTTACCGTCTTTTCTATGACACCATCAAGGGAGGAGACTATCGCAGCCGTGAGGCCAATGTCTATCGTCTGGCAGAAGTGAGCGCCGCTATCATCGACCAGTGTGTTGCACAGGGTGTTCCTTTCGCCCGCGAATACGGCGGATACCTTGCCAACCGTTCTTTCGGAGGTGTACAGGTTAGCCGAACCTTCTATGCCAGGGGACAAACCGGCCAGCAGCTTCTTCTCGGAGCTTATGCGGCCCTCAACCGCCAGATCGCTGCCGGAACGGTAACAAGTTATCCTCGTCATGAAATGCTTGACCTGGTTATAATAAACGGCCAGGCGAAGGGTATCATAGCCCGTAATCTCGTGACCGGTAAACTTGAAAGGTTCGGTGCACATGCTGTTGTAATAGCAACCGGAGGTTACGGAAATACATATTTCCTTTCCACCAACGCCATGAATTCCAATGGTTCTGCAGCATGGCAGTGCTACAAGAAGGGAGCATATTTCGCAAATCCTTGTTTCGCACAGATCCACCCTACCTGTATTCCTGTCCATGGTGAGCAGCAATGCAAGCTTACCCTCATGTCCGAGTCTCTCCGTAATGACGGACGTATCTGGGTGCCTAAGAAGATGGAGGATGTAATCAAGCTTCGCAAGAAGGAGAAGAAGCCATCCCAGATTCCTGAAGAAGACAGGGATTACTATCTCGAGCGTCGTTATCCGGCTTTCGGTAACCTGGTTCCTCGCGATGTTGCTTCACGTGCCGCAAAGGAAAGGTGCGATGCCGGATTCGGAGTCAACGAAACGGGACTCGCTGTATTCCTCGATTTTGCAGATGCTATCAAGAGGCTTGGTCACCAGAGGGTTCAGGAGCGTTACGGCAACCTCTTCGACATGTATTACAAGATCAACAATGTCAGTCCTTGGGAGGAACCGATGATGATTTATCCGGCCATCCATTATACTATGGGTGGAATCTGGGTTGACTATGACCTGCAGACTACCATTCCTGGTCTCTACGCTATCGGTGAAGCCAACTTCTCCGATCACGGCGGCAACCGCCTTGGTGCATCCGCTCTCATGCAGGGTCTTGCAGACGGTTATTTCATACTGCCGGTAACGATCGCCGACTATCTTTCCAACAAGTTTGCCGAGCCTAAGACCGATATCAACGATCCTGCTTTTGACGAGGCAGAGAAGGCAGTTCAGGCAAGGATTGACAATCTCTTCGCCATCAAGGGAGGAAAGACTGTTGATTCAATCCACAAGAAGCTTGGAAAGATCATGTGGGATCATGTGGGCATGGCTCGCAATGAGGAAGGACTGAAGAAGGCAATTGAAGAAATCAGGGAACTCAAGGCTGAATTCTACAAGGACGTCTGCGTACCAGGAAGCCAGTTAGAGTTCAACCAGGAACTCGAGAAAGCCCTGAGGCTTGAAGACTTCTTCGAAATAGGAGAACTCATGGCCCGCGACGCTCTCAACAGGAAAGAATCCTGCGGTGGTCATTTCCGCGAGGAAAGCCAGACTGAAGAGGGTGAGGCCAAGAGGGATGATGCCAACTACATGTATGTCGCCGCTTGGGAATACAAGGGTGAAGATAAAGAACCGGAACTCCACAAGGAACCTCTCAAGTACGAGTTCATCGAGGTTAAAACCAGAAATTATAAAGAATAATCGGATATGGATTTCAATCTTAAGATATGGCGTCAGAAGAACGCCCGGGAAAAGGGTCATTTCGAGACCTATCACATTGCAGGAATCGAGGAAGATGCTTCGTTCCTGGAGATGCTTGACATCCTGAACGAACAACTGATCCGTGAAGGAAACGATCCGGTTGCTGTTGAGAGGGGCTGCAAGAGCAGCGGTCCGGTTTCTTTCGACCATGATTGCCGTGAAGGTATATGCGGAGCATGTTCACTCTTTATCGATGGCCGTGCGCATGGTCCGGATGACCACGTGACTACCTGCCAGTTGTTCATGCGTCATTTCAAGGACGGGGCTACCATTACCGTGGAGCCGTTCAGGAGCCCGGCCTTCCCTATCATCAAGGATCTGGTTGTCGACCGCAGCGCATTCGACAAGATACTACAGGCAGGAGGTTTCATTTCTGTACGTACCGGTGCCGCCCAGGATGCCAACGGTATCCTTATCCCTCACGAGAAGGCGGAGAAGAGCATGGATGCTGCCGCTTGTGTAGGTTGTGGTGCTTGTGTTGCAACCTGCAAGAACGGCTCTGCAATGCTGTTCGTTGCGGCAAGGGTGAGTTCCTTGGCTCTGCTTCCTCAGGGTCGTCCAGAGGCGGCCAGGAGGGCCAGGAATATGGTTGCGAAGATGGAGGAGCTTGGTTTCGGAGGTTGCACGAATACTCGTGCGTGCGAAATGGAGTGTCCAAAGGGTATATCCATCGAGCATATTTCCCGCCTGAACAGGGAATTCCTTTCCGCCAAGTTCTCAGAATAGATCACTTTAGAAATACTTATATCTCATAATGTATCAAGGCCGGCTTTATCAGTCGGCCTTTTTCTGCGTCATCCCCGGCTCAACAGGGGATTCCACCTTCATCGTCGGCCTCTGCAGGGCTCAGGCGTCAGCGGCTGCAACACCGGGCGCTTGCTGCTTCGCAGCCCTGTACGGGTAAATGCGCCCTAACGTTGCAGCCGACTGACGCCTACTGCCCGTCATTCCCGACAGGAGGATTACTGGCGGCAGAGGACTTCGGCCATCATGCAGCGGGCGGAACCACCACCTATAGACTCTATGTTCGGAATACTGACCGGAAGAACGGTCCCGTAAGAATCCAACTTTGCCAGCTGGCCGGACGTAAAGCTATCTTTGGCAGTCTGAGACATAATAATGAAGTGTTCGTCCCTTATATTCTTGACTTCCAGGATATTCCCTGCAAAGTGACACATCTGGTCCAAAGTTATCCAGATGATTTCCTTACCGGCTGCGGTAAGGCTTGCCTCAACTTCAGAGAGTTCCGGCGGCGAGATTATCACCTCCTTGCAAACTACCGCGAATCTTTCTCCGACAGACATTACCACGTTGGTATGATAGACAGGATTACCGTTCTTGTCCAAGGCGTCGAACACAACCGGCCGGTATCCCAGTTTACGGCAGAACTCATCCAGGACAGCTTCCGAAGTGCGAGGAGAACGGCACGCATAGGCTACCTTTGACTTCCTGTCAAGCACCATGCTGCCGGTTCCTTCAAGGAACTTACCCTTGTCTTCCCATTCTGACAGATCCAGTATTCTCTTGATTCCGGCGGCCTCCATTATGGTCGTGATTGTTTTAGGATCCCTTTCAGCACGCCTGTTCGGGGCCAGCATCGGGTAGAGTACCAAAGTGCCGTCTTCATGGGTGGAGAACCAGTTGTTCGGGAATATTGAGTCGCATGTTTCCGGCTCGGGGGTATCTTCAACTACGATGACCGGAATATCTCTCTCCTGCAGTGTACGGACCATTCCGTCGAATTCCTCACGGGCCAAAGATTGGGAATCCTGTCCGTTTGAGAGGTTCTGGAAATGGTTGCTGCCTGCGGTCTGGACATTGTATCCGAAACGTACTGGCCTGACCATTAATAGTTTCGTCAAAATATTCATTCGTTTTGAACAAGAGAGCGATATCATCAGGTTGCGTATGGAAAAGAATATCGAGAACTGTCCGAGAGCCAGTACCCAGTCGTGACGGATAAGTCCATAGATAATGATCAGGGCAGATCCTATCACAGCAAGGACCCAATGACCTGTCGGCAGGATGGAGGTTTTCCTCCGGTAACTGTAAACCAACTGGTATATTGAGCGGCATTCATAGACAGTCTGTCCCAGGACACCGAACAACAAGAGTTTCAGAGGAACGTCCTTATTATGTAGAAAAGTCTCGGTAAACGTAGGGAAATCCTTGATAATCAAGGCTAATATTACCAAAGGGAAGATAGCTTGAAGCACGATTACGGGCTTGGAAACCTTCTTGTACAGACCAAGGACGCTTATGTTCCACATATAGACATAATAGCCCACGCTCTCTCCGAATATAATGGAAAAGTCCTTCCTGAGCCAACCGTAGAGATAAAGCACCACGGCCCCGACGCTGCTCAATACCCAATATATGCCGGGAGACTCCACGCGATGGGATTTCTCCGACATATACCACTGGATCAGGATCCGGGAGCCATAAATGCCCATTCCGGCCAGTCCGAGAAGATATACCCATAGAGGACTGTCCATGATGTTACTCAGGATTTACGGTACCGTAACAGCGCATGAATACTGCTTCTTGCATTTCTTTAGGCAGCGGACGGACGATAGAGCGTATCATCGGTAACGGGAAGTCTTTCATTCTCAATACGATCATCCCATCCAAGCTGTAATTGAAGAGAGGATCGACGTTGAAGCAAGCCACCCTTGCCCCACAGTTGAAATACTTCCTGAACAATACCGGGAGCCTGTAATTTCCGTCTGCCAGTGTACTGAGGAATTTATCGAAGGCATCAAGGTTCCCTCTCGGGATCTGGGAAAGAAGCGGCTCCGGATCCACACGCAGGAAGTCTGATTCGAAAGGATGAGGCGGCGTTGCAAACTGTTCAGCTTCCGGCAGTTTGAAATCCCTTTCGAGGAAATATACCCCGAGGCTTTTGTAGAAATCAGGAAGGCTGTCACTTATGCTCACGGTTCCGATACTGCAATCTGTCTTCGGATTCTTCACCAGGGCGACCGTGAGGCCGGCCAGCATCAACTTCAAAGGAAGGACTTCCCTCTGGTATTTAAGGGAGATGAACGAGCGCCCCAGTTCCATGCTGTGTGCAAGTATTTCTTCAGCAGCAGGCCCATACTTCAAAAGACTGGACGTATAGAGTCCGTCTATTCCTAATTTAGGAATGATTTCCGCACCATACCCGACGCGATATGAACCAACGATATCTCCGTTAGGAATATTCCAAAGGATAAGATGCTTGTAATAAGCGTCATAAGAATCCGTATCCAAAGGATTGCCGGTTCCTTCCCCTATAGCGCGGAAGGTTTCTTCGCGAAGGCGGTAAAGCTCCCTCATTGCGAGCGGAGCATCCGAAGATCCAATGAGATATACCCTGTAATCGCCAGTTTCGAAAAGGATCTTGTCCTCCAGCTTCTTCATCTGTGCACGGACCAGTTCTGGGTCTACAGGAGGAGCGATTTCGTTTAATCCGATATTCGAAACATTCCTGGAAGGCAATGAGCACTGTGCCTCGAGAGCATAGCACCTGTTTCTTAGATATTTTCCTAACTCTTTAATTTCCAGGTTTGCAATATCTTCCGGCGATACTGGTTTCCCAATCCGTACCTTGACCGTCGTTCCTTTTTTGTTCATCAGTTCCCTGGCCAGCCTGACCGTACGAAGCATCGGATGGATGCGCCCAAGAGTATGGAATCTGTTTGAGTTGGCACCGTCGAAATAGACCGGGACCACAGGCAAGCCGGAATTCTTTATGATCTTTATTATATTGTCTGCCCAAGGCTTGTCTTCCACAACCCGCTTGCCGGATATTGCTGTGCGCTGTCCCTTTTTCTGCCAGGTTGAGACCTCTCCTGCAGGGAACAGTCCCAAAGGGTGACCGGCAGCAAGATGATCCAGCGCTTCCCTGATCCCTGAAATGCTCTTCGTCCCTCCTGTGGAGAAATTATCGACAGGGATGAACCAGTAAGCCAGATTCCGGATCTTTGCGAGAAGGAACGTCGTCAGAATCTTGAAATCAGATCTTTTGGATCCGACTATAGCATTGAGTATCAGGCCTTCAGCGCCGCCGAAAGGATGGTTGGACACAGTGATGAACCCTCCTTCTGCAGGAATATATCCTTCCTGTTCCGGGAGAGCCTCGTACTTGATACCCATCTCTTTCAGTACTCCTTCGGAGAAAGTGGGACCATATAGGCCTGATACGTCTCCGTAATAACCGTTCAGAGAATCAAGTCCGAGGATGTGGTATAGGATCCCTGAAGTCAACCTTCCCATAAAGCCCTTCAAACCAAGGGCTTCCCGCAATTCTTCTTTATTTATAAGAGTTTTCTTTGCCACGTTTCAAATACAAAAAAACACTACTGATTACCAAAGGAAGTTGTTGAACGGATAGCGGCCGGCATGGATTTCAGCCACCATCTTGTATAGATCGTTCCTCAGTTTCTCTATGTTGGTCTTGTTAATGGCCGACATGAAGATGCAAGGGGTCTTCTCCTGGGCTATCCAACTGTTTTTCAATTCTTCCAGGGAGAGGTTCCCGCTTCCTTTCGGTGTCAGGGAGAATTCGTCGTATTCTTCATAGGTATATGCATCGATCTTGTTGAATATCACATACACAGGTTTGTCTGCCGCGCCGATGTCCCTCAGGGTCTGTTCCACGACCTCCATCTGTTCCTCGAATCCCGGGTGGGAGATATCCACGACGTGGAGCAGGATATCCGCCTCGCGAACCTCGTCCAAGGTGCTCTTGAATGCCTCTACAAGCTGTGTCGGGAGCTTGCGTATGAAGCCCACGGTGTCGCTGAGGAGGAAAGGTACATTCTCGATAACAACCTTCCTTACAGTGGTATCCAGTGTAGCGAACAACTTGTTTTCAGCGAACACGTCGGACTTGGCCAGCAGGTTCATGATGGTACTTTTACCGACGTTGGTATATCCCACGAGCGAAAGCCTTACCATCGATCCCCTGTTGCTCCTCTGGGTGGCCATCTGGCGGTCAACTTTCTTCAATTGCTCTTTCAGCAGCGATATGCGGCTTTTTACGATTCGCCGGTCAACCTCTATCTGGGTCTCACCCATACCGCCTCGGGTACCCATACCTCCCCTCTGGCGCTCAAGGTGGGTCCACATACCGGCAAGCCGTGGAAGCATATAGTTGTACCGGGCCAACTCAACCTGCATCTTAGCGTAGGATGTCTTGGCTCTTTGGGCAAATATTTCCAGTATCAGGCTTGTGCGGTCGATGACAGAACTGCATTTGATCACCTTTTCAATATTCCTCTGCTGCATCCCGGTAAGCTCATCGTCGAAGATGACATAGGAAATTTCGTTTTCTTCGCAGTAAGAAGCGATTTCTTCCAGTTTTCCGCTTCTGATATAAGTCGACTTTTCAGGTTTGTCGACCCTCTGCACGAATTTCCTGTCTCCGGTTGCACCAGCGGTTTCCGCCAGGAACTCAAGCTCATCGAGGTACTCGTAAACCTTACGTTCGTCTTCGTTCTGCTTGATTATTCCTACGAATACGGCTTTCTCTGTTTTCTGACTGTCTGCCATCCTTAGTAAAAAAGGCCATCCGGTTGGGGACGGCCTTTTCATTTTTTAAACTGGTTCTATCTAAGCTGGAAGATAACAGGGAATGTATAAGTTACCTTCACAGCACGGTCACGCTGCTTGCCCGGCTTCCACTTAGGAGAGCTCTGGACAACCCTGACAGCTTCTTTGTCGAGGGAAGAATCCACGCCTCTGAGCACCTTCACATTGGTGACGGAGCCGTCCTTTTCAACCGTGAACTGGAGGGTTACACGGCCCTGAACTCCATTTTCCTTTGCGATCTCAGGATAGACGAGCTTCGAGTTGACCCATTTTGAGAACTCATTGGCATCTCCTCCGTTGAAGGATGGTTTCTCTTCTACGAGCTGGAAAGGAATGGCCTCTTCT
>Ga0256405_10008103_pt1 | contig 15281 bp, 17 predicted proteins | sample RumenRJG_02DNA_FD_189096 | JGI IMG/M metagenome (GOLD analysis project Ga0256405, IMG submission 189096) | Bovine rumen microbial communities from Lethbridge, Alberta, Canada - RJG_02 | ecosystem: Host-associated > Mammals > Digestive system > Stomach > Rumen | place: Canada: Alberta... | reverse complement strand
ACAGACGGAGTTACCAACTGGGAAACATCCGGTGAGGATATAACCCCCCATCGTCAATGCTATATTACTCATGATTCAACAAATTCTCCTTGTGTCATTAAAGCTCCACTATTTGCGATCTGAATCAGTGCATTATATAAGTTTGTAATTTCTGTCTGACTCAATACAGTAGAATAGACTCTGATATCGGACAAATTACCAACAAAATGCGTATCCCAACCAGTACCTGTATAAGAATTAAATATATACAGATTCGACAGATCTACTGTAGTGCCTTGCGAAGACCAATCTGTTACACTAGACACCGCAGTACCATTAACAAACATCTGTACTTTACCAGCATTAAACGTAAATGCAAAATGATACCAAGTATCTATCGTTAATAATGGATCGCTTGTATAAGTTAAATACTTATTTCTAAATGCCCATAATCCATGGGATTCAGTGTTCACCCCAATCCAAAGTCCAGAAGATCCTAACGACCTGGAGTTTGAAATAATAGTAGAATATCCACCACAGGAATGTGGTTTTACCCATCCAGTTACTGTAAATTGTCCCAGTGAACCAAGACCAGTTACTACCTGTATAAAGTTTGAACCATTACCAGATGCTGTATCAAGCTCGCACTTTAATGAACCAGTTCCTCTAGGAGATTCAGAATCGTTTAATAATGTTCCAGTTATTGTTCCCTTTGGCGTAATTCCAGAAGTATTTCCAAGATAACTGTTAATGCCAATAGCATCAGCAGCATCACTATAACCAGATTCTGTACTGCCAAGTTCTACTTTAATATTCTTTACTTTCCAACTTACAGCAGCACTATCACCAGAAGTAATCAATCCAACCCAATCACCCGGTTTAATACCAATATGACTGGTATTGCTAGCATGACTGTTTGTTGAGCCAAACGATATATGTGTCCAAGTATTTGCGGGAATATTTGATGTATTCTTAGTCCATCTTTTTCCACTATTATCATTATCATTGCCAGCCCAAACAGATCCACTAGACACACCATTATTAAAATCGATTGCTAATGAATGCTTAGATGGCAGATAAACATCCATAGATACTGTATATGATGAGCCGTAAGGAACAACCATATCATTATTTGGTATATTAAATCCAGATCCCCATGTACCAGTTGTTACTGCAGATTTAACTGTAAATCCATTAAAACTACTATCATAGGTAGATATGGTACTAGAATTAGCACTTGTAATTCCTGTATGATTCTTAAAGTAATTCTTTCTACCTTGTCCTAATGGATTGGTTAAAGGTAAATGTACTAAAATTCCATTCGAAATCTCTCTAATCTCTTTTGGAGAAAGTACATTATCATAGATTCTAAAATCTCGAATACTTCCATAGTAAGGATAAATATTGCCACTATAATGAAAACATCCAATACCTAATCCATTGCCATCAGAGTACGTAGGTTTTGAAGTATCACTAACCGCAATAGATCCAACCAGATCTCCATTTCGATATACCAGAGCAGAGGTTCCATTAACCGTTAAAGCAATATGTGTCCAAGTATTTGAAGGGACATCACTAACCGTTAAATTTTTTGAGCCAAACCAAACTAATACAGTAGAAGTACTAGCAATTGCAATGCCATAGCCATACCCACCATAATCTGCTCTACCAACCGTAAACACAAATTGTGTTGCACTTCCAGTATAGTTCGGATTAATAAAACAAGAAAAAGAAAATTGATCTGTATAATTCCAATCCGAAGAATTATTATAGATTACATTATTCAGGTCACCACCAAAAGTTGCATATAAACTATTGCCCCAAGATTTTGGAGCTCCATTCATCTTTCGGCCGCCTATACCTTGATTTATTGTAGATCCATTCAAGGGGAGCCATACTTGTAAGCTCATATATCAATCCTCCTAAAAAATAAACGAAGTATTTTATAATATACACTTCAGTACTTAATTTATTAAGAAGTTCGTCTTATAAGAAACCATCAGCAATTCCTTTTTCAATTATATACTATATACATGATACAATATATAGATTCACTTTTTAGAAAGGTTAAATAATATGAACGATTCTAAAATAAATTCGGATGATTTTTTTGATGGTCCGTTATATGAAACGGATTCAGAAACTTTTATTTGTTACGGCAATTATTTATATATATTTGTCTCACCTCAGATTCATAACGACAAATATTTTGTTGTAAAAGTAGAAAATAAAGTTAAAGATAAATTAATAAAATCATGCAATATATTATTTGAATCTTCAAATTATTCATCCAGTACATATTATAAACTATCACAAAATGAATGTAATACATTATATAATTTATTATTGCAAAAGCCAGACGAAAAATACCATTTAAATTTCAATACCAATTGGGAGGCATTAGTAGCAACTCATAATTATGAAAATGATGATGATTTTCATGGTGAGATGCCTGATTATCGTTTACTAAAGTAGAAGAATAAAAATAGGGCTACCTATAATGGTAGTCCTATTTTTATTTTTTGTATTAATACTCAATATAATCTTTTGCAGTGATTTCAGTATTCATGATATTTAATACTGAATATGGAGATCCAGAATAATATTTTTTAGGAATAACCGTTACATTACGAAAAGCAAATGTACCAGTACCGTTAGAATAATTACATCTACAACCACATGATAGTCCATTACGATCGGTTCCAGTAAATAATGCAACAATATGTTTTGAACCTTTTGTAGAACTAAGTACAAGTGATGTTAGATTTACTGTATTGTTTAAACAATCAGCAAGAGGATTTGAATAATTCCAACTTGCATCACTTGCAAAATTATCAGAAGATGTTGAGCCCTGAAAATATAATTTAAATGTTCCAGCAGTACTAGAATTCTTAAATCCACCTGACCATTCTACCATTAAATCTACAGCATATTGTACATCTTTTACTACATTCGTTACTCGTATATTCCCAATCGTTTGATTATTTGCATCTTTGGCTGGCGTATAGCTATTATATTCACCATTCGTTACTGGTAGTTTAATTGCTCCAGATTCATTATAAACCGTATCAGAAATTAAACCGGTTTTTTTTGCCTTCATATGTCAGTCCTCGTTGCTTTTGTAACAAATTCATTTAATGTTTCACCAGGTTTATGTTTTCCAAAATTAAAGAATAGTATTTGTGGATATCTATTAGGATCACCGAATTCTTTTTTATTATGAGCTTCGATAAAGTATTCTTTAATCCCATTTAGGTCATTAAATTCTTTAATTCCAGCATGTCCACCCCAAGCATTTTCAAAATAATACAAACGATTATTGTTTTGATAATATACAAAACTATGTGTAACAGCATTTGCCGTTTCGCTATCATTTGCTTCAATTAAAAATACTGCTTTAGGATGATACTCTTTTAATTCTTCAAGTTCAAACATAACTTGATCATGACAAGAGCCAGATTTGGTTTTCATTACTTCATCATGAGATTTTAATTTTGTAAAATTAGCATACTTTATATTATTTTTCATCCACTTAGATAATTCTTCGGGAGTCATTTTAAGATCAACAGATTCACTAATATATTTATTATTATGATCTCTTGTTCCCTCGATCATATATGTCTTCCATTCAGAATCATCTCGAACAACTTTCCAACCATTTTTCTCTGCCAGTTTTTGAGATTCTACATTCTTAGATTTTGTTGCCCAATATACGGCAGTAAAATATTTAAGATTAGATTTAATCCATGCTGTTCCTTCTTTGGTAACAACAGAGCCAAATCCCTGATTACGATAATTTGGGTTTACAGCAAAACTTACATTGCCAGATTTATCTTTTGAATAATAGTCTATAGCAAAATATGCTACCGGAATATTATCTTTATATTTTACAATTTCTTTTACAGTCTTGCTGTCATCAAATTGATATTTCTTTGGCATATCAAGCTTGGCTTTATCTTCTGTAGATAATGAATCTATAATTGCGTTGATATCATCTGTCTTACTGGTATCTTTAGGTGGGTTTAATTTTGTTTCGGATGATTCATTCATATTCTTTTCATGCTTAAAGATATACCATAATATAGCATTAGAATATTCTCTTGGCATTTTTGGATTACCAATTATATCACTTACTTTATACCATTCACTGGTATTGATCTTATCATCTTTATCAATATCATCTATCTTTCCAGTATATTGAGATTGATACATACCAACATAGATTCTTGAGTAATATCCATACCACCACATTGTGGGATCAGGTACATGTTGCTTAACCCAATCTTGTACTTCTTCGTAGTATTCAATTAATGTACCGCTGAACTGTACATCAGTTACATTAATTCTAACTTCTTCTTTTGCTTCTCGAATTGCAGCTTCCATTGGAGTTTCATTTTCGTTCCAGCCACCACCGGGAGCACTAAATCGATCTTCTTTAGCAAGATAAATATACCAGCCATCTAGTTGCTTCTTTAAGATAAGCATACTAGATCTACCACGGCAAGGTTTTTCATATCCACGAATAAATAAACAACAGTTAGTAGCACCATCGGTAGATTTTACAAACCATTTTTCTAGGATTTGTTTGTCTTCCTCTTCTTCAGGTATAATATTATATTTAATATAATCTTCTATCGCCTCATTAAGACTATTTAATTGCTGGTAATAATCTTGCATCTTAATAACACCAGGTTCAAATTCAATTTGATCATTTGTAATCGCTTTATGTCCAAATACAGTTTCGTAAATAAATTGATTTGGCACTGGTTTGTTTATATATTCTTTTAATTGATCATAGACTTTATTCTTATTACAAGGAACAAAATATACACTATATCGAGAATCCCATAATATTTTCGACGTTTCGTTATGTAGTACTTTATCTCCTGCAGTTGTGACAATATTATCCAATCTAAAATTATCTGCTATTCCATATTCAAGTTTATCATGAATATCTCCATCCGGATTAAATACATTATTTTGCAAATAATTTACGACAATAACACCATTCATTGTACCACAATTAGCAGGAATTCCACCACTGTCTGTTTCGGATAAATATCTTTGTTTTGGTATTAAATAAGAGGATAAATCCATTTCCTCTCCAACACTATTTCGATGTAATAGCATATTTAATGTGTTTTGTCCAACAACAGGCCAAGAATCTTTCTTACCAAGATGAATATCATTTTTAGACTGCATATGATTTTCTCCACCATTTACAGTTAATTTACGATATTCAATTGTATGCTTTAATTGCTCTAATGTCTGCTTTATTTTAACTGGGTTATATTGACAAGCCAATCCTTCATATACTTTAAAGAATTGTGCTCTAGCATCTTTTCCACCAAAATCATCTGGACTTGTATTTCTACTACTATGTCCGCTCATATCAATTTTTGAATTCTTTAATATTGCATCTACAAATTCAGAACAGAATACATAGAAATCTCCATAGGAATTAATCTTATTTGATCCATTCAAATAAGCAACCAGATTCAATACGCCATATTTGGTTTTCTTTTGATTCTTTATATAGTAATCAACCGATTTTACCAATTGTGCTTTTACTGTTGGAGGTACAAAGATCGCAATGACTCTCATTAAACTCTGTTCTGGTTCTTTTACCAATCCGGCTTTTGGATCAATATAATTATTCAAATTATCAATATGCAATCCAATCCGATCAAAACTATACATTGGATTTAATGATGGCTCAAAAGATAATAATGCATGAGACCAAGTCATATTTAGGAAGTCTCTCATTAAGACTCCCATACCAGAACCAATAAAGGTATTGACAATAAAGACCGGAGATAAGTTTTTATTTTTTCTCCAATCTGCTTCTGTATATTTCTCATTTATAATATCCGTATTTTCATTGACATGAATAACTCTTGATGAATCATTATCGATCAAATGCATTTTTAAATCTGCAAATACAGATAAAAGTTGGGAGAAATCTTTATCTGTCAATTTTAAATAATTATAATCTGTGTTTTCAATAATAAATTTCTCTTTTGCAATAGACCGTCTTCTTACCTCAGCCATTGCTTTATTGTTGTTTGGATTCTTTCCACCATCTTTTACTTCAATAATCAGATTATAAGGGATATAATACATATCTGGAATATAATAATGTGTCTTTCCCTCATATTGATATTCTAGAAATGGTCCAGGCGTTGTAATATCTTCAGATTTGATATACATAACCTGATCCATAAATTTTAATGTTTCTTTTTCATAATCTCCTACATAGCTATGCTCACCGCCATCTTGAAACTTATACGTACCAGATATCTTTCTTGCAGCAAGCATTTTAGCAAGACCTTCTTTGGTGGCAGTAGGACGATTCGAACCCATTTTATCTCCCATGGTTTCTTTCATTTTCTTCACCCATGCATCATGACAAGATTTCTTTTCACAAAGAAAATTATATCTTCCTTTGTGTTCGTCCCATTGTGTAGGTCCACCACATATTCTACAAGGTCTAGTATAATCTAATGGTTTATGATTTACAATATGAAAGGTCATCCGTAAAGGAGTAAATCCTTCTGGTAATGAATCAAGATGATTTCTCTCTAAATGTCCTGGTAATTGATCTCTTGTCCGTTTTTTCTCACAATAAGGACAAGTATATTTACGTGGAGAAGCCATAAATTTTAACCTCCTTTCTTCATTATTCAGATGTAATTTGATATATTAAATTCAAATCTGATAAAAATATATTTCTAGCACAATTCTATAATTAATGAGGTATACAACAATGAGTACAACAGTTAAAGAATATGTAATGTCGGTTACAAATTTTAAGAAACCGAAAGTACTAGAGGGAAAAGCAGCAATTGCTACTTATCTTACCAGACTATTACTCATGATGCCTGGTACAGATCCATTACATCCAGAAATGGGTGTTGGTATTACCAAATATCGCTATGGAATTAATACCTTAGATGATTTACAGACAAGAGTACAAGAGCAGATCGATGCTTGGCTACCAATGTATTCAAATGCTAAAGTAAAATTAATTGTTACCAATGATCGTCTATTAAATGTACAGATTACAGTAAATGATACTGTATATGTATATGACTCTACACAAGCAGACCAGCCAATTACACTTGGTGATTTAAAAGTATAATTTATAAGGAGGAATTTAAATGGCTAAGTTATCAGATCTTAAAAACCAAGGCTTTACACCATCTATCTCTGAAAACGATGGATTTACTCCATCTATTGATTTTGAACCTGATAAAGACGATGGGAGTGATTTATATGCAAATAAGGGAAGTATCAATGGTCATAGACCAATTGGTGGTTCTACACGTTCCCAGAGAACAATCATTTCACAGACTCCTACAAATCGTGCATCAAAACCTCAATCTCAGCAACAGCCTGCAGCTCCTCAACAAAAGCAACAAGATGTGATCTCTATGACAACTGGAAAAGAGGTTAAGAGTGTCAGCGGTCATACGTTTGTTCAAGTAGATCCAACTATTTCTGCTAAAAGACCGAGCCAAGGTGATGCAGATCATTCTCCTCTTGAAGCAAATAATATGGTTGCCTCTATACTCGGTGAAGGTGGAGAGCTTGATGATTATAAGAAGAGAAAGCGGAAAGAATTTGAAGAGTTTAATCGAAGAATGGCTGCTGAGGCAGAAATGAGTGGTAAACCGTTAGCAGAGATTAATGAAGATGGTTCTGTCTCTCTGGTCTCTAAAGAAGAAGTAAATAAACTTCTTGGAGATCCAGTAGAAGAAAATGAAAATATAAACGAGGTAGATGTAATGGCTGGATTTGATAACGACGAAAAAGATGTAGCACAGGATATTCCTGAGAGAGATCGGCATTTTAATCCTGCTCCTGTAGATCCTACAGAAGATGATATTCCGGTGATTGATGAAAATGAGGATGAATTAGATCTTGATCAGGAGATGTCTGATATGACCTCTAAGACAACTGAGAAGATTGACACTCCCGTTGAAGAGGATGAAGATAAACTTGATATAGAGACTGTTTCTGATAATACTGTTCCTGCTGATGATAATTTCCAGCTTGAGTCTGGATATATTCAGGAAGATGAAAAAGTCTATGAGAACGAGGATGGAGAAGAGGTCAAAGAAGTTGATGATACTGCTCCTATGACGGATGATCAGAGAAGAGAACTTCTTAAGAATCTTGTTCGCCAGAAGATTAAGCCTGCTGTTAAGAAGATTAATCTGTCTGGTTATAGTATCGCTAAGAAAGGTACTACGAGTTCTATTAATCTTAATTCTTCCAGACAGGTATACTCTGTAAAGTGGCCTCTAATTAATACTGGCATTTGTGTCAGAATGAAGGAGTTCTCTGGCCAGGATCTGGAGCGCGCTCGTATTGCTTTAAATAATAATGAGGCTCGTCCGGTTCTGGAGCTGATGTATAATCATATCATTTCTCCGAAGCCAGATACTCTTGAGGGATGGATGAAGAGCATTGCATTTGATGATTATGATCACCTCTTCTTTGCTATTTATTGTGCATCTTTTAATGGTGCTAACTTTATTCCTATAGATTGTCAGAATAAGGCTTGCAAAACCAAGACCTATATTACAGATGATATTCCGTTTATGCAAATGGTTAAGTTTGATTCTGATAAGACTAAGAAGGAATTTGTTAAGCTCTATAAGGAAGATCCGATTGAAGCCAAAGGAATGTTCCCGACTGAGATTGTTCCTATCTCTGATAATTATGCAATCTCGTTTGTTACACCAAGTCTCTATTCCACTCTGATGGTTACTGAGATGCTTGATGACGATTTCATCAATAAGTATAACAACACTGTTGCAAATATTCCTTATATTGATACAATCTACCAAATTGATTCTAGATCTAAGCAGCTTATTCCCGTTGAGTGGAAGACCTATGCTAACAATGATGGTAAGTCTCTTCAGTCTAGAGTTATTCGTTATGAACACGTATTTAATTCTATGACAATTGATGAGCTTGCTGCAATTGATGGCATTATTCAGAAGCTCAATGAGAAGTCAAATGGAATTCAGTATATGATTCCAGAGACTACTTGCCCGTATTGTGGACATAAGAATCCGGAACAGATTCAGAATCCTTCTGTACTGGTTTTTTTACGGAGTCAGCTTGGTCGCTTAGCGACTTCATAGAAAGAACGATGCGTTGCGTAGAAATCTCAAAAAGAGCGACAACTATTGGGGAACTATTACAGCTTCCCAATAGTTTTTCTCAAGTATTGTTTCGTAAATGGAGACAGAGAGAAGAATATTTTATCCTACATCCAAAAGATGCAGAGGCACAGGCACAGAGTGATGCTATTCGAGATGGATTAATGGGTGGTTGATATGATTTCTATAGAGGAGGTATCAGTCTGTGAATACAATGACAAAAGTAGCATTCTTACAAGATATTTGTAGTAAGAATGTAAATCCTAATGATGCAATATTAAAATACTTTGATCAGATTATGTGGATCTATGACTATTTTGATTATGGTTGTGAAGTTATAGGAGTAACGACAGATGAAGATTCTATCACCTGTATTATTAAATATCCTTATGAATTTAAGGCCAGTCCAGTATGTAGATTATTGAATCTTTCAAATAGTCAGATCATTAAAATATATAATAAGTTCTATTTGGTAAATTATCAACTAAAAGATCCTTGTACCATATCCTTATCTCTGAAACACGTTAATACACCAGTAGGGTTCTAAACCCTACTGGGTTTTAATTGCTTATTGATCTCTAATGCTTAAATCCTTTTCTTGTCATTCTGCCATAGCATAATGTAAAATATTCAAAAGCAAGAATTTCATAAGTATGTCTTTTACGACCTTTCTTACAATTACATTTTATTCCAATAAACCAGTTACCATTATCGAAATGTACAACTTGATGAAATGGCTCTAATACTGGATCTAATTCTACTGTAGCTTGATTTCCATTGATTGATAATACACGACCGAGTTTTTGTCTTTCATGAATTTCTGGAATTAACTCATGTGCATCTTCCAATGCTAGAATATCTCCAAAGATTTCTAGATGTTCAAATAAAGGTGCAACTCTCTCATTATATGATTTTAATGTAAAAGTAGCAGTATCATTACAAAGAGTATAATCTCTTTCTGGAATAGACATTGGCAATATTATTGTGCTCATCTTTATCCTCCTTAATATATAAAAATAATATTTATATTAAGGTTTCATATATGATAATAAAATATCTGATAGGAATTAATATCCTATCAGCGAAATGATATGTCAATTATACAATAAAAGGTTGTATTGCATCTAATACAGAATTCATATTATCTTCTGTTGACTCATAGATTTGTAATGTATGTGGTTCTCTAATATCAAGACAGAATAATCCCAAAATAGATTTCGCATCTATCACATATTTGCCACACACCATATCAAAATTATTATCAAACTTTGATATGATGTCTACAAATTTTTCTACTTTATCAATTGTATTAATCAATATCTTTACTTGTTTCATAATGAACCTCCTTACAAAAAATAAAAGAGGGGAAGGATGTAACTCTCCACCTCTTTTATTTAATTTACTGTTCCTTTTTCATCTCCTTTCTTCTTTTATTTACTGCTACTCTATAGCGATACTCTGCTATAGAATAGATCTCATGGTGCCGTAGAAACACCATCGCCATTGCAATAAATAATGCACACAACGCAAGACCAATCTTGTCTTGTGTTGAATACATATAGGTTGACATTATCATATGCAGTGGTCTAAACGCTGCTACTACTATCATAATGACAGCATCTATAACACATAAAATACCATAAACGTTTTTTGTTTCCTTTAACTCTCTTATAGTCATTTTTCTCTCCTGATCTATATTTAACGTCCCGATACAGGGACATAAATGATTAATTTTATATATTAAAAATATACACCACAATACATATAAGTAAAGTGGTGTATATAAAATATGGTAAATTATTCGTTGAGTGGATTAGATATCAACCAAAGATATCGATCAATACTAACACCACTTTTAAGGCACCTAACTGATCGCGTCGGTCAATGCAATCTTGTGCCTTCTTGGATAAAGTTTGATAAGCTAATCTAATAGCTCTATCAGAACTAAGTCCATAGATAGGATGGTGATTCATTGTGATCACCTCCTTTCTGAAAGACTAGATTGTAGAATATAAAGCATTTCTACTATCTTTCATATATATAATATATAATTGAAAAAATTGATTTTTACGGTTTATAAATTATCCTGTAGGATATTATTCCTACAGGATAATTATTTTACTCATCTTTAATAAAAGGATTGTTTTCAGGATTTAGTATAGAATCATTACCCAATACCATCTTCATTAAATTTAATTGTAGTGCAGAATTCATCTCTGCTTTTGTATCGGAATTAATTAGATAAGAAGCAAAATGATACTTATAACAGTTACCCTTATCTGCTACATAAGAGGTAATAAAATTTGCTGTATTCTCATCCGATAAACCTAATACAAGATTATTAAAATTGATATCAAGTCCTGCTAAAATATCAAAAATATAAGGCATATTCTCATAAATAATAAGATAATTTGTTTTAGCCTTATCATTAAAAATCTGTTTTGCGTAATTACTACGAGCGATACGACGATTCTCTGGCAATGCATTTACAAAACTATCTGCATTCTGAATAATATAGTTTGTAAAGAAAGTAATCATTCTCTCTGTGAACTCTAATACAAATACTTGATATAAAATATAAGTAAATGAGTAAAGATGATCATCATCTGGCATTGTCGTAAGAGCTAAATTATAATAGTCACAAATAGATTGGACAAATCTCATGAAAACATCTTCTCGTTTCTGTTTAATGGTATCTATTGATTCTCCAGTATAATGATCTAGTATAGCATCAAAATTTGTATTGATTAAATAAGGATAGTTTGGAAGTTTATTATTATAAGGTCTAAATTTTGTTGCTAATGCTCCCTGTATAATACTATCGATATAATCATCAGAGAAATTAGTTAATATATCAAATAATGCTGCGTCAGTTTCTATTGTATTAATTTGATCGTTTATATTATAATTTGGCATGATACAAATCCTCCTTTATTTCCAATTTATTTATTGAAAGTTGTCGTCTTTATAATAAATAAAAATTGGATGGTAATTCTTGAACATACTCAAGATCCTTATATTTATTGACACCATCTCCAATCTTAAATTTAAAAATTTCTCTACTATGATTCTTGAAATTGAATTCTTCTACAGAACTATATTCATCAGGAATCTCTAGAGCGATTACACCAGATTTTAAAATTCTTTCATCAGACTCCCAATCAGATTTTCTTTTACGAAGTGGACTGATTTTCTGTTTCATGCTCATTTATTTTCTTCTTTCTATTATCATAAAAATATTTATTATAAGCATCATAACGCTCTTGAATGCTATTAATTTCGATATTATTCTCCTTTTTATATTTAAGAAATGCTTCAAAATATCCACAAGATTTAAATTCTGGACATCCATAACGATAAATACAATTTGGAACCATGACATTAGATAAAGCTTCTTGATGAAGATCATCTTTAATTGATTCTTTTAGATCTTCCATATAAGCTCTTGTCTCTGGCGCTGCTTGATAGCATAATCTAAATCGAGCCATAGTAATCAATGCTTGTGCATTGGCTTCCATATCCATATCAACAGGAGAGTCTTGTGGTAATTTATCTCGTTTTACTCCAGTACGATCTGAGCGTTGAGTTGATACCCATTTTTCAACACCTTCATGATGACGTACAAAATGAACTGATATAAAACTTTTAATATCAGTCCAATGCCACCATAGTCTAATAACACGAATTGGAGAATGCTCAGAAATTAATAATTGTTTGATAAAGTTCTCTGATGGTTCTTTATCTGTAGCATCCTTATGTAGAGTATTTCTACACTCATTCTTTGCAAATTTCCAATCTATATCTGTCTTAATAAACTTTGTAAAATGACTCATAGAGATTCCTCCTTAAAATATATTATATTTGAGTTTAATTAAAGATTATATTTTACCATTAATAAGATAATTTATACACATTTAATTAATGGGTAGATAGAATACCTAAAATTCTATTAATTAACCGATAGGAGGTAATTGATATGAGTACTACAGTAACTCGCGTGTTTCGTCCACGTAGAGGTTTAGCCGCTACGATGAAGGGAACAAAATCTTCGACCGTTTTGTCGAAGGGTGAATTCTTCGTTGAGTATCAAGGCAGCGAAGAAGGAAAATGTGCTATTAAGATTAAGATGGGAGATGGAACTTCTACCTATAATAATCTCCCATACGCTCTTGGTGATAGTGCAGTTGATACGGTTACCTTTGGTAACAATTCCGCTTCTACAACCGATGCTGCATTGTCTAGTGTTGTAAGTGGAGCTACATTAGCAACAATTGTTTCTGGATTAAAGCAGGCAATTGCTGTTAGTGGTAAAAAGATTAATAATGTCGTCAATATATTTGATTCTACTGTCAGCTTATCAAAGAATGGTTGGCAAGGTTCTTCTGCTCCATGGAGTCAGACTGTTACTCTGAATGGTGTTACCTCTTCTGGTAAATACCAGCTATTTTCTAATTGTACTACTAATGATACCAATGCTCGAAATGCATATAATAAAGCTTTTGGTATTATTACGCAAGGTAGTGCTACCACTACAGATAATCGTATTACATTCAACGTTTGGAAAAAGCCCGCCGTTGATGTTTCTGTTCGTGTCGTATCTTTAGTCGGTACATATGTTGGTGGAACAACAAACTAAACAAAAATATATAGATAGAAAATCTTCTATCTATTTTAGGCAAATCAATTGAGAAGTATTCATAGGAGGTTTTATCATGGGTCAGGTTTTATTTGCTCCTGCACTTGCTGGATGTACAAGTGATGATGTTACTGCATCTGCCGCTCAAGTTTTGAGTGGATACACTGCACTTACAAAAGATAGTAATGATGATCCTATTTCTGGTACCATGACAAATAGAGGCGCATGGACTAGTAGCTCTAGTGGATCTGGACATATTGCCATTCCAGCTGGATATCATAATGGATCTGGATATGTTGATTGCTCTGGAGCATACAACGCGGGTGTAACTGCCGGCGTCAGTTCGGTAACGCTCAATACTCCGTCGGTGAGCGGTCGCGCGGTTACAGTAACGGCATCCAATGGCAAGAGCGCAACTGGTTATGTTGAAGACAAAGGGCAGTATTACAGTTCATCCAATAATGTGGGAGAAGCCGGAACGTATTTTCACGCTACGTTTCCGGAAGGATATTATAGTTCAAGTGGACAAGCATGGGCACCGGAGATTCGCGTTGAGAAAACGACCATGAATTCCTCTGGTTGGTACGACAAAAGCCAGTACGATCAGCATTACACAGACGGGTATAACGCGGGTCTAGCCGCTGGAAGAGCTGAGAAAAAGACTATTGTTATACAGCTTACAGGTGACAAAACAGCTTACGGAGACTTGCCCGGAGGAACGATACATCTACAGTCCAATGTTGACTGGACTGTTTCTTCTGAGGGCCATGGTATCGGACTGGGGAACAGCAGAGGCACCGTTTATGCACAGGTTAATAAAGGGCAATCACGATCATCTTCTGGCCCGGTATGGATAAACATGGGTGCATGGGGAATGCTGACAATTAAGGCATAAATTAGCGCGGCTATCTATCCATTGCACTACTGCCATCTGTGCCATTTATGGTTAAGCCTATCCTAACACCATCACTAAAATTGTAAGGCTCTCCACCATTTGAACCTCACAGCACAACTATATCTGTTTAATGTCAGTAAAAGGTTAAGGAGCTGATTGTCCCTTGCGAGTTTACGTATTGGTCAGCGTTTGCCCGGAGGTTTGGCCGGATATAAACGGTAACCGAACTAACTCCGGAAAGATTCAACGAAACATTCCCACCGCTTTTTTCATCAACGTTCTGTGCAGTGAGCGAAAACAGCGTCGCGCCACTATTGCTCGTGATACTCATTGTTGCACCGCCCCTTGTGACTTTGCAGTTGCCAACCCAAGCACTGCTATAGTTGGTTGTGTCAATAACAAACCCGCCATGGGCGCTACCGTTCTGATCTTGGCTGCCGTTGTGGGCGGATGTTCTATCGCAATGGACATAGATGTTGCTCAGCTTAGCGGCCGCCGCACTTTTACCAGCACCATAACCCGCGTTATACCCAGCTTTATAATTTGCACTGGAGGGGTTGGCTCTAGCGTCAGCGGCAGTTACCCCGCGTTAAAATTA
>Ga0256405_10008102_pt1 | contig 15281 bp, 12 predicted proteins | sample RumenRJG_02DNA_FD_189096 | JGI IMG/M metagenome (GOLD analysis project Ga0256405, IMG submission 189096) | Bovine rumen microbial communities from Lethbridge, Alberta, Canada - RJG_02 | ecosystem: Host-associated > Mammals > Digestive system > Stomach > Rumen | place: Canada: Alberta... | reverse complement strand
GCAAACATCCGGCTGATTTCATCCTTTGTGCAGAGATAATCACCCTCGTGGTTACGCTTAAACGCCTGATTCGGATTCCCGTTGATATAAACCGGCTTCACATCAAATGGAGCGCGAGGAATGACAAATACCAGAACCTTCTTTCCGTCAAGTTCTCCCTCAATCACATCCTTATCCATTAGAAGACAATGGCTTACCTTGCCCTTGTTATTGGCACAATCCCAGAACGTCTTCTTATACTTGTCCACCTGCTCATCCTTGAACCCATCTGGAGTGAAGTGATGATTCTTCTCCTTCACGCCAAGCACAATCACACCACCCTTCGTATTTGCAAAAGCAGAATAAGTCTCCCAGAAACTCCCCGGGAAACCACCGAGTGCCGACTTGAATTCAACCTCAGTTCCTTCTTTCTTCTGGCACAATCCCAGAATATATGGCACGAATCCTTTCATACAAATACAAAGTTAACAAAAACTCTCCGCATCCGGAAATAAACCTTCACACTCTTTCCTTCTCGCTGATTCTTCGCAACTTACATGCAGAAACCCTAACAAATGACCCTAGTTATTTGCCTCTAACAGCCTGTTGAATTTAGTCATCGAGGTGGCCTTGATATCATCCACGATGTCAATATAGGGTTTCATGGAAGAATAGTCGCTGTGGCCCGTCCATTTCATTACGATGTTCGGCGGGATTCCCAGGGATAAGGCGTTTACGATGAAGGTGCGACGTCCGGTATGTGTGCCGACCAGTTCCCACTTGGGATGGATCTCGTCGGTTCGGACGTTACCCTTGTAAGTTGTAATGCGGATTTCCTCATTGATGCCGGCGAGTCGGCATAGCTCCTTGACATCGCGATTCATCGCCTGGTTTGTGTAGTTCGGCAGCGCCTTGTTATCGTTGAAGGGAGCATCCTTGTATTTCTCCAGAATCGCCTTAGTAACGTCGTTAAGTTCGATGGATATACTATCTGCCGTCTTGACGGTCGTAACCTCAATATGGCCGCCTTTTATGTCGCTTCTGCGGAGATTATTGGCGTCGGAGTGACGGAGTCCGGAGAAGCAGCAGAACAGGAAGACGTCACGGATCGGATCCAGGTATGCCTGCGCTCCTGACAATTGAAGATTACGGACACGAGCCATTTCCTCTTTGGTAAGGTAGATTACCTTCTTCTGAGTTGTTTTCAGTGTTGGCTTGAATGACTTATAAGCCATGTTCGTATTGTAACCGTTTTCGGTCGCCCAGTTTAGGAACCAACGGAGAAAACGCAGTTTCTTTTCGATGGAAGAGTTCTTCAGGCCGATGATGTCATCGTGGTCATAATCATCCCTGTCCCCTTTCTTCTTACGGGGCGTCCTGAGTCTTTTAACATCCCGGAAATAAGCGACAAACTCCGCTAAGGTAGACTCAGTTAGATCTGAGAACTTAAGGTTCTTCTTGAAAGCCATGAGATCTCTCCGCATCGTCTCCATTTTTGCATAGGTAGCCGTTGTCCAGGCGTTCTTCTCTCCACATTCCTTGACAAACTTGTCGTACACTTCAAAGAAGTCCGATGATTTGGACTTACGCTCTTTCTTGGGCTCCGGATCCGGCTTCTTGGGTACAATACCCTTTATTCTTTCCTGATATTTATCGGCAATTTGCTTTTTCGTCGGGTTAATGTCGTTGGCCTCGAAGTATCTGAAGGCAGTCACCATTTGCTCCCGGCAGTTGCGAAGTGTGTTGTTAATAGAAATGGTTGTCTCTCCTTTTGGCCCCTTATATCCTTCCTTCACACACTGATTCTCCGCATCCCAGGCATCAAGGTTGTTCACCTGACAGCCCGTAGAGGTTATCAGTCGCTGACCATTGAAAGTAGCATGTTGCTGGATTTGGAAAAGGCTCTTTTCCTTTCCATAGGGGCGGAGTTTGAAGGCAATCTGGTATTTCAGAATCATTTTGTCACACGATTTAACCGTTTTGTGTCACAAAAATGTGACAATTTTCTGTAAATTCCAATACCTTCACCCGCAATATAACGCAATATAATAATGATTTCTACAGTCCTCTGTGGCAGGTTTTACAAGATTTTCGATTCTCCTATGCTCCACAAAAATCCCTCTCAGAATGGTCTGAGGGGGATTTTTCGTATAGAATGGCCCCAAAAATGTCCCATTTTTACACCGATGAAGGTTAAAAAAGATGCGAACATTTGTGCGAAGGTTGGGGACTTTAGTTCTAGACTTACTTTCAAATAAACAGTGGATTTTCTATACGTTCTAATCTACAACACTACTCATATTATTGTGTAAAAGTGTAAAACCCCTTTACAAAAAGTGTAAAATCGTTGTAAAGTCCTTTACAGTGTTTACACAGACACCGATTGTGTATCTTCCTGATAATCATAACATTACGATAACTGGCTTATTTTTTGCAAAGGAAAGCCTTGATATAAAGGCAATTACGATGATTTCAGTATCCAACCTTTCCAAGATCTTCCGCACGGAAGAAATCGAGACCACGGCCCTTAATGGCGTATCGTTTGAAATCAAGGACGGCGAGTTCGTCGCCATCATGGGCCCTTCCGGCTGCGGGAAGTCCACGCTGCTGAACATCCTGGGCTTGCTGGACAATCCCACCAGCGGTTCCTATGAACTTCTCGGCACTGAAGTAGCGAACCTCAAAGAGAAGGAGCGCACCAAGTTCCGTAAAGGGAACATCGGCTTCGTGTTCCAGAGCTTCAACCTCATTGACGAACTGAATGTCTATGAGAACATTGAACTGCCGCTACGCTATCTGAATATCAGTGCTTCCGAGCGTAAACAGAAGGTCACGGACATCATGAAGCGGATGAACATCAGCCATCGAGCCAATCATTTTCCGCAGCAGCTCTCCGGCGGTCAGCAGCAGCGCGTCGCCATCGCCCGTGCCGTCGTGGCCGGTCCGAAACTGATCCTCGCGGATGAGCCTACCGGTAACCTGGACTCCAAGAACGGCAAGGAGGTTATGGATCTTCTCACCGAGCTGAACCAGGATGGAACCACCATCGTGATGGTGACCCACTCCCAGAAAGACGCTGCCTGCGCCCAGCGCACCATCGACCTCTTCGACGGTCAGATCGTCTCCGACGTCAAGAACGAACTATAATGAAATCCTACCTCAAATTCCTCTCCCGCAATAAGTTATACACCGCCATCGAGGCGGTGGGACTCATCGTGAGCCTGGCGTTTGTAATCCTGATCGGGCGATCTATCTTGGACCAGATTCGCATCCGGACCCAGATCCCCGCGCAGTATAACTTGCATTTAATTGGAAATGGTCAGGGAAGTATGGAGTATAGGCAAATGGAGCAGTTGTCCGCCCTTCCCGAAGTGAAGTCTTCGGCCATGTTTTCCCGATGGGATTTCACCGTCAAGATAAACGACGAACAGTGGCAGACCGCAGCCATGATTGCCGATCCGCACCTGCTGGATTTTGCGCCGCAGGAAGTGGTATCCGGCGACTTAACCCTTTTCAAAGAGGGGAAAGGCCTTGCCATTACCGAATCCGCAGCCCGGAAATGGTTTCCGGACCAGAACCCCTTGGACCAGGTCATTGTTTTCTCCCAAATGGATTATGGAACCGGTATAGAGGAGCTTACCCCGGAACCCGTGGTGGCCGTTGTGGCCAATCCCACCTTTTCCTTTCTGGGCGATTATGAGCTCTTGTTGAGTTCCCTTTCCAACGTGCCAGTCGTGGTACAAATGCGGGAAACGGATATCCGGAACACCTACTCCGGCATATTGGTCAATGTACTGGCCGACATGGTCCCTGGATTTGATGTAGAGGTGTTTTCCGAGAAATTCCGGAAAGACTTTGTCGTCTTTACTTTCGAGAATTGGGAAGAAAAGCCCATGGCCCTTCCCGTAAAGAGTATCTTTTTCTCGGAGACGACAGTTCATGGGCTTCGGCAGGGGAAACGCCTGTATCTGAATGTACTCGTCATTCTGGGAATCCTTCTTTTGGCATCGGCCCTACTGAACTATGTTAACTTAAGCATGGCTATTTCCGGACAGAGGGCAAAGGAAATGGCTGCACGTCAATTGGTTGGAGCAAGCGGCAAGTCAATCATCATGAAAACAGTGTGCGAGTCACTGGTTTTCACCCTTGTGTGCTTCCTGCTGGCTATCCTGATGGCCAATTGGGTGGCTCCGGTTTTAAATAGCATCAAACCCGATGGACTTATCGTTCCCTTCCGCATATCTTTTGACGCCCGCTTCATTCTGATATCGGCTGGCCTGATTATACTTATGGGCGTTTTGGCAGGTTTGTTCCCGGCCTTGTTCCTGGCTTCCTATCGTCCAATAGACATTGTGTCCGGAAAGATACGAAGACAAAGAAAAATGGGCTTCAACCGCGTCTGCATTGTATTTCAGGCCGTCATGTCCTTCGTTCTCATTGCGATGTCGCTGGCCCTCGAAGCACAGCTTCGCTATACACTGAACATGGATTTGGGTGCTTCTCCCATAAAAAACTTGTATTGCTTTTATCATGGCCGGGCAGGTTCCTCAGAAGGGCTGGAGGAAATCATGCGGGCAAATCCACAGGTAAAAAGAATAGGCCGGGGCAATGGATATCCAACCCGGACTGGCGGCCTCAACAATGGCCCGGACCATACAAGTTTCTGCATCATATCTTGTGACAGTATTGCCTTCGACATGTTGGGCTTCCGCATTCTGGAGCAGTGGGCTCCATTGATTCCGGGGACACTCCTGCTCACGGAGGACGCCCGCGACGTGACCCGGATTACGGAAGATAATCCCGACATTACTCGTTTGTGGAGTCCTCGGGCGGGAGATGCCGTTACCGCTATCGGTGGTGTTATCAAGGATTTTCGGCGCTATCCGATCAATGGTGTGGATCCGCTCAGGAGTCGAGGTCTCACGGGTTCCCTCCTTAATGTTGTCCTAATAGACGATCGCAAACTTCCCTATTTCTGGATAGAAACTGGCGAAGACCACGCCGGCTTTGAGCGTTGGTTCAAAGAAGAGGTGACCGATTTTTACCGAAAAAAGGGCATTGCCGACCTTTTTTCCTGGTCTGGAGTAAGGCACGGCTACTTCGAAGACATAATTGCCAGAGACCACGAGGATTTGCAGCGGTTTGTCCGCGTGGTGGAGCTCTTTGGCCTTATGACCATCCTGCTCTCCATTCTTGGCCTAATGGCCATGAGTACCTGGTTCGCGGGTTCCAATGCCAAAGGCATCGCCATCCGGAAAGTATTTGGAGGTACTGTGGACAGCGAATTGTGGCGAACGGTGAGGTCCTATATGATGCTGACGGGTGTTGCTTGCGTCATCGGTATTCCTATTGCCGTGATCCTCATCCGGCGTTTTCTGGAAAGCTATCCGGAGCGCATCAGTCACTATGGCTGGATTGTGTTTGTCTCTGTGCTGCTCACGCTTCTCATCGCTTTCCTTTCCGTCCTCTGGCAAACCCTCAAGGCCGCAAAGACAAATCCTGCGGTGGAACTCAAGAAAGAGTAACAGTATGCGTAGCTTCTTCACATTCATATTTCGTAACAAGTTCTATTACCTGATTGAGGTAATTGGACTCAGCCTGTCGCTTGCTTTCATTCTTCCGTTGCTGAGTTTCTTGGGTGTTCGATGGTCCATTGACCACAGTCATCCGAATTGGCGTCAGATTTATGAAGTATGCCCGATAAATGAATCTCAGGAAACGACTTGGGGACTTGCGGAGCAAATCAGGAACTCCGAACCGGATGTCACGGCTGTCACTCACTTTCGCGCATACAACTTTGGTTATGAGACTCCCGTATATTATAAGCAAGAGTCTTTCTCCATCCAAAAGATGGTCGTTGACAGGGACTTCTTCGGCTTCTTCCCGGCATCAGTTATCACCGGAGACTTGAAAGGGCTCGAAGACCGTTTTCAGCTTGCGGTTTCAGAATCTTTTGCCGCTAGAAGCGGAATCAATTGCGGAGATATATTGATTCACGAGGACCAGACTTATTCCGTCTGCGCCATCTTTGGGAACTATCATGAATCACTCATCCCGGATGTGGATATCATCTTCGGTGAGAATTCCCCGTTGCTTGACAATGAGCGGACGAATCCAGATTCATGGTGGAATGAGATGCCCTTGTTCATTCAAGTAAAGGAAGGAACGGACATACAGGTTCTGACGGAGAATCTGTCTCGCTTGTGCAATGAGTACTATGCCGATTACTACCGGATGCATGAGCACCATAAAAATGCTCTTCGCTTGCGCCGTTATGACAAAGTATCATCCTGGCTGTGGAATACGGCGCTGACATCAACCGGAGGCCTTGGCTTTTATTTCATGAGTGTCCTTGCGGTGGTCTTAATCATTTTTTCTTTGCTGAACTGCACTCTTCTGAACACGGCCCTGACCACCCTGCGGGCCAAAGAGATGGCTACGCGGCGGTTGTTGGGTTCATCGAGAAAGGAGATTATCTTCCGGGTGCTATCAGAATCGCTGATTATCACTGCCGTTTGTTTCGTTCTGGGCTGGCTATTGTCTTCTATGGTTTATGGACGGATCAATGAACTACTGACGGGATTCGGGGCACCTTTGAACCTCAGCAACACTCTTTCCCTGCCAGCCGTCGTGTATTACGTAATTGCATTGCTGGTTGTCTCGTTCCTGTCAGGAATCATTCCTGCCCGGGTGCTTGCACAGTATTCTCCCCTCGATGTTGTCCGTGGAGAATTCAAATATCAGATAAAGAGCATATTGGGAAAGGTTTTCATCGGACTGCAATGCATCTTCTCGGTCGCTATGATTGCCATCCTGCTGCTGAACTTGTTCCAGTTCGATAACGCGAAGTCGCGCCCGTTGGGATGTAATGTCAACGATACCTTCATGATTGCGGGTTCTCTGCCTGAACCAGTCATGAATTCAACCGTGGCCGCCCTTCGGGAACTACCCTTCGTTGAATATGCTGGGCTGGCCAACGACTCGCCTGGAGACGGTATTTGGGGGCTTCGCTACTTTGAGGACGAGACCATCGGGAAACATCAAATAAATGTTATCTCTTGTACGGAAGATGCATTCCGGGCGTTTGGAATAGAGATGGTATCAGGAAAACAAGGCGGGTTCGGTGGATTCCTTACAGAGAGCGCATACAATTGGTTTGCGTCAAGCAACACTCCTGAAGAGTTGATGAGACAGATCGGTATTCCGCAACTCAATGGCGTTGTGAAAGATTTCGTTGGACGTATCCAGGGTGACGGAATCCGAGCCGTTGAGATTACTGAAACAGGACCGTTTGACCGTATTATTGTCAAAACAATCGGCGATCATTCCGAATGTAGTGCAAACATAATGGACACCTACAAGAAGATGACCATACAAATGCTTGGGTACTGCCCAGAGCCGAGAGACTCCGGATATATCCCAGATGTAGTGCAAAAGAAGATCAATGAATCGACAGAGGGTTCATTGCTTCGCCTCTTGTTCTTCTTTTCGGTTCTCCCGCTTATCCTGGCGTTGTCAGGTATCATGGCGATGAGCACTTTTTATGTAACCAGCCATCGGCGTGATATTTCCATCAGAAAGATCTTCGGCGGCAGTATCGGACAGGAAACCCGCACATATCTGTGGAGATTCCTCCGTATTATGTTCATTGGGAACCTGATAGGAATACCCATCGCATTTTGGGTAAACAACAGCATCTATCTCGGAATTCCCATGAGCGCAGGAGGCAGCATCTGGATCTATCTTCTGACTTTCGCCATCACGATGTTTATGGCATTTGTGTGCGTTTTTCCCCAGGTGTTTCAGGCCGCGAGGACAAATCCGGCAATTGAACTCAAGAAAGAGTAGTATAACTGCCGCCACCTCAAATGAGATGACGGCAGTTTGCTACACTTTGTCGTTATCTCGACATTCCACCACCTCGTCCACGATCAATTCTGTCGATTCTCCAGTCGTACTCACCATCGGCGACACTTTTGACCCCTCTTTCTGCACGGTTGAGTTCCCAGTCATTAAACTTTGCGATCTTGCTGGCGACATAGACAAGCCAATTACCGATTGTTTGAAAAGTGGTTTTCGCAATCGCGGCAAGAGTTGCCATCAATTTCTTGATTACGTAGGCTTCATTATCTCTAAAGCAATCTCCGTGATTGCCGAAGTTTATTACGCGGAGTTTTCGTGACAGTTTCGGCTTTGGAAGAAGCAGCGTAGCCGTAGCTACGTGACTGATGACAAAGGAGAAAACGGCCGGAAAGACCGTGAAAGAAACAAGAACGATTATTTTAAAACAGCTTCTTAAGAACACCGGATGAATCGGTAAAGTCACCATGAACCAGGAATAGCTGTCATCTTCCCTATATTCGGCTGATCAGATCCTGTGGAGTCAAGTCCTGCATAAGAGAGACTGCAAACCACTTCTTCCCAAGATCCTTCAAAGATGCTCCGAAATGATAGACTTTATCATCAATAACCAGAAACCTATCGTGGGCCTTGTTGAATGCCTGGATATCTATAGGAGCATACTGAGCGTTGTGCCGGTTGATGTCCAATTGGAATTGGGATGAAATCTGCTTCGTGTAGATAGTCGCTTTCACCGAGGAATCCCGCTTATCAAGCATCGTGAGCACACTCTCATCGACGTAGTTGTCAATCAAGACAATCTCCGTTTTTGCGCTCTTGATGAGTCCGGAGACAAACTGATAGGCATCGAAGATTTGTCCATCGTAGAAGATGTTCTGCTTAGGAACGACAGCCCGCTCTTCCAATTTGTCGAAAATCTGCTCAATCTTATGATCAGTCTCAAGTTGTTTATACTCTATACGGTCCAGTCTCTGGAACACTTGCGCATTCGACAAAAGGAAATGGCGCATAGCGACGAAGGCATTCATAATCTTGATGCTGATCTCCACGGCTTCTTCACTGTGTAATACAGATGAGAGCATAGCCACTCCTTGTTCGGAGAAAGCAAATGGCATAGTCGGAGAAAATCTCAAGGTGCTAAGGCGGTCGCAATTTGCGACCACCTCAGCCGTTTCGTCAGTTGTCAACTGAAAACGGAAAGAAACAGGAAATCGCCTGATATTGCGGCGGACTTGCTCGTTAAGTCGCTTTGTAGTAACACCATATAACTCTGCGAGATCCTTGTCAATGATAACCTGAATCCCACGGATTGTGAAGATACGACTCTCAACAGAGGGCTGAGAGAGGTGGTCGCAATTTGCGACCACCTCAGAAATATCGGTGTGCGTAGTGATACTACTTGTCTTCTTTGCCATAGCACGTTCTTTTATGCGAAGGCAATCATTCTTCTACAACAGCCCGTTGAGGTTATCAGTCGCTGACCATTGAAAGTGGCATGTTGCTGGATTTGGAAAAGGACTGCTCCACCAGAAATTACCGCAGATACCCGTGCCTTACCAGATCATCCCGGCATCGGACAGGACTGGTATAGCCGTCGGCAATCACGAAAAGATTATCGGCCACTGAAGAAAGGGCTTCGTAGTTATGGTCGGTGACGATGACGCCGTGGTCCTTGCTCCGTTCCCGGATAAGCGCCTTGACTTCATCAAGATTCACGGGATCAACTTGCGTAAATGGCTCATCCAGAATGTAAAAAGGGACATCGCTCAGCAGCACCAGGTACAGTTCCGCCAGTCGGGCTTCACCGCCGGACAGTTCATTGATGGGTGAATCGTAGTGGCGGGAGAATTTGGGAGCGCGGTTCACGAAGGACCAGTAGTTCACCCCATAGAGGTCGAATGCCCGATGCAGTTTCATCCCTTCCGGAATCAATCGGCCCTGGGGCAGGTATTTGACGGACTGGCCGATCAGTCTCCGGTCCAGGGGTTTCCCGTCCATGCTCACCATGACATTCTCGACCTTCAGACCGCCCATCAGCGCCCGGAACATGCAGGATTTGCCGGCGCCGTTGCGGCCCAGGAGACCCGTGACAAACCCCGTCTCGGAGGTGATAAACCCTCCGCTCAGGACCGTCTTCCGACCGAAATGGACCACTACGCTGTCCACGATGAGTTTGTGTTTATCCATAGATCAGATGCATGAAGGCCATCAGGATGGCGAGGGCCAGGAAATCGGCCACGATAACACTGACAAGCAATTTCCTGTGGGAAAGCCCCAGATTAATGTAAAAGAAGATGGCGTCCCGGTCCCTGAACTGATTCTGCAGATATACGGCGACGGCGGTAATGATGGCTTTTATGATGAAGGAATCCACCATAAATCTGTAGGAGAACCCACCAGACTGGAATCCAGCGCACACCAGGTTATAGACTATGCCGATCAGGAATAATCCTTTACCATAACGCCAAGTAAGTGATATGCGGTCCCTGAGGGTCATCGTGCGAATCCGGCCTTGTATACATAACAATGCAAAGATAACATTTCTCTGCCCATTTTACGTTTATCTACATCAAAACCAAAGAAATGACGCAGTGACCGGCAGTGTAAAGTTCCTTTACAAGAGTGTAAAGTCCTTTACAGTTTTTTACACCTCTGACTACAACGCAAACAACTGGCAGATAACATGTTAAGCGAAATGGTCCGGTGTTTGTTTGTGTCTTGGCAAACGGCAAAAGTGATTCTTCATGAAAAGTTACTTCAAATTCCTCTCCCGCAATAAATTGTACACCGCCATCGAGGCAGTGGGGCTGGCCGTGAGCCTGGCGTTTGTGATCATCATCGGCAGTTATGTAGTTCAGCAATTCGAGGTCAAGTACGAGAATCCGAATTGGAAAGACGTTTACACCTTTGCGATGGCGGAAGACGGTTACCCGGATCAGTTGGGATTGACATACACTTTCACGGATGCCATCAAAGCAGCAGCCCCGGAGGTAGAAATGGCCGGCGTTCTGTCTCCGATTGATTATCTTGTGCTCCCGGATGAGGGGATAGTGCAGAGCAAAATCGTCACGGCCGACAGGAATTTCTTTGCCCTGTTTCCCAATCTAAGATTTGTAGCCGGAGGCCCGGAAGTGCTGTCGGATGCCGGCAATATGATTGTCAGCGAAGAGTTTGCGCACAAGTCCGGTCTCAAAGTCGGAGACAATTGGAAACTCGGAGACGACGCTTTCACCGTTGCCGCCATCATGAAGGACTGGAAGTCCACGCTTTTCGAGTATGCCGATATCGTCCTTTCCATCGATGGCCCCATCAAAGCTTTTTCCGACCCCAACGATCAGTTCGGAAGTGTCTATACGTTCGTCAAACTGGCTCCCGGAGCCGACAGGAATGCCTTGGAAGAGAAGGCTGAGGCGGTTTGTAAAAACCTCTATGATGGACTTTATGGGACGTCCTTCCTGCAAGGGATACGGGTATACAGGGTGGATGAACTGATTTTCGGGGAAGTCCAGAGTGGCAACTTCGTTTCAGGAAATATCGCGCATAGCGATAAGCGGACGCTGGACCTGCTCCTCGCCGCCGTGCTTCTCCTGCTTGTCAGCGCCGTATTCAACTACATCAACCTGAACATGGCCCTCAGCGCCAAACGGGCCCGGGAGATGGCTGCAAGAAGGCTGATCGGGGCATCGCAGGCTTCCCTATTCGGCCGCCGCATCCTGGAATCCCTGCTCTTTACGCTGGTGTGTTTCGCTGTTTCTGTCCTCCTGGCCGTCTGGTGGACACCGATGGTAAACCGTCTGCTGAACGACCCGGACATCGCCATCCGGATCCAGTTTACGCCCAAATACCTGACCATTTTCACGGCCCTGGTGCTAGTGGTCGGTTTGCTTTCCGGACTCCTCCCGGCCCTGTTTTCCAGCCGCTGGAAGCCCATCGACGTGGTTCGCGGCAACTTCAGGGCGCAAAACAAAATGACTTTCAGCAAGCTGTTCATCGTTTTGCAGAGTGCGCTGTCGGTGTTCCTGATTGCCATGGCCTTGGTCATGGAAGCGCAGTACCGGAAATCGCTGAACCGGCCCGTTCATGCCGATCTCGACAACAAGTATCTTCTGTCCTCCGCCTCCTTCGGCCTGGCGTCTCTCAGGAGTTCACTGGAGGCCTTGCCTTTTGTTAAAAGCACCGGTCTGGCTGTTCATGTGCCCGGGCAACAAGCCGGTGGGCAGTATAGCCAGACGGCGGATGGGAAAGACATCCTCTACCGGGTTTACCACATGGACAAAGCCGCCTTTGACATGCTGGGATTTGAGGTGCTGGCCGATTACAATGCCCCGGCGAACAATACCGTCTGGTTCGGAGAATCGGCCTTCGCGGCTTCCGGATTTACCGATGCGGCTCACGATATCGGGGCTCTCAGTCAAAGAATGGGCAATTGTGAGAACATGGGCGGCGTCATTGCCGACTTCCCGGTATCCCTGAGCAATATGGGAGCAAAAGAAAATATGATTGTCCTGGTGGAGGACGTGCAAACATCGTATCCTTATGTTTACGGTATCCTGATGGAAATCGGCGGAGACCACGAGGATGCGCGGAAACAGATCAGGGAGACTTATGAAACCTGGAAGAAAGACAACATGGTCATTAACGAATTTGCCGACGGTTACCTGATGGAATTCTACGAAAAGGCGCTGAGGCCCACCCGGAACAACATGCGGCTGATGGAGGTGTTCATGATACTGGCCTTGCTGCTTTCGCTCCTCGACCTGCTGGCCATGAGTACCTATTTTGCCGATGAAAAAGCCCATGACATCGCCGTGCGGAAGGTTTTCGGAGGCACGGTGGACTCAGAGACCTGGCGGACGATCCGGGACTATATGATCCTGGTAGGCATCGCCTGCATCATCGGCATTTCGATTGCAGTCTATGCCACGCAGGAATACCTCAAAGGGTTTATCGATCGACTCGAAAGTTACTGGTGGATCTTTGTACTGGCCGTTGCCATCACCCTCGTCATCAGCCTCCTCTCCGTTCTTTGGCAAACCCTCAAGGCCGCCAGGACGGATCCGGCCATCGCGCTCAAAAAAGAGTAAACGAGCTCTCATGCGCCGAGAATCTGGGAGGCGGCGTTCTTGGTATCCACCTTCTCGATGATCCGTTCCAGGATACCGTTTTCATCGAAAATAAAGGTCCGGCGGAGTGTTCCGTAAACGGTCTTCCCATACATTTTCTTCTCGCCCCAGGCACCGAAATCCTGCAGCATCTGCGTCGTCGTATCGGCAAGCAACCGGAAAGGCAACGCATACTTCGCCCGGAATCCCGTATGGGACTTGGCGCTGTCCTTGCTCACCCCGACAACATGATACCCGGCTTCCGTCAGGGCTGCATAATTGTCCCGGAAAGAGCAAGCCTCCGACGTGCAGCCGGAAGTGTTGTCCTTCGGGTAAAAATAAATGATGGTTTTCTTGCCTTTCCCGATGAAATCTTCGGATTTCACGATGTTCCCGTCCTGGTCCGACACCTCGAAAGACGGCATTTTATCCCCGATCTTCAGCATAATGACAGTTTTTAACGTATCTTCTTCTCAATGTGCGCCCCGGAAACGGCGACCTGCTTCTTGCCTACGATAATGACGAAATCCGCGGGCTCGTCACTGTCCAAAATCATCTTTCCCGTCTTCTGGTCATAACAGACGCGGCATTCGAAATACGCGGTTCCCTCCCCTTTGGGAAGATGGAAACGGCGGAGCGTCCGGCCATTCGGATAAATCCGGATGATCCGTTTCCCCGGCAGCGAAGGATCGGTCTGGGGGATAATGGCCCCGGAACGGATGAACAACGGGAACCGGTCCACCGGATAGGTCCGGGTAAGTTTCGTGCCGCCCGGGATGGTTTCTCCCGTCCAGTAATCAATCCACTCTCCGTTTTCGGGAAGATGGAATGTAACCTCGTCGGAATCAGAGACAATCGCCTTCGTAAAAATATCTGTACCCAGCAGATGGCTCCGCTCTTCGAGATTCGTCTCCCGGATCAGGGAACCGCCGTGCAGGTGGGCGTCGACGACTGCTGAGAACTTGTACGGGGCCAGCGACTTCATCCACTGGACACACCAGCGGTAAGCCGCTTCGATTTCCGCACCGTGCGTCCAGGGCAAATGCGCCGTGAAAGCCCCGTTCATCCCGCCATTGATCATGCAGGCGGTCATGCAGCCGAATTGCGCATACCGGAGGAGCTGTTTCGCATTGGACGGAGGATTGTGGAACCCGCCCACTTCGCATCCGACAGCGCCGTAACCATAGCGGGAAGACCGGTAGATATCATTGATTTGATGGCAGAGTCCAGTCCAAGTCCCGGAGAAATCCCCGCACCATCCCATGTTCGCCTTCTCGACCCGCGAAGCCAGGCCACCCTGGTGGGAATAGGGCCGGGCAATCGTGATCCCCTCATCTTTCCGCGCGACGGTATAATCATACATGGCATCATAATAATAGTGCCGGAAGGCCTCGTTGGCCATCGTGCCCTTGGAGGTCTCGAAAAACGGCGGCAGGTCGTAGTCGCTCTGGTCCACCTTCCAGCCGTAGACGCCATCGGTAAACACCTTGTCCAGCTGGCTGTTCCACCACTGGACGGCTTCCGCATTGGTAAAATCAATGTGCACGCCCCGGCCTTTCCACCAATTCACCGATTTCCCGCCGTTTACAGCATACCCGCGGGAAACCACCTCGTCGAAGGTCGCGCTCTTCTGCAGCCGCGTATCCTTGCCCTGCTCATTCACGAATCCGGTCAGCCAAAGGATCGTCCGGACGCCTTTCTGCTGAAAACCCCGGATCATGGCCGAAGGATCGGCATACCGCGCAGAGTCCCATTCAAAGTCATTGTATGTGGTCGACCAGGGGCTGTCAATGATGACGGCATCTACGGGAATCCCCCGGTCCAGATACCCGTTCACGAGGTCTTCCGCACCCTGGGTGGTATTGACATTATCTTCCCATACGATGTGGCCGAACGCCCAAGCCGGCGTGATGGGCGGACACTGTGTCCGAGGATCGATATTCACCGGTTGGGCCAGGCAAAGGCCGGCCGCGCAGAGCAGCGCAAACGCTGCCAGAAAAAATCTCTTAATATACATGACTGACAGTAAGTAATCTATGAAAAAACAGTCCGGAATCGCTCCGGAGTCATCCCGGTTCCGCGCGGGAAGCCGTCCCAAAAATACAATTTTTTCTTCAAATCCACGCACCAGGCGGGCATTTCGCCGCCATGTTCTACCTTTCACCCGTTACACATGGACGTCCGCCGCCTCGGCAAACCACACGTCTCATTTGGAATACTTCAAAATAAATAAACGTTTATTTCTTGTTCCTCTTTATGACCACTGTCTGACAGGCGGGCCAGCCCACCCTATTGGACGCATTTTTCAGGCGGTTCCACTTGCCGGACTACGGGAATCTC
>Ga0256405_10008101_pt1 | contig 15282 bp, 16 predicted proteins | sample RumenRJG_02DNA_FD_189096 | JGI IMG/M metagenome (GOLD analysis project Ga0256405, IMG submission 189096) | Bovine rumen microbial communities from Lethbridge, Alberta, Canada - RJG_02 | ecosystem: Host-associated > Mammals > Digestive system > Stomach > Rumen | place: Canada: Alberta... | reverse complement strand
AACGTACACATAGGGCTGAACATCTGTTCAAAAACATACACTTGTTCGTCACACCACGTGTGACACCACAGACTTGACGTCTTTACGTGTAACGTGTTATCATATTATTAGGTAAGTATGGTTTATCCGATACCATACGGCATATGCCAAGCCCAACTGATTGGAATTGGTGTATTGGATTGTAGAAAAAATAAAAAGATTGTTAAATTTTTAACAATGTCCAATTAGTTGGATAGAACATACGTTCGAATTTTTAATTTTTTCTGGAGTCCCAAAAATCGAAAACCCGAAAACAGTCCAACTGATTGGAAAGTGCTGGTGACTCGTGTGTAAACTAATACCCCAAACCATACATGAATATGATGCGACTCTCCAATTTACCAGCACTTTGTCCAATCAGTTGGACACACCACAAGAAAGGAGACCATATGACAGACTATGAAATGATTGTTTACACCATTGGTTCTCTCGGCTTCCCAATCGTGGCTTACTTTTATCTTGTCTTGAAGTTTGAGAAACGACTGGAAAGGTTAGAGGAAGCACTTAATGAAGTATGTGAGACAATGTCTCAGATCCAGGGATTCATTAAGAGAGAATCAAAAGAGTCCAACCGATTGGAAAGAAATGAGTGGTAACAAAGTAATCAGCGGTCAACCTTATATTTACACAGGTGTTTACGGTTTAGCCACGGAACCTGTCGACATATGTGATAAGGAACTCGCTGTAAAACTTTATGTAACACAGGCATTGTGCAGGACGCAGTCGATGTTCAGATACATCAATCTTCCAGACACAATACCGCAAAGAAGTTTAGAGTTGTATATTCAGACAGGTGGGTCATGTTGCATTGCAGAACACAACGGAGAATTATACGCGTTTTTCGGAACCTTCGGCGGAGAACCAGACGAGTATTATATGCCTCGAGAATACATAGTCGCAAATCCCGCTCTGAATTTTTCAAAGCAATTCAAGATTCACGAAGAATGTGTCGTCATTCCAAACGATTCGATGTACATGGGACTTATGCCAATATTCAGACGTTATGCAACGATGATGGCTGAGAACGATGTTACAATGTATGTTGCTGACATCAACATGAGAATTGCGTCACTCCTTACAGGTGATACAGATCGTGATATTGCATCAGCAGAAGCGTACATCGAGAAAATCAAAGCTGGTAAAATCGGCATAGCAATTACAACTCCATTCATGGATGGTATTAAGGCACAACCATACGGAGACACAAACGCTAATCATGTTTCAAAACTTATTGAGTTACAGCAGTATTTTAAGGCATCAATGTTTAATGATATTGGTCTTAACTCAAATTATAACATGAAGCGTGAGACCATCGTTTCTGCAGAGATTGAACTTAACGCAGATGCTCTTTTCCCGTTTGTTGATGATATGCTCAGATGTAGAGAAATGGCTCTTGAAGAAGTTAATAAACTTTTCGGAACAGACATCAGAGTAGAACTTAATTCATCTTGGGAAGATCTGGCAGATTCTCGTGAGGTTCAAGATGTTCTTGAGGAAGCAGAAGCACTTGCAGCTATTGGTGGTGAAACGTCCAATCGATTGGACAGCCGTGCTGATAACATTGATGGTATTAGTGATACCAACGAGTTTGAAAATTCCGAGGAAGAGGTAATGCCAGATGCGACAGATGAGCATGAAGAGAGTGCGGATGCCGAAGTTAATGAAAACGAATCCGTCCAAGAAGATGAACAACCTGTTCAAGAAGAACAAACACAAGAGGATGACGCTGTCAGCGAGATTAAGGACAAACTCTTAGAGAAGATTGCAGACGTTGTTGATGACGGAACAGAGGAAGAGCCTTTAGAGGAAACAGTTGAAGAGATTCTCGAAGAGGGGTCCAATCAGTTGGACAGCGAAGAAGAGTCCAATCAGTTGGGCAATGAAGAAGTAGACGAGGAGAAAGAAGATGATGACGATGGAGAGGAAAAGGCTGAATGATGTTTTCCCGAAGTGGTTAGAGGGAGAAGGAATCATGGCAACCCTCACCACGCAGTTTTCTGTTCCATGGAATGAAGTGTACAGACAAGATGAAGTATCGCTCGACATCGCTTATCACGGCGGTCACTCTGGTCGTAAGTACATAGCACCAATGGTTGAGAACTTCATAACAGAATCTGAACCTGTTATTTCGTCACATAATCGAAATCTGATAGCGTCTGCTTTGTGGGCAACATACCGTAGAAAGTGGGAGAAGCTGTGGGAGTTGTATATGTTAGAGTATGATCCACTTACAAACTACGATATGGTGACAGACCTCACAGAAGGAATCCAATCGAGTGGACAAAAGACAGGGACAGTAAATGTTGATGGAACGGATACATTCAATAACAAGGACACTTCAATCAAAACAGGTACAGTTACCAATAGTGAGGTGACAGATGTTGATTCGGGAGAACGGGTCACAGACACAGGTACACAGCAGAATAGGCTTTCAGTCAGTGACGAACGGGTCAAGTCCGGAAGTACAACTTACGGTAAGACAGAAACAGTTTCTAAAACAGGAACAGAAACGGAGACCAAAAATCTCACTGAAACGAAAAATCTTACAGAAACCAAGAACCTGACAGAAGAAACAGATCTCAATGAAGGAACAACTTCAAACGGTTCAGTTGATGATCAGATATTTGGTTTCAACAGCACAAGTGCAGTAAACTCAGACGCATCACAGCACAGTGATACATCAAATAAAGAAACAACAGGAACAGTAACTAATACAGGTACGGTGGGAACATCTGGAACAGTTACTGATTCTGGAACAGATGCAACTGAGTATGATATGTCAACAGCATCTACGTTTGGTGGTCGTGATGAAGAAACATCAACAGACAGGGATTCAAAGACAGAAGAATCAACAAGGACTGATAATCTGTCAACAACGAAAGCCCAGTCAAGTATCACGACAGTTGAATCGTCGATGCAGAATAACCTGTCTGATGAAGTAAGTCATACAGGTACAATCAGTAAATCGACTGAGACAAGCAACGACCTTAGCGAAACAGATACAGCTGATAGGACAATGCACGAAGAGAAACGTGGGAATATCGGAGTGTCATCCATACAGCGTATGTTTAGAGAGGAAGTTGAGAATTGGAAGTGGAACTATATGAAAGATGTCTTTATGGATATAGACGCATTTCTTGTTCTCGCTGTCAATTAGTCCAATCGATTGGAAAGGAGCGAAATGACAGGAGATTTTATCACCTATTTAGATGGTCGCTCTGTAAATGATGTTCTTAAATGGCTATTAGAACATGGTGGTGGTGGTGGAGTAGGACCACAAGGACCGCCTGGACCACAAGGTCCGCCTGGACCTCAAGGACCACAAGGAGAACAAGGACCAAAAGGAGACACAGGTCCTCAAGGACCAAAAGGAAATAACGGCTCAAATGGTTCACAAGGTCCAAAAGGAGATGCTGGAGTAGGTGTCCCAACTGGTGGTAGTGCAGGGCAAGTATTAGCCAAGAAGTCAGGAACAGATTATGATACAGAGTGGATAACACAGCAAGGCGGCGGCGGTGGAACAACTATTCAATCTGGAAACACTTCATTAAGTGGTACAAATAGTAAAAGAATGAATTACGCATATTCATCACCACTTAAGGCGTATTGGGCATACGGATTCTCATTATCAGCTGCATTAGCAAGTGGTGGAACATTAACATTATGCACAATCGCAAACACATCAATAAAACCTGGGTTGAATACACATTGTCTTGTATATGACAATAATGGAGCAGTTAAAGGGGTTCTTTCTGTAACTTCTTCAAACGGGCAATTTGTATTAAAAGCAACATCAGCTATTACAACATCAGATGTGTTGTCGTTTAACTTTGTAACTGTATAGTCCAATCGATTGGACAGAAAGGAGTCAACATGAAAGTTGAACAAATTTATCAGTTTGTAAACAAATCATTTGAGGAAACAACCGGACAGAGCGATCTCGTTCTGGAAGATCTTAGCAACATCGTTGATGTTGGTAAGGCTCTCGAGGCATCTACCCAGATTGGGAGTAATGCCTATGACAACTTCGTTAGGTCACTCATCGACCACATCGGAAAAGTAGTATTTGTTGACAGGGCATATTCCGGCTCTGCACCGTCAGTGCTTATGGATGGATGGGAATATGGTTCGGTTCTTGAGAAGATTCAGGCTGAGATTCCGATCGCCACAGAAAATGAATCGTGGGAACTTGAAGATGGAACGTCGTATGATCCTAATGTATTTACTAAGCCTTCTGCATCTGCTAAGTTCTTCGATGGTCTCACAACCTTTGAAGTTCCGCTGTCAGTAACTGAAAGGCAGGTAAAATCTGCGTTCAGTAATGCCATGCAGATGAACAGTTTCATATCAATGTTGCACAACAATGTTGATAAGGCTATGACAGTAAGGACAGATGACCTTATCATGAGAACTGTCAACAATGCGATCGGTGAAACACTTGGTGATGCTGGAACAGCAGGATCTCCTCGAGCAATCAATCTATTGGCTGAGTACAATGCTGTAAGACAGGGTGACGAGGTAACAGTTGACAAGGCTCTTAATAATCCTGCATTTGTCCGCTACGCAGGATTCGTCATTCAGTTGACACTCGACAGGCTGACAAGACTGTCAACGCTGTATAACATCGAAGGAAAGAACAGATTTACACCTCGCGACAAGCAGCATCTGATCCTGCTGTCAAACTTCGATAAGGCAACGTCTGTATTCATGGAATCAGACACTTATCACAACGCTCTTGTCAAACTGCCTGGAGCTGAAGTGGTTCCGTTCTGGCAGGGAACAGGTACAGATTATAGCTTTAACTCTGTGTCGAAGATCAATGTCAAGACACCAACAGGTAAGACCGTTGAGAAGTCCGGTATCCTTGGTGTTCTCTTTGACAGAGATGCGCTTGGAGTAGCAAACTTCAATCGCCGTGTTACGACGAACTGGAATCCGAAGGCTGAGTTCTGGAACTACTGGCACAAGCAGGATGCTCGCTACTTCAACGATTATCAGGAACAGTGCGTGGTGTTCTACATCGCGTAATTGAAATCGCAGGGGTGTCCAATCAGTTGGACACCCTTGCTCAATTATAAGGAGAAACGTCTATGGCTTTCAATATAACATTGGGTTATACAAATGACCCTGTGAACAGAATAGACAAGACGATGACGAACACAACTGTAATATCTGGAACGCTTAAACATGAGTCAGATATAAGGAATCCTGTAATAAAGATAAACCACGAGGATAAGACATTTAATTATGTTTACATTCCTGGGTTTAATCGTTATTATTATGTTGATGAAATAAGGTCAATAAGGACAGGACTTCTCGAAGTATCGTTAAGGACAGATGTGCTTATGACATTTGCTCCGCAGATAATTGATACTGATTTGATAATTGACAGGACAGGAGAGTTATCAGAAGCAAATCTGTATATTGATGATGACTCACAAGTTGTAGAGAATCGCATTGTTACAAAAGTCTATGAGTTCGCAAACGGTTTTGACCAGAACGGTGAGTTTATTCTTATAACAGCAGGTGGTTAATATGGGAATAAATAGAATTGTAAATCCTGAATGGTATAATGAGTATACATTACCTTGGGAACTTATAAGAGAATTTTCAAGGCTGGCAATAAACGACACGGACAGAATAGAAGATAAACTTGGTCCAGGTTGGGTAGATGCTACAGACTCATTATTCTTATTTTCAGATACTTATTTAAAATCCAGAGCAATAGGATATAGAATATTTTATCACGCACAGCAGGCTCAGAGATTTGCTATGCCTTATATTACAGAAGGAACTGTATCTGGTGTTCTTGTTCAAACTACCATAACAGTCGCCGCCAGAGCATCAGCAATAGCATCAGGTCTTATGTTAGGTTACGACTTTGTAAAAAGATATCCAAAAGTCGCTGCAAGATTTTCGAATTTTGTTTTACCAAACGGAATAACTGAAGATGTCGATCCAGAATGGTTAGAATCTTATATGGATAATAATTGTATATGGATGGATGTTAGAGATGGTTTGGTATTTGGTTTTCAAGATTTGGTAGGATTCTTTACTGGTCTATCAAACGAGGAGCGTGATGAGATAAACTATAACTACACAATTCCAACTGATTGGAATGAAAATGATGGAGAGTTTGCAGGTACTAAATATTCGTCAACAGATTTTTCTGCTCAAGTGTATTATTTATTTCAAGGTATAAACCAAGGTGATATGTATAATGAAAACGTGTCGATATGCGATACATACACACTTGAGCCAGCTAATTATCTGTATACAACTCAGCCGAGAGTTGGAACAGGTAATGCACATTCGTGGAAAACTGTTTTAACAATGAAACGTAATGAAACTTCAATAGCAAGTTTTCAAGAACTAAGCGATTCATTCAAAACACCTGTAAAATATCCAATAGGACCGATTGGGTTTCATGAAAAACAAACAAGTTCTGGATGGACAATATATCCTATATGCCCATCAAAGCAGAATATGGCTTTTAGAAAAACAAGCACAAGTGGTGGTGCTGTTGGTAAAACTGTTTATCAAGGAACTTATGGTGATGACTTAGCTGCTCAAAACGGAATAAGTGCAGGTACAAATAAAGTCGGAGCGAATGTTTTTTATGCAAGTGATGGCTCAACATACCAAGGTCCTTACAGACTCAAAAGAACAAGAAATGTATACTGTAAAGCAGAGTATCTCGATTATGTAAAAGGATTTTTAAGACATTCATCAAACATACCTGTTGATTATGTTGACTTAAATCCGCCATCAAACACAAATAGTGATGTTAATCCAGACTATGCGTCACTTAGTGATATTCAGAAACAACGTGCGGATGAGTATTTTAAATACCAAGTTTTAGAAGATAATGGAGCGTTGACAGATTCTTATAGATATGGACACACTCTTGATTATCAAGGATTTGAAACATGGTTATTTAAAAGTAATTATCTTATGTATAGTGTAAATCAATGGGATCATTTCAAGACTTGTAAGCAAATGATATTCTTAAAAGGCAGCTGCGTAAAGAGAGACCCTCAAGGAGTTTACAGTTTCTTTCCGTTCATAACAAAGAGTAGTGTAATAAAGAATACTCAAGATGATTTTATTGAGTCTATACCGTGGGAAGTAATACCATCAATCGACCCAATCGAACCAGATAATATTTTCTTTTATAAGATAACTAATGATGAGCCTGGTCCAGATGACCCACCAATAGGAGAAGATGATATGAACAATCCATTCATACCTGTTATTCCAGATAACGATGGAGATGTTCCATTTCCTACAATACCATATTTTCCAGAAATTGGTTCAAGCGGATTGGTAGTTGTTTATAATCCTACTCCACTTGAAATGAAAGATTTTGGTAGATGGTTATGGAATCCAGTTGACACGGCATTGAATACCGTTTTAAAAATGTTTCAAAATGCTATGGATGCAATAATAACATTACATCTGTTGTATTGCAAGCCAGAAATATCTGCCAAGATACCTATTCGTGTCGGATATCTTGACAGTAATGTCGAAGCTGCACACGTTGTAAATCAATTTAAGACCATAAATATGGGACAGGTATTTATACCAGAAATCTATGGTACATATTTAGATTATTCTGGAAATACCGAGGTTGAATTGTATTTACCATTTATAGGATTTGTTCAGCTTGATGCAAATGATGTTATGAACTCAGCTATTGAGATCGAGTATATGGTCGATTGCTATACAGGTTCTTGTGTGGCAAATGTAAAAGTTAAGAAAGGACCTCCTAACTATGACTTTAATGTAGTTGAGTACATATTCATGGGTAACTGTGCTATGCAAGTTCCTGTAACAGGTGCAAGCTGGGGACAACTGTATTCAGTAGCCATATCAGCAGCAACCGCAGGCATGACAGGAAAAGTTGTCGCTGGTGTAGCACACAAAACAGCTGGCGGAATCGCAAAAGCAGCTGCTCAGAGTGCTGGAAATATAGCAGGCGGTGCTATGATTGGAGCAGGTCACGGTCTTGCACATTCTCAGATTCAAGTATCAAGAAGCGGTAACTTATCTGCTAACTATGGTGTAATGACAGGACGTAAACCGTATGTTGTTGTACGAACACCTATAAGAGCAGATGCTGAAGGATTTAACCGTATATATGGATACCAGGCAAACGCTAATAAGCGTATAAAGAATCTGTTTGGATATCTCAGAGTTAAGGAATGTAACATTAAGGTGTCTGGCTTTGCTGAGGAAAATGCAGAAATAGAGAGGTTCTTAAAGTCTGGTGTATTATACGGAAAGCAGTCCAACTGATTGGACAGGAGAAATGAATGAAACGAGAAGAATTTGTACAGATGCTGTATCCGGAGATAGTACAAGTAGCACCATCATTTGGTCATACTTGCCCACAAGCTGTGATGGCACAGGCTCTGACAGAGAGTTGGAAAGGGAATGGAATATCATATCTCGCGAAGTTGAACAACTTTTTCGGTCTGAAGTGCGGAACATCTTGGAGAGGGAAAAGTATAAATTTGAAAACCAAAGAGGAGTATACCGTTGGAACTATTACAACGATAAAGGATAATTTCAGAGTATACGATTCAGTTCGTGACGGTGTTGTCGGATATTTTGAGTTTGTGAACACGAAAAGATATTCAAATCTTAAGGGGGTCACAGATCCTCGGAAATACTTAGAACTTATAAAAGCAGACGGATACGCTACATCATCAACGTATGTTGAAACGTGTTGTAAGCAGTTAAAGTATATACCAGAGCAGTCCAATCAATTGGACGATGACAGGATGATTCCTGTTACATTAGATGGTATAGCTCAGGAAGTTATAGCTGGATTGTGGGGTTCTGGCGACGTGAGACGTAAGAAGTTAGAATTGGCTGGGTATAATTACACCCAGGTTCAAAAGAGAGTGAATGAATTATTGAGGAGAGGGGCTTAACGCCCCTCTTTCTCCTCAAGTCTTAATGCGTGCCTTGCCATAAACTCATTAACTATGGTATACATCATAATTAAGAGCATTTCATCAGATGCTTTATTAGCAAAACTAACAATCTTATCTGCTAACTCATCGAGAGACACTTCATTATTTATATCCATAGATTCTCCTTTCTGTCCAATCAGTTGGACACTGTCATGATATAGTTTCTGACAACTTCCCCACACTCGTTGTCTTGATAAAATACCTTATCTCTCTTAAAGAAATCCCAGATTTGCCGCTGAAGGTCATTTACAGGTTTCGTGATATCTCTCGCCCAGTTGGCTCGAGGATTATACTCTAATGAGTAGATAAGATCATTATCCGTATCTTTTAATGGAGTAGTCTTACGATGTATGTATGTGAATACAAGATCATCGACAGCTACTATCTCGCAGTGCATAGTCTCCTCACCAAACACTATGAAGTAGTCAAACACAACATTATTTCTTACAAAATCGACAGGTTTGTGAGGATAAATGTCTAACTCCCATGCACCAGAAGTTATCATTTTCAGTTTCTGATTATCAAATGCAAAATAGAAATCTGATGGTTTCTTTTTAGCAGGCATATCCGCATATTCAACCGCAACACGCAATTCAGATTCGCCATACTGATATACGTCTATATCTCCAGGCTTCATCTTGCCTACATTATTTAAACCCATCTCAGCGAAATACGGGCAATATCTATTAACAGTATTTCCAAGCATATAAATAGTAACGTCACGTCTCTGTCTAACGATTGTGCTTATTACGTTCATAAATAGAACAAATTCGTCCGGTAAGTATGCTGTTCTTGTTAAGAACTCGTCAAAACAGACAGTTGTAATGTCTGGGTATCCAGTTGACTTATCATGCTCCATAGCATTTAATGTGAAAGCAAACGCGAATGGCTTGTTGTCGGTGACACGCTTATTTGTTTCCTCGTCATAGTTACACATATACCATCTACCAGAATAGTAATATATGTCATGCCACTCACCATTACTAAATTTTTCCACAAGACCGTTAGATACATGATTAGCAAACATCTGCGCTCCGCGTTTTCCTCTGATGTCCTCTTGCCATCTGCGTACAATGGCGAGCTGTTTTCCTGTTCTGAAATATTCTTTGATGCCATGCTCAAGAACAGCATACGTTTTTCCGTTGGAGCGTTCTCCGAATATCATGTTATAAGTACATTTTCGTTCTTGTATTTGCTTCAGAGAATAATACTTAATCTTTTCTTTTGCCATAATCACCAGTCCAATCAGTTGGACAACGGAGTAGATGGTCAATACTCCGTTTCCAACACACATCCACGCAAAAATTCTATATATTCATCAGATAATGATAGATTATATTCTGCAGGCTCAAGATGTATTCCACTTGGACAATGAACCTCGGTAGTTACTCCATTATAATCAGTAACATTTACAGTGATTTCATCGTCTATATAAGTGTGCGTTAATTTACCTGTATAATCAGCAGGAATCGTTAAACCATCCTCGAAAGCAGAAAACGGGTCTGCATACTTTTTCACTAAATATGGAACGGCTTTCTTTTTATTAACACCTGCAACTGTTATAGATAATGAACCATCATCTTTTTCAAACATATATCTTTTTGCACCTAAAGTTTTAAATCTCTTATAGTGACCATCAAAATCCCACACACCTAAAGGTTTCTTTTTTCCATTTGGTGTTGTAGGTTGACATAACTCAAAATCAATATCAAGATGATAACACATTTTCTTTAATTTCTTGAGAACGTTATTATTGTATGATTCTATATATCCTTGATGGTCTTTTGCGTTTATTACTTTTACACTATCAGTATCAGAATATATGTAATCACCTTTAAACTCAGATATGCCATTAAATAGATTTCTTCTTGCGTATGCTGTAACCCATACACCCCAGGGGTAATATAAGAATCTTCGTTTTGACCTGTTATACTTCGCTATCTCTTCATCAAGTGATGGTTCTTGTGAATACCATCCACTCGATTGGAATAGTACAAGGTCTCTTGCTATATCCGTCACAGCCATACCATAGCAAGAATTTATCATTCCTTTTGAACGCATATACTCAGCTTCTTTTCCTGGCACGTCTTTTAATGTAGTTTTATCTGAGTATAGTTTGAGTATTGACAGTATAAAATCTTTAGGTAAATAGTCCTTTTTCATGATCCTAAAGTTTGTCATTGTAACACTCTCATAATCATAATACTCAAGAAATGTAAAGTAATCCTGCTCTGTCATAGTTGTTTCTATGTAACTTGCAGCAAAGAGCCTACCATTATTTATTTGCGCACCTAACTTTTTGAAACAACGTGATGATGATATAGGAGTCTCCCAAGCAGTTTTAGATTCTAAACCAGTTACAGCTATATCAAAAATACAGCAGTACTCATTAAGGTAAAAATCTAATTTTTCCTCATGGTCGTCAACCTTACAAGGAGATGACATAGGGAACATTTCACTAACCATTACATATGGATATGATGACGCAAAATCATATGATACTACATCTTTTATTGTTTCACCAGAATAAAAATAATTTGCGTGAGTAAATCCGCCTTGAAAACCACGCTTTAATTGATTGTATTCATCGGGTGTTAGCGTTAAACCACGCATTAATGTTGAGTATGTATCATAATCTTTATAAAGCGTTTGCTTTCTACAATAGTTTCTTACGCGACCTGTATTAGTTAATGGTAAGTAAGTAATATTACAATGATGGTCAAGTATCTGTTCTCTTATGTATTCTATAAGCACTTTTATATCATTTTCGCAATATGATAATTCTTTACTTGTTAATGGTGTTAAAAAGTGTCTTACTTTTGAATAATCGAGATACCCAGATAGTTTTTTCACATCTTTTCGTAAGTTGTCACCAACCTTTTCTAATGACAGACCAGACAGAAGGTATGAACATCTAAACTCTATGCCACAATCTGCTATTGCATATATAGGCTTATGCACTCGTAAGCAGAAAACCTTTACCCAATCGAATAACTTGTAAATGAATTGAAACTCAAATGATAGATTGTGAACATATACTACTAATCGGTGTTTATCATTTAAGTCCAACCGATTGGACAGTTTTTCGATGAAGTCCATAAATTCATACCAAGTTCGACCATAGAAAACAAAATCTTCGATTCCGAACATCCATATATACATGAAAGCGCATTTGTTACCTTGCCACATATACGAGGTGGTTTCTATATCAAATGCACATGGTATATTTGCCAAAGATATACCACCACGCTTTTTACAAAATTTTATGTCGTCTAAATACACCGTCTCTATTTGTGTCCATGGAATCATCTCGTTCTACTCTTGTAGTCATCGTCGATATATTTCTGGGCTGCTTGGTATAAATCATCGGATGTCATTCTAAAGTCTGAGTCTTTATACATATTATACAGCATAGTTTGTATACTGTTACTATCTAACCTGTCACGAATAGTATGCCCTTTTGCCGATAATATACCTATGTTGCTTTCAACTGCCTTGTTATAACCTTCCCAAAACGCTTTTGTGTCATCATAGCTAAGAGAAGATAAATCAATTTTTGACATAGGTGTTTCTAAAATTCTTGACATCATGGATTTTGTGTTTCTGTTCGCTCCTGTTACGGTTGATGTCTTATTCTTAAAAAACATCTGCATATATTTTGCTTCGTTCCTTAACTGATTTAAATTCTTACCTTCAGAAGTAAATTCATTATAAACCCACTGTCCAGTAAAATCTCTTAACTTATTTTCGCCCTTTTTATCATACACTTGACGTGAATGAAAAGCAGGTGCAGGAATCTCTAACCATGACAGTTTTTCGAGCCTTTTGTTTGCCTTTTTAGCCATTTCTCTCACAACAGGCTCTAAGTCCTCTTGATTCATTTTGCTCAATTCAGTAGGATTGATTTCTAAAAATTGGTTAATAGTCAAACAGATCACCCCACTCTCCGGTATCTAAATCAGTGTTCCTTACATACCATTCTAACATATCGTAATTTACACTATTAGATTTACCTGTTTCGAAATGGGATACAGCGTTTGGACTGTATCCCATTTCCTCAGCAGCACATCGGAGAGAAATCCCCTGTTCAACTCTCGCTTGACGACAATAAAATCCAAGTTTCATTGGCTCTCTCCTTTCAGTCCAATCAGTTGGACTATTACATGATGTCAACCTTGGTAAGATTGTTACCTGTCTTGGTCTTGCCCATGTACAGGCGGATACGAACACCACCTTCCTCACGGAAATCATTACGGCAGTCCTCTAAGTTTTCATATCCTTCTGTCCAGGCACTGACCATGTTATTGAGGATCGCTCCGCCGAAGAAGCACACTGTCTTATCTTCCTTGATCGTGAAAACAGGATACTCGTTCTTACTATCATTAACGATGTCAAAGTCCTCGATAGTGAACCCGGAGGGAAACTTAGCTATGACCTCTTCTGTGCTAAGTTTCGTGCGTCCCTGCATGAGATCTGAAAGTAATGTTGATGCCTTCGCTCTGTCTGTGAACTTACCCATGATTCTTTTCCTTTCTGATTTTTATCTTTGTGCTAAAATTTTGATACCCCTATGTTTCTATTTTCCACAAATTGAACAGTCCAATCGGTTGGACTCCCGTGTTCGCGACCACGGGCAGTCTTTAAATAAAGCCGCTATTCAGTTTTTGTTTCACACCACGAGGAACACTTTAATAGATAGGATGTGCGCGCCTTATTAAGAGGGCTGATAACAAATGTTACAATCCAATCGGTTGGACTCAGGCGAAAAATAAAAACACCTGTTACGGTAACGGATGATTTGTGGGGAACCATCCGTTACCGTATCGGCAGATATCATATCACGTTGTATACTTTTATTTCTCCACGATTAGCACGTTCCATCATATCATGTAACGCTTTTTCGTAATCATTGTTTTCCATGTATGATAATACGATTTTTGCATAAGCGGTTGACTGTGGGTGAAGTTTAAACTCTCTTATATAAAGCGCAAGTATAAATTTTGCTTTATCGTCGCCAGAATCGTATCTATCCCATAACGTATTAATATACTCACATTCTAAATCAATCTTGTGTTGTGTTCTTTTATTTACCATTGCGTGTCACCTCATTTTTGTGTTGTGGTGGGAAGTCCATTTAATAGACTTCCCACCGTGTTAATGTTATCTGACTGTGAACGTTCCTGTAAGTGTTCCATCCCACTGTACAGGGATAAATAACCCGACTTCTTTACCATCCAGATAGACATGATAGGTCTTTTCCGTGGACTCGGTGGACTCGGTGGACTCGGTGGACTCGGTGGACTCGGCGGTCTCGGTGGACTCGTCTACGGTCTCTTCAGTGGCGGTAGTGTCAACCGTATTGTTTTCCTCGTCGTAATGTTTCTTAATGGTAGCGGCACTCATATCGGCGGTGATAACACCCTCGATCACATCCCGTATAAACTGCTCCGCTCCACAGCCCTCGATACCACGTAACATCTGTGTGATGGTAAAACCGACCAAATAATCGGGAACGAAAAAGTCACCGTTCTCATCAGTCAAACACGCTTGTGCAACGTTCCTATAATTGTAAATCATGGACTTTGAAAGTCCAGTCACGTCTTTGACCATCTGAAACCAACCCTTGTACCCCTCGGCTTTGCCCATCTCGTCATTGACAGTTGTGAGGAAGTATGCCAGCTTGTAGTTAGTTACTTCCACGCTATCTCTCTCAAAGAGAATGTTAGCAAGTGCTTGTCTCGTGTCCTCGGACTGGATGTTAGCAAGCTCGTCATTATACATATTGATAATGGCAAGCTGCTGTTTCTTAGAACGCTCGTTAGTGATAGTTAAATTGTACGACATTGTTTTTCTCCTTTTCTCTCACTCGGTGAGTCCAACCAGTTGGACTCGGTTGAAGTTGTCAGACAATTCAGACAATTCCGCCTACTACAAATACATGCCGTGGTCTGGACTTTATGCCAGAAAACCGCTATTTGATTCGCGCTATTTAGTTGTGTGCCGAGTGGCTATTGACTTTATCTGTAAATAGTATACCAAAGATTGTGACAGTTGTCAACAACTAATTTACGATTTTTTGTATACGATATTTCGTACACGATATTTCGTTCATGAATTGACGAGATCTCGTTTACGGTTTTTCGTTCATAAATTGACGAGATCCCGTGTTAGTGGTGACTAACGATAGTTAGACGTGTCTAACCAGGGTTAGAGGTGACTAACTTTTTATCCGCGAACAGATGTTCAGCCCTATGTGTACGTT
>Ga0256405_10008100_pt1 | contig 15282 bp, 8 predicted proteins | sample RumenRJG_02DNA_FD_189096 | JGI IMG/M metagenome (GOLD analysis project Ga0256405, IMG submission 189096) | Bovine rumen microbial communities from Lethbridge, Alberta, Canada - RJG_02 | ecosystem: Host-associated > Mammals > Digestive system > Stomach > Rumen | place: Canada: Alberta | collected... | reverse complement strand
CATATTATTTTTTTCCTTGTTTTATTCGGCGGAGGACAATGTCCGCCGCCGAATATTTTTTACGGGAGAAGCACCAGATCCATCCACTGATCAGGACGTTTCGGGTTCTGTCCGACTCCGGGCGTCAGTTCCAGCCAGCCCACGCGTTCTTTCCCGTTGTTGATATTCACAATAAGCCCTGTGCGCATCACGGAATAGGGTTCAAGTTTGAACGGACTCACAGAACGTTTGGAAAACGCCATCTCATAAACCACGCGGTCAGCATATTGCTTCACAGCAAAAGCGACCTCATCTTTGATGACGCCGAGTGTTTTTGCCAGGCTGTCGTGGATCGCTACAGACGCCCATTTCCGGTAAACGATCGGGTCTTTTCCGCATTGTGCCAGCGTATATTCGAAATCATCATCCTCAACCTGAGTCGTACCGGGTTTTGCATTCCGGAGCGTATCATAGCAGACCTGGATGCTGTCCTGTTTCCATGCAGTTGTGATATTCTTCATATCTTTCACCGGATGGAATTCCGGTTTATAGACCGTGACTGCCGTATAGAGGAAATTATCATCCCACGCATAACGCAGTTCCGCGCGGATCTTTTCCTCGTTTGCACCCCATTTGGTTTTCGGCAGCTTGACGGCATTTCGCTGATCCAGTTTCACGGCTGCAACATTCTTCGGCCAGTCGGAAATATCTCCGTCGATTACAAGCGGTTTTGCAGTCTTTTGCACGAGGATCGCACGCAGATTCAGATCATCGGTTTTTTTGACTTTGGAGGTCTGTTCCTGAACGCTGATTTTCAGTTTGCAATCCTGCGCCGAAATTGCTTTTTTCAATTCGAATTCCGCGCGTGCTTTCGCTTCCGGTCCGATTTCCGCAATGGTATGCTTTGCCGATCCGGAAACCACGTTTGGAGTTTCGACTGAAACTTTGATGTTCTTCAGTGCAGTACCGGTTCTGTTCTGAACTTCAACTGCAAAACGTTTTTCTCCGAGAATTGCAGAAGAAACTTCAAACTGAGGAGTTCCTTCCGAGGTCAGAATTCCGCGGCGGATCGCTTTTTCTGTTTCTTCGGCGGAAAGAGCGGTATCCAGATAGATCGGGAATTCGTTCATTTCCAGTTTGTCGGCGGAAATTTTCGTGCCGACAAAGTTATAGGCGGTGAACTGTTTCGCATCTTCCGGGTTGAATGTGAAAGTCCCGGGCTTTTCGTTCCATTTCCAGATGACTGCGGTCCGCTTGTTCCCGTGGTCGAACACCGGGCAGCGGTAATCCGCACCGAGTTTGATGCGCTTTACACATTTTGCCTGTTCGAGACGGTCCGAAAGGGTGCGCAGCGCATAAAGAGCCGGATTCGGTCTCGGAACACCGTTGTTCCCGCGGGTCCCGGCATAAAGGACATTCCATTTCGTGCCTTGGGGCTGAATAAAAATATCGTAATGGTAATACCGTTCCACTCCGCCGGCAAATCCCTGGATGATATTGCGGATATCGCGGGCTGCCGCCAGCATCGTGTATTGACTGACGAATCCGTTCTTTTCCGGCAGGTATGGCTGAACGCTTCCGGATTCCGTTGCATAATGCGGAATTCCGGGTTTATGCTGATCGATGATTTTCCGCATCCGCACGCTGTCATCCGCGTAATCCGGGAGTTCCGGCAAGGTACGGTAAGGATGCTCCGTGACAATATCCAGGAGTTTGCCTTCCGGTGATGCAAGAATGGCATCCGTCCAGACAAAATCGGTGTGGCAGCTTGTCGGCCCCGCGAGTTTGCATTTCAAATCATACTTCCGGATGGTTTTGGCAAGTTCGCGGATATCCCGCCGATTGAGTTCGATCGACATACCTTTGATGATGTTCGCCTCGTTCCGGGACTCGATGATGTCAATATATTTTCCATACTTGCCAAGCAATTCATCCTGTATTTTCAGGTCGGCATCCCAACGCGCAGGATCACGAAAAGAGGGTAAATGTGCGGTTACAAGCATAATATCGAAACCGTATTGTTTCAGCAGTTTCGCATTTTGCAGGACTTGCTCGTACCGATCTTTTCCATTCGCATCCCAGATACGGAGAGAACCGATCCGGAAATCCCGAACATATTCCGCCAGGATCTTGTTATTGCCTGTTGGACCGCAGTTGATCCCGATCCGTCGGTTCAGTTTTCCTCTGCGGTCGATCATTCCGGCATACGCCACATCGGAATAAACCGTTTTGCCGGATTTCACTTTGAAAACGACATGGAACGGTCCACGCAATTCAGACGGAAACTGAAGCGTGACGCTTTGTTTCACACTCTGATCCGCCGGTACGGAAACAGTTCCAAGTCCTTTGGAAAATACAGTTTTCCCGAAACAATCAACGATTTCGTATGTGGCAGAACCTTTGAAATCCATTTTCGATGCATTCCGGAAGGAGAGTTCCGCAACGATTTCTTCATCGCTGAAATAGTAACTGCTGTCCTTGTTCAATTTATGCGTAATGAAAAAGGAATCCTTTTCCTTGTAGACTGCATGACCTCCGATGGAGTAGGCGACATTATCGATCCATACTTTCCCTGAGCCAACGATAGAGATACTTGGCTGAGCGACCCCGGATGGCGCGGGATAAGAGCTGACGATATCGCCATAGATCGAAAAACCTTTTCCTTTTTGCCCCCATGCCGGTATGCGGAACTCATATTTTTTCCATTCGGTCCCGACTTTTACGGGAGAAAAACCAACAGCCACTCCTGATGCCAAAAAAAAGCTCCCGATCAAGGAAAGCGGCTTTTCCGCTTTCGCATAAAAAGTCATTGACGCGGGTTCCCCGACAACGTATGGGACCGGATTGAATACAAATCCCTGGCATACCTCTCTTACCTTTGGCCTCTCGAGCCTGAAAGAATATTTCCCTTCATATTTTGTTTCCGAATCAAGAAAAATCTGAAGTTCCTTCGAGATCTCCCGTTTCAAATAATATTGGTAATATTTTCCTGTAAGTGCATCCTGAAAATTTCGAAGCGGATTATAAGCAATTCCGGTCCAGCCGCGTTCCGCTCCGCCATTCAGAATATGATTTACACCTGGATCGATCTTTTTCTTTTCGACCTTGACTTTTTCAAACATGATCTTCCGGATTTCCAGACGGCAAGGCTTGGTCAGTTCGATGCGGACCCATACTATTTTCAAATTTGCGGGAAACACCTGATCGAAAGTAACGGTCTGAAGTTTCCCGTTCAGCATGACCGGTTTCGATTTCCAGAAATGTTTCTTTTTCCCGTCCGTTTCAGTCAGCCCTTCAAAAAGAAGCCCCATTCCTGAAGGGATATCGCTCTGAAGTTCGATCGAAAGCCGATTCATTTCCGCAGCGGGTTTTCCATCCGCGGATTTCCGCACGATCAGGCTCTGATCGAGCTTGACAAATTGGAAATGGACCCTCAGCCGAACTGCGGGATCCGGAGCATCCTTGAAGAATTCGCGGTTGTCGATGACCAGTGCTTCCGGCTCCGCGGAAATCTTCAGTTTCGGGAAATCGGCTTTCGGAATTACAGTCACCTGTCCGACATATTTTTTATCCGGACCGCTCAGAGCGCAGCGGGCATTCTTTTCGTCCATTTTTATACTCATTCCGGAAAAATCATAGCCGAATAAATTCGGAGCGAGTATCCCTGCTGCCGCGAAAAGGATCATCCGCATCATTTTCCCACCCGCATTTTCAAATTTTCTCATGTTTGATTCCTTTCTTTTTTCTTGTTCGTGTTAAAAAATTCTGCTCTAAGCACTAAAAAAAAGAGCTCACCAGTCCGCAGGTTTATTAAAGGCAATATATGACATCTGGTCTTTTTCCGAAAAACCATATTCATCGGCGATGGTATCCTTCTTCTTCTGATAACCCACATGCATGTCGCAATACAGGATATTGACACCCCCATTGTGCCGCCAATCCTGTTTATCCAAACTTCCGATATTATTGGTGCGGAGATATTGCAAAGCCGAATTTTTACCGGTATCGTTAATAATTGCTCCGTCCATAAACAGATATCGGCGGGACGGCTGAACCACCCGATTTAATCTTGCGACCGAGTCGTATTGCATATTGGATATTCCTCCATAAGAAAACAGATACTGCTTACTAACTGCTTTTGTATCGGGACACCAAAGCGGAACCCAGGGTTTTCCATAACCAATCCAGAACGCATTATACATATTGTATGCATTCGGATGGTTTATGCGAATATAATCATAATAAACCATGTTGATAACCGGTTGATATTTGTAAGCCAGGTGTCTATACTGGATGCACAACCCCTTGGTAAGATCGTCAGTGTAACTGGTGTATGCCTTGCCGAACTGGGAAAGATTGTTCATACAGGAAATGGCACGCGCCTTCTTCTTTGCCGCGTTCAGCGCCGGCAGCAGTATGCCTGCGAGGATCGCGATGATGGCAATGACCACGAGCAGTTCGATCAGAGTGAAGACTCCACGGTTCGGACGAATGTTCCCTGAGGTGATGATTTCCTGTTTCATAAGCGAAATACCCTTTCGTTTGACAAAAAAAGTTTTCATGCTATATTGCCGTTGTGTTGTTTGAAATTTACATTTAGAAAAAGAGGTTGTCAAGATTTTTTCTTTCCGGATCATTTTCAATTTTAACCATTTTATTATAAAAAACCACCATGAATCAGGAAAAACGGAAAATCATCCGTTCCCGGGAAACCCCGGTCGCGTATGACATCGACAGCGGGATACCGACAGCTATCGTCTTCTCGCAAAGTTACAAGTCCAGTGACATGCGGGCAGTTCCGGTTTTCACTACCCGGATAAACGAGGAAAAGCACGGGAAAAACTACTGGTTCAAACATATCCGGTATGACTATCTTGCCCTGGAGATGGTGCTGGAGGGGGAACTGGAATTCCGGACGGAAGACCGGTGTGAAGTTGCCGGACCCGGCTCATTGTATCTGATCCCGCCGGGAACGACGGTCAGGTTCTCCTGCCGGAATGGTCATGAGGTGCGGAAGCTCTGCGCGATCATAGGAGGGGACAACCTGAAAGGGATCCTGTTCACTTTGAAGCTGGCGGACAGCCGTCTGCTGAATCTGTCCGATCCGGATGCCATGACGAAAAAGATATGGGACCTGAAGGATGCTGTCACCTCGCCGATCACCGAAAATTCCGTCCGGACCTACCGTTTTCTGATAGATCTTTCCGGACAGCTGGAGGAAAACCAATTCACCCGGACCCCGTTTTCCCGTGCGGTGGCGATCATGGAATCGAATTTTCAGGAAGACCTGCAGATCCCTGCCATCGCTTCCCATGTCGGAGTCAGCGGGAATACTTTGCGGCGGATGTTCCAGCATGAATTGCATTGTTCGCCGCTGGAATACCTGAATTCGGTCCGGATGAAATTCGCCGTGGAAAAATTGCGGCACACCGGTCTCCGGGTCAAGGAGATCGCAATGATGAGCGGGTTCCCGTCCCCCGCACGGTTCTGTACCGTGTTCATGGAAAAATACCGCATGACGCCCGGGGATTTCCGGAAAAAGGAACTGAAAAAAGAGAACTGACACCTTGATGTCAGCCGGCAGCTGACCGGGCCGGAGATCAGGTCTTCCGCCTGAGCCCCGCAGGGGCGACGGCAATGGACTCATGGATCATGTCCACGCATACGAATAATACGAGGACAATAATGAGGGGATAGGAGCGTTATTTGTCATCATCACGTCAGATTTTCCGCCGTCGCCCCGTTGGGGCTCGAATGGATTGTCCGATTCCTTTTCCCGGGACTGCATCCCCTTGGGGGATTCCGCCGCCGGGCTAAAATCCGCCGCCCCGTTGGGGCTTGGCTGGATCATGCGCGTCCCTTGCCGGAAACCGCATAAAATCAACAAAAACGATCGGCAGGTCTTGACATTTTACATTTGCGCGATATATTGCAATATTATATCGGATATATATCGGAGAAAAGAGATGGCTATCGTAACCAAATCACAGTCGATCGCAGACAGCCTGCTGGAGAAAATCCAGAGCAGACAGCTCTGCGGGCGTATTCCGTCGGGCAAAAAGATCGCCCTGGAATACAATGTCGCGCTGATGACGGCCGTCAAGGCTTTGAAGATACTGGAAAAACGGGGTCATGTGGTCCGTATTCCCAGCAAGGGGACTTTCGCCGCGGAACCGAAGCAGAAAATCCTGAAAATCACTTGCAGCAGCCAGCCGTCACCTTTCTTCGATGTCCTGCGTGAGCTCGTCCATAAATGGGACCCGGAATACCAGCTGGTCCGGACCCGGAACGCGGCAGAAGCCGACCTCTTCCAGTGGACCACCTTCTCATCCATGCTGAAATATCCGGTCGATGCAGTTCCGTTCTCCAAAGAACGCGAAAACCGTCTGCGGCAGCAGAAACATTTCTGGGAAAAGATGTTCGGCCTTCATTGCCGGAACGGACTGCTCTACGGTATTCCTTATCTGTTCTCGCCGATCCTTCTGAATTACAACCGGACGATGATGCGCGAACTGGAGAGCAGTTTTTCAGCCGCGGACCTGACTATGGAGCATTTTCTGGAACTGCTCCGCAAAGCCTCGGAACACGGGTATGGGGGATTGGATCTTTCTTCTTTTTCAGTCGGTTATTTCCTGTCGGTCGCCCATATCCTCGCGGAAAACGTTTCCGAAGCGGAGGCGTTGTCCGGCGCGGCCAGGTGGCTGAAAGAGATCGATCGATATCCCGGCGGCGATTTTGCCGACGGCGAAACCCTTTTCGTCCTGGCTCCGCGGCATAATTATTTTCACGACCGGTTTTCCGATTATGATATTGCACCGCTGCCCATGCTGAATGGCAAACGCTGCAATCCGGTCGCCTCGGGAACCCTGGTCGTCAGTCAGCGTGCGGCTGATCCGGAAGGGCTGCACGACCTTTGCGAACTGATGCTCTCGCAGGAGATCCAGGGAAAACTGACTCCGGAAAAATTCGGCATCGCCATGGACCGCAGAGTCGCGGCGGACAGTATGGATACCACTTCCAGACGGGATGATTTTTACTTTACCGAAATCAGGAACATCCATTTCCCCCATTTGGATCACGAGCCGGACATGCTTCAGGAAATCGCGCTGCTGGTCACGGATTTCCAGGACAGGGCGATCGGCTTCGACGCATTGGAAAAAGGATTGCGCAGAGCCATGAAAAATCAGATCCAGACCCGGCAGCGCAGAGAGCGTTTTCTGCACCTGAATGATCTCGATGACGGCTCGCCGGCGTATAAACGATGTCAGGGATATTGACAGGGGAACAGGAAACCGGAACAGAAAAATACGCTACACTTTACATAAACCAAAAAAAGAAAGGTCTTGCAAAATGAAAGCAACACTGATCGCACTCGGAATTGGTGCCGGACTTGCCGCCGGAGCGGCTGAATTGAACTGGAAAACCGACAATCTGTGGAAAAAAACGGAGAATGGAGAATTCACGATCGATTACCAGAACAAAAAATGGCCCCGGCTGTCTTCCAAGCAGACGGTGAAAGCCGGAAAATTCTATCGGGTCACATTCGACTGCAAACGCGACGGAGATTCGGCTCCGGCATTGTCACTGATGGCCAATGAAGGCGGCAAGAATTTCGGGCCGTCTGTCTTGGCCTTCAACACCTGGACTACTCAGTGCAGCTATTTTCCGTCCGCCAAAGACGGGAATATGATGGTTTTATTCTATTTGGGCCCCCGCGCGGCATGCAAACTGACCGCCAGGAACGGAAAATTCGAAGAAGTCACTCCCGAAATGATGAAACAGAATCTGGTCATCAACGGGAATTTTGAGGATGAAACGTTCAAGGGGACCGGGTTCTGGAAATCCTCGAACTGGAAAGAGACCGTGCTGCCCGCCAAAGTCATTGAAGGTGCGGAGCTGACCCGCGGGAAAAAGAGCCTGGAAATCCCGTTCGGCAAGGGGATCCAATCGGTCTATATTCCGATGGGAAAAGGGAAAAAATATCAGCTGTCGTTCTGGGCCAAAGGGACACAAAAAGCCACCTGCACCGCGGCATTAAGTCTGTGGAGCGCAAAGGGACACAAGGGAAAACATTTCTGGAAAAGCCTGAATTTCAAACTGGAAAACAATTGGAAAGAATATAAATTCGAGGTCGAGATCCCGACGGATGAAACGGTCTGGCCGGATCTGGCAGTCGGAACCGGCGCGATCACTTTCATTGTCAAAGGCAGCGACGGCAAATATTATCTCGATGATATTTCCTACTGCGAAAAATAACCGGAAGGGAACTCTCTCAATACCTTTTTGACCATTCCGGCAGCGGCATCTGTCTCTTCGGACAGGCGGACGACTGCGCCATCCGCAGGGACCCTGCCGCCAATCAAGGTATGATGTATGAGAGAGGAGAGATAAGATTAAAACCTCGAATCAAAGAAAAGATCGTTGAAAAGGAATTTGAAATTCGGATACTGTTCCGTTTGAATAAAAAAATCCAGATGAAAGGAAAAAACCATGATGAAAAGCCCCAAAGGTCGTGACACCTCTTCTCTCACATCCTTGTCCTCCATAGCTCGAAGGGCGGAGGAGGATCATCTCCCATACCGGAGGCGTAAAACGGTATGCCGTTTTACGCTGATCGAGCTCCTCGTGGTGATCGCGATCATCGCCATTCTGGCGGGAATGCTGCTGCCGGCGCTGAACAAGGCGCGGGAACGGGCCCGGAAAGTCCAATGCATAAGCAATGTCAAGCAGATCGGGCTGGCTATTTCCCATTATTCCAATGACTATCCCGATTACATAATGCCGTCCCATCCGAATATGCCCTTTGACAAAAGCAAAGCCGGGGTACTAACCTGGGTCCAGGCAATGGTGATATGGGGATACCTCGACAAAGCGAATTTTTACGGTAAACTGAAAGGCGACAAGTTTGCAGAAAGTACCACGCGGCCTGCCGGTGTTTTTGTCTGTCCGTCCGCATCCGGGAATCTGGAAAATGGTGAAACTGCAGCCTCACACCCCGCTGCGACAACGATGTATGGGCTGAATTATTTCGTCGGCAGCTGGAGCGAATACGGTCAGGCAACAGATGAATCAAAAAATCGGGCGAGAAAAATCACCCAATACCGCGGGCATGTTGCCAAGGTAATGGTATTGGGAGAAAAACAGTGGGGGCCAAGAGATTGTTATAGTGTAAGCCCGCACAGTGGATCCGGCAATATTTTCAATGGATTGATCCGTCACGACAGATACGGGAACTTTCTGTTTTTCGATTTTCATGTAGAAGGCAGAAATCCGAAGCAGGTTCCCGATCATGAAGCAGGGACTTTGTATCCTGCCACCTGCGCCTCCAGTGCCGACACGTATAAAAACGCTTTCTGGGGATATCTCGGCTATATCAACGATTGGCCGGGGAAATTCTGAACCATGTTCATACCGGTCAAATCCATCAAGACCGCCGCTCTGCTGCTGGCGGGTGCGTTCTTCTGTACTGCGGCGGAATTCCGCGTCAAGCCGGATGATGGTTCTCTCGGATCCGCCGAAAAGAACTGGAAACCCGGCGATACGATCATTCTGGCTCCGGGGACATATTACAACCATTTCCGGGCAGGCAGCCAGGAATCGCCGCCTTGCGGGCTGACACTCAAGGCCGCAATTCCCGGTTCGGCAGTCTTTCGCGGCGACCGGAAAGCGCCGGAATTTCAGCAATACGCAAAAGGGATCTGGAAGGCACACTGGGATTCTATCCCGGAAGCGGTTTTCGAACATGACACGCTGTCCACCTACAAATATTGCGCCACCCGGACGGGATTGCAGCAAAACAGCGGGACCTGGACTTACGATCCGAAGAGCAAAACTCTTTATGTGCGCACTTCCGATTCCGCCGATCCGGCGCGGCATGTCCTGAGCATTGGGGTCACGCCATGGCCGGGGGTCAATTTCTTTTGCCTGCCTTCCTCTTCCGGGGTGCAGGATGTCCTGCTGGATGGCTTCATAACGACCGGTTTTTATTCAAGGCGGAAATTTCCCGATCAGCGGCTGCCTCATTCCCAGCGGAAAGTCGCCTGGGGGACCGTGGTCAATCATCCGGTGAAGAATGTCAAGATCAATAATGTCACCGCCGTGCTCAACGGCTACGGGATCGGATTCTGCGCCGGAGCCAAAGACTCCGCCATAGAGAACTGCCGCGCTTTCGGCAACCGGAATCCGTTTGACCATTCCGGCGGCGGCATCGGCATTTTCGAACGGGCGGACGACTGCGTCATCCGCGGGAATCTTGCCGGGGACAATAAGGGACAGGACATCTGGCTGTATCATGGTCCGGTCAGCAGCAAGACCGTTTTCACGGAAAACCGATGCTACGGGAAGATCAGAACAAAAGCAGCCAAGGGGAAAAAGTTTTCCATCCGCAACTGCGTTTCCATGAACAGTATTTCCTTTGTTGACCGGGCATATCACATGTCCAACAGCGTGACCTTCGGATATACCCCCTATCCGGATATGCTGAAGCCGGGCAATTTGCTGATGGGTTACGAAAACAGCTTGATCGCGGAGAAGATTTTTGCCGATCCCGACAATTTCGACTGCCGTGTTCAGGGAGGAACGGCGGAGGGCATTGCGAAACGCAGCGTGACGTTCAGTGCGGACCGGGTCTTTTACTGGAAACAGGACGGCAAAGATTCCGCTGACGGGCGGTCCGTCGAAAATGCCTTCGGATCCTCTGATCGTGTGATCCAGGAACTGGGCACTCCGGGAACGGAAATCTACATTGCCGGTCCGGTGAAAGGGGATCTGAACCTGAAAGGACTGAAAAACATCACGATCCGCGGACGCGGCGCTTTCCCGGTCCAAATCCAGGGCCGGATCATACTGGACAACTGTTCCGGCATCAGGCTGGAACGCCTGGCACCGGCGGAATTTGCCGTGCGGGGAGGCAATGAGATCACCATCACGCAAAGTGCCGGGAAGATCACGGCCGAACGGACCAGCGGCCTGCGCCTCACCCATAATTACATTCCGCTCTTTTCCCGGAAAGACTGCCGGGGATGTTTCATTACCGCCAATGTTTTTGAAAAGGCGGTCATGGACCGGATGAACGGCTGGAGCGATCACAATGCCTATGCGGAAAAAGTTCCGGCGGACCTGCGTTTCACCTATAATCATATTCCGCTCCTTTCCCGGAAAGACTGCCGGAGATGTTTCATTACCGCCAACGTTTTTGAAAAGGCGTTCATGGACTGGATGAACGGCTGGAGCGATTACAATGCCTATGCGGAAAAAGTCCCGGCGGGAGAGAAGAATTCTTTTGCGGCGAAAGCGGAACTCGGCAAAAATCACACCTTCAAAAATGCATGGCAGTTTGACGGACGGAGTATCGATTCGATGCCGGTGGGGCCGTATCGCAGACAGCCGCACAACGTCCAGTTCATCATGGACGAACCGGAAGTGCAGCTCTGCGCTCCGGATATGGTCATTGCCAAACTTACAGCCAATATCCCGTTCAAGGGGACGCTCCTGTGGGGTGATCCGGCTGAAGGGACGGTACATGAGATCAAACTGACAGCAGAAAGCAATAGCCATGCGGCGGCACTCTCCGGATTGAAACCGGGGAAAAAATATTTCGTCCAGTTCAACGTCCGGGCGGAAGTGCCGCATTGCTTCAGCAATGCGGAATTGAAAGACACCAGATCATTCCGGAAAGCCGAAACGGATAAGCTGGAATTTACTGCTCCGGTCAAATATTCCGAACCGCAGCAGTATTATGTGTCAAAGGATGGCAGTGATTCAAATGACGGATCAAAGGGAAATCCATTCGGAACCATCGGATACGCGGTCACGAAACTGCGTCCGGGAGATACCCTGAATATTCGCGGAGGGACTTACGAAGAGAATTTTACGGTCCAGGTCTCCGGGACCCGGGAAAAACCGGTCGTGATCCGGGGCGCGCCGGGCGAGAAAGTTTATATCCAGGCCGGATACGGTTCGCCGCTGGTCGGCGGGATCACGGTCTCGAACCAGAATCATATCCACTTCCAGGATTTCTGCATCTACGGCGATCATTTTGTGCCGGAGGGATTTGCCGAATATGCCATCCGCGCGACGGATTGCCGCGGATTGCTCTTCCAAAGACTGATAGTCAGCGGATCGAGCCATAAACTTCATGCCCTCAACTGCGATGACATCCGCATCGAAGACTGCGGTTTCAGTTTCGGACATGAAGGGGTCTATCTGATGGGATGCAAGGATATGGTGATCCGGAACTGCACTTTCGCTCATGCCGGGCTGATGCACCTGATGATCCGAAATGAGCGCGGCCCCGCCACGGTCGAGAACTGCATTTTTGTGGATGCCCTGAATATGAAGGGCTATGCTTCGGTGATCTATATCACGGACATCCGGGATCTGACCGAGCGGAACAACTGCTTTTTCAACCGGATGCCGTTCGACCAGAAACCGCTGATCGGCTGGGATCGCAGCGGCAATGAACCGGCTGTCCGGAATATTTCCCAACAATACAGCACTTATAACGGACTCCGCCAGCAGCCGTATCCGGCATATCAGAAGGATATGAACCGATATGGCTCCGGGTCATTTTCCGCCAACCCCGGACTCAAAACCTTTCCTGATTTCATTTGCAAATACCAGTCGTATGAGGACTGGAAGCAAAACTGGAAGAAAAATCAGAAACGCAGTCATGCGGAATCTGAACTGCTCAGGAAACATCCGGAACTGCTGCGCGACTTGAAATATTTTCTGCCGACTGATCCGGAAGTCATCAAACGAGGCTGCGGCCCGCGTTTGAAATGAAAAGAGAAAACCGACAAAAACCCAAAACGTTTTGAAAACAGCTTCAGGAGACAAAAAAATGCGTAAGATCAGAGTTCAGTGTCCCACTAAAAATCTGGATGAATACCGGAAACTGGCGGAACTTGCCTGCCAGCTCGGCGCAACTCATCTGACCGCCAGCCAGACGGAACTGAGCATGTGGCAGTGGAATGAAAACCGTTTTGATCCATACCCGAACTGGAGTCTGCACCGTGCTGCCCTGTTCAAATTCATCGTGCCGGAAGAACTGAAAGCTTACCTGCCGGCCGATTACGCAAAGCGCAATCTGGAAATGCTGGAAAAACGCATGGGCATCCTGAAAGAATTCGGCCTCAAGGCGATTTTCGACGGCATGGAACCCGCGTATCTGCCGGAACAGGCTTATCTGGATCATCCGGCATGGCGCGGTCCGCGCTGCGACCATCCGCATCGCGCCAGAGCGGAATATTACGCGCCCTGCGTGGATGATCCGGAAATGCGTGCGATTTACGTCCGCACGGTAAAGGAACTCTGCCGGATCGCCCCCTTCGACACCTTTGAACTTGCCACGAACGACTCCGGCAGCGGACTCTGCTGGAACGACCGGCTTTATCCCGGCCCGAATGGTCCGGCCGCCTGCGAGCATATCCCCGTCGGTGAACGGGTGGTGAATTATCTTTCCATCTTTCAGGAAGGCGCACAGCAGGCCGGTCTTTCCAATGTCACGGTCAATGTGCGGAATATTCTTGCGCACGATGTCCCGGCGATCCTGCCGCTGCTCAAGGAAGGCCAGTTCATCAACAATCAGAACCGGACGCAAAGTATTGCCGCCCAGGAGATCGGATTCAAAAACTATTATCTGGAATATACGGCTCCGGTCGAATCGCTTTCCCGGCTCGGACGCGTTGCGGAACAGATCCAGGAAGTGCAGAAATACCCGGAGAACGATCTGATCATCGCATTCCGCGGTTTTCAGGAAAAAGACAGTATGCGTTTCGTCCTGAAATATTACAATAAAATGAAGAGCGGACCGGTTGCCCGGGCGCAGGCGCTGATAGATGAAGCCGCACAATATGTCGGCAAAGATCATGCCGAAGAGCTCTATCAGGCATGGCAGAACATCGAGAAAGCCTATGACCAGGTGGCTTTTCTGGATCGGGGCGGACATATTCTGGTCCTGGGTCCGGTCCAGCAGAGATGGCTGACCCGGCCCTTGGTGGCGTGTCCGGAACTCCTTGCGAAAGAAGAGCGGGATTATTACCGGGAATTCCAGTTTCAGGCTCGCTCCGAGGAAGATGCGGACGATCTGCTGAATCTTCAGGGGCATTGCTGGATGCGGGGTTGTTATCCCGCCATGCAGAAACGGTTCAACGAAACGATCCGGCTGGTCAGGCAGACCGCTGCTATCATGAAAAAACTGATTCCGTTTGCAGTGGATCCCGATGCGAAAGATTATCTGGGATCGCAGTATTTGAAGCTGCGTCTTTATGGCGCGTTGTGGCGCAATATCCGCAATACGATCGCCTGTCAGACGGTCCTCGATACAGTCGACCGGAATGCAGTGCCCTCCCCGATCCCGGCCTGCGGACGTATGGGAGACTTCCGTTATCAGAATTTCAATGAAATCACCCGCAACGAGATCGACAATACGCTGGAGATCATCTCCCTGCTCGAGCAGGCAAAGGAACCGATCCTCCAGACCGCGGATACGCCGGAATTTGAAAACGTCATGCTGTTCGGACCGGATATCGTGAATCAGCTTCGCAAGAAAGTCGCGGTCATGGAAGCTCACCGGCGCGATGTCACCCGGCTGTTCATGGAACCGGATAAATAATGGGATTTTTCACGCCATGGATCATCCTTTCAGCACGGCATTGTATCTGCATTATGACCAGCTCAGCCGCCGCCTGTTCGAGGAACGGCAGCATGCCGTCATGTCATTGAAAACCGCCGCCGAGGCAAAAAAATATATTTCCGAAGCGAAAAGGAAAATAGAAAAACTCCTTGCCCTGCCGGAACGGCCGAAACCGGAATTCCGGGTAACCGGCACCTTCCGTGCGAACCGGACCCTGGTAGACAAGATCCTCTTCCGCTGCGGGGAAGACCGCTGGTGTTCGGGGTGGTTCATCCGCAGGGAACAGCAGGAAAGGATGCCCGGATTGCTTTTTTCCTGCGGACACAGTGCCGACGGGAAATATGCGAACGCGTATCAGTATGCCGCATTCGGACTGGCGCTCAAAGGGTTTGCCGTCCTGATCTTCGACCCCATCGGCCAGGGTGAAATGACCCAATATCCGGACGAAGCGGATGTATCGGTCCAGCATAATCTGCTCGGCCAGATCTGCACCTTGTCCGGCACTTCGCCGGCAGCCGATTTCATTAACGATGCCCGTTGTGCCATCGATACCCTGCTGGCCCGCCCGGAGGTCCTGCCCGGCCCGGTTTCGGTCACGGGGAATTCGGGCGGCGGTCAGATGAGTTATTATCTGCACGGTCTGGAGGACCGGATCGGATTTTCCGCAC
>Ga0256405_10008099_pt1 | contig 15286 bp, 5 predicted proteins | sample RumenRJG_02DNA_FD_189096 | JGI IMG/M metagenome (GOLD analysis project Ga0256405, IMG submission 189096) | Bovine rumen microbial communities from Lethbridge, Alberta, Canada - RJG_02 | ecosystem: Host-associated > Mammals > Digestive system > Stomach > Rumen | place: Canada: Alberta | collected... | reverse complement strand
TGATGGTGTATCCTTCGGCAGCATTGACGGTAGCCGACCAACCGTATCCCCACCAGCCCCAGTTAGCTAAGTATGCTGAGGATCCATATGCAGTATAACTGAATGAAACGGTTGCTACGTTCGCCGTACTGTAGTTTGCCTGCTCTTTTGCAGTTGCCGTAATTGTGGTCAGCAGCGTTTCCGTCTGTGCCACAGCGCCCGTCGCTACCATCAGCAGCAGGGCGAGAATGGAAAATAGTTTAATTTTCTTCATAATGATTTTGTTGTTTTAAATTGTTAATAATGTTAATTATTTGTTGTTTGCTTTTGGTGCCGATCTTAATAATCGGATATTTTTGAGGCTCTTTCTTGTGTCGTTTGCGTCTCGGTCATCTCCCGCTCGTCGCTCGGTCAAGGACTAGGGCTGTCCGTTTGCCTGCTATCTTAACGAGAGTATATTTTAAGTACCAAGAGACCAAGTACCAAGGACTTTTCATCGAGCGTATCAACAAACACATACAGACATAAGAAAAGCGTGCGCTTTCGCTGCTTTCATTTGATTTTCTGAGGTCCTAGACTTACCTTATTAGTTCAAATAAATGCACGGAAAACTCACGCTGATACGTGAGCGTGCATAAACCATGCTTGAACTAATAATGATTTCTTAAACTTGTCTAGGGTTTCAGAAAATCAAGTTTGGCTTATAACGCTTTATTTATGTATGTTGTTTGTCTGTTGTTTTATGCCATAGGCAGATTTTTGTTTCTATGTTTGTATTTAATCGTTGCCATCGGTAAGGCGTTTGATTTCGTTATTCTCAATAAGTGAACGCATCTGTGTAATTGCAATCTGGTTGAGTTGGCGCAGACGTTCAGCAGAGGATAAACCCTGACGGATAAATACAGCGTTCAAACTCTCCATATTACTTAACACTACCAGTTGTTCTAAAGTAGCATAATCACGCATGTTGCCTTCTTTATCCGGATTCGCCATCCGCCACTGGATAGCAGTCATTCCAAACAAGGCTACGTTCAACAGATCGGCTTCTGATGCGTATATGCCTGTGAGTTGTTGCGGTGTTACCTCTGGCGGAACAAGTGTGTCTTTGATAGCGTCCGTATGAATACGGTAATTGATTTTAGAAAGAGTGCGCTGCACGCTCCAACCTAATTTCAGACGGTCAGTTTCGTCATCTTTGAGGCGTTGGTACTCGCGAATGAGATAGAACTTGAATTCCGGACTAAGCCATGACGCAAATTCAAAAGCAATATCTTTATGCGCATAAGTACCTCCGTATCTGCCGGGAGTGGCTACTATACCGATAGCGTTGGTCCGTTCTATCCATTGTTTGCTCGTCAGGACAAATCCATTCGTGCCTGCCTCCATTCTAATATTACTGAATTCCGTAACATTAAAATCGGGATTGTTGATACGCTCCCAAATGCCCAAGAAATCCACAGCATAGCGCGTAGAAAGCCAGTGAGAAATGACCAAGCCAGTTGCCTCTGCATTCTTGTATCTCGCCATGTCTGTGAGCGAGATGTAATCCTCTGTTTGCTGCTTGATAATTACTACTTCGTCATTCCCTACCTGTATAGTACGTTTCTTTGCCATAGGCGGATTTTTGTTTGAATCACTCGCCGGTTTAAGATTTACAACGCTACCCCATATTCGTATATGGCGTCGCTTGGTAAATCAATTTGATCATTCCAATAGATACATGTACGGCTTGCGTCTAACTGTGCATTCTCAAACAAGCCATGCTCCGTCTGAAGATCCCGAAAAGCAGGCAATGTTTTAATATCGTCTGCTACATCATAGCGGACTTTCCGCCCGTCATCAAACGAAACGAGCAGTTGAAAATCCGCGAGCGGTTGATATGACTTGATACGCGGTATCATAGATTTCTTAGCCACAAGGGCACGATTATTTGCATTTTAATCTTTCAATGGAGGGAGTTTTACAATCTTCTGTGTATTCCACATTTCTTGCAACTCTTCTTTATGCTCCGTAAGCCATTCTTTTACCATTTTCTGAGCACGGTTAGGAAGGTCGCCCTCTGTCATCTCAAAAGTGTTGATGTCAAACACTCCCATATATTCTTCATAGAGCGCATGGATATGTGCTGGTTCATGCTCTTTCGGCTTAAAGAACATCTTAATTATAATCCCGTAAAATCGAGTAACCTCAGGCATAATTCGTTCTCCTTTACAATTTTGCTTGCAAAATTACTGCTTTTTTTTGAGATATGCAAGTATTTGGGCAAAAATCGTTTTAGCACGTATGTTTTTTTAGGCATTTTATTGTTCAGTCATCTCTCGGTTGTCTCTCTGTCATGGAGTTGATCATGGAGTTGAAATAAGACAAAAGCTGTCATCACACGCACAATTAGTGCAGAAAAAGTGCACTTTCTGTGCACAATCTTACAATTTTACTTGCATATATGAGATTTTTGTTGTACCACCCAAGTCCGTCAGAAACTCGGTCTGGCAGAGGGTGAGGACATATCAAAGATATTGGGATAAGTTCAGTTCATATCAAATCACTCACGGTTAGCGGGACATAATTGATCAAGTCTTGCGGCGATAGGCGGAGTTGCATACCACGCTGGCCGGCCGAGACGTATATCTTCTCATGCAACAGACACGTCTCGTCAATATAGGACGGGAACAGTTTTTTCATTCCAATCGGGCAACACCCGCCTCGGATATAACCAGTCAGCGGCAGGAGTTCTTTCTGCGGAATGGGTTTGCATGACTTGTTGCCACTGGCACGAGCCGCTTTCTTCAAGTCCACCTCACACGCACCGGGGACGACACAAACGAAATGCTTGGTTTTGTCGCCCTCCAGCACAATGGTTTTGAAGACAGCATCCACATCTTCGCCCAACTGCTGAGCGACATGTGTTGCGCTGAGGTCGGACTCATCCACCTCATACTCTATCAATTCGTACGGTATCCCTGCTGCATCCAGCAGCCGGCACACGTTCGTTTTCTGTATCTTCTGTGTCATTATTCGATTTCCTCCAACGCACCGGTGACAGAATCAATAATGAAACCACGGACGGTGATATCCTTCGGAATGAGCGGATGCGTATGAATGGTTTTGACGGTCTTACGAACAGAAGTCTCCGTGTCTCGAAAACCTTCCAGCCAATGGTTGAGGTCGATGCCGCACTCACGAATCACATCGAGCGTCTCGTCTTTGATACCACGGGCCTTCATCACATGGTGAAAATGGCTGTAACTCATGTGGCATGCGCCGCATTGGGAATGGGCTACCACCATAATCTCCTCTACCCCAAGTTCATAAATCGCCACAATCAGACTGCGCATCGCCGAGTCAAACGGCGACAGGATCAGTCCTCCGGCATTCTTGATGATTTTCGCATCTCCGTTCTTGAGTCCGAGAGCTGCAGGCAGCAACTCCGTCAGACGTGTGTCCATGCAGGTCAGAACGGCTAATTTCTTGTCGGGATACTTGTCCGTCACAAACGGCTCGTAGCCTTTCCGCTCCACAAACGAGCGGTTGTAATCAATAATCTGGTCTATCATAGTTTCTGTTTTTATTTTCGTTCCGGCAATACCGATCTATCATCTCAGTACCAGGCAGAGAGGGAGTTTCTCATTGGCATCCCCTTTGAAATCCATCAGGATGGGATTGCGGTGCAAAGGTAGTAAAAATAATTGACATATGCAAGGGAAAGGGCTTTTTTTTTGTGTGGCAAAGCCGATGTCCGTCCGCATGATGCGGGCGCAATAAACGAAGAGAAAAGTAAAAAAAATACTTAATTCCACTAAAAATAGCGCGCGCGCTTGCGTATGTGAAATATTTTTTGTAACTTTGCGCCCGATTTTGTTTTTTTATATTGACAATAAAACACAAAAAGATATATGCAGATTACACAAACACATGAAAAAACATGGCGAGGAAGGATTGTAATGATTCTGGCTATGTTAGCAATTACTCTCCCCAGTTGGGGTCAATACCGCCGGCGAGGCGGGTTAGCGGACGGCGACCACTACCATTTCGGTTACGTAAGCGGCCACGTAGGCTATGCACTTCTGGCGACACATGCAGACGGTGTGATGCCTGTAGGCAATGTAGGCGGAGGCGTAGGCTTGGGCTACGAATACCGCAACAGCGGTCTATGGGCAAACGTAGGTCTGGGGTTGAGTTTCCACCGGTCAAGTCTGAGGATAGACGAATATACGTTCGACCGTCCGGGCAAAGACACTCAAGGGCGCTCAACGACCTTTCATTACCGCGCCAACCAGGAGGACCAGGTAGAATGGAACTTTCTGGACGTACCGGTATTGATAGGTTACTACACCCACGGTTTCCATATAGGAGCGGGTGTCAAGATCAGCTATGCCATTTCTTCTCGTACGCGCGCGACGGGCACGTACAGCTTGAGCGCGACAAACGATAACTTGAGCGTGCCCTTTACCAATATCCCGGAGCAGGGCTATACCGACTATCCGATAGACTGCAAAGGGGACAACCGTTTGAACGTAGGCGCCAACCTGATAGGCGAGATAGGCTACGACCTTCTCTCCTCAGCTCCGTTCAACAGCACAATCTGCCATGTGCTGAAGCTGAGTTTCTATATCGAATACTGCATGAACAACTTGGTGAAAGGCGGGTACCAGTCTCCTTTCGAGATGCCGGAAGCGGATGCCAACGGTTACCGCTATGCCAACCAGGTGCATTTCAACCCCTACCTGAATACGACGAGCAATCCGAAGCGTACGGTACCTTTCTTTGCCGGCGTGAAGATCACGTATCTGATTGGCGGCAGCCGTACAGCACGCCGCGGATTCCATCACGGATGTATGTGTTATAACTAAGAATTATGAAAAAATCGATACTTTACATGCTGAGTTGCGCCATAGTCGCACTCTCCTCGGTAGTGAATGCTTACGGTGCCAACGGCATCATTAAGCAACAAGACTACAAAATCTGTCCGGGTGACACTCTTCAGATAGAGTTAAACAAACGGTCCCTGCAGGTTACACGTGATACAATCATCTATGATACAATCCGTGTGACTGATCCGAGTACGGACAGTATTTATGTACACGTAGTGAATGTCTATCCGTCGTTCTTGGATTTGCAGGAACGTATATTGGAGCGCGGCAATGCGTTCCAATGGGAAGGAATGACCATCACCAAAGCCGGTACGTACGAGAAAGTCTATAAATCGGTGTTGAGCGGGTGCGACAGCATCTACCGCGTCATTGTACGCGAGCGCGTAGAGACACGTGTAGTTGACACTCTGTGTATAGGCAGCAGCCTGTCTTTCGGCGGTCAAACGCTGACCCAAGGCGGCATCTACCGCGACACGCTGCATTTCAGCGACTACGACTCAATTGTCATTCTGTCTCTTCATGCGGTCAAGCCGGATACGACTATCGTGAACCGCCGTATTCCCGAAGGGACAAGCACCACCTGGAACGGAACGGAGTATTCGAATGCCGGCGTATATGACAAGGTGTTCCCCAACCGTTTCGGCTGCGACTCGCTGAGCCGTCTGGTACTGACCACCTATCACGTCGATACGATAGACACGATTGTGTTCCTGTGTCCGTCGGAGACAATCACATGGCACGGCATGACGTACGGAGAGACAGGCAAGTATGAGTTCCCCAGCACCCGTGAGAACGGCGACCGTGTGTATTACCGTCTGGATCTTCGGATGAAAGAGATAGCACATGTAGATACGCTGTTCCGTATCTGCGACGGGGAGCAAGTGGTGTTCGACGGCCAGACGTACAGCAAGGCCGGCGAGTACTACCATCCGTACACCTGCGACACGATCTACAAAGTGACAGTCGTGAAGACCCCTACCCAACTGCACCTGCAGACGGGTGTGCTGGACGCCACTCATCCGTATTACTGGCAGTACATGCTGAACGGACAAGCGATGATTGACACCCTGACCGTACCGGGTACGTATGAACATACGACTCCGAACTTAGAGACCGGGTGCAATGACATATGGCGGTTGGTACTGACGAAGGACGAGACGAGTTACCATTTCATCGAGGAGCAGACCATCTGCGCGAACGAGGACTTCAGTTGGCGCGGCCGTACGGGTCTGAACCGCACCGGTATAGGCGAGACGCGGCATTATTTCGACAACCTTCGTACAGCAGGGGACCAGGACAGTATCTATGAGTTGATACTGACCGTTCTGCCTGTGTTCCGTTCCAGCCAGACCATCCCGTTCTGCGGCGAGGTGGAATGGAACGGCAAGAACTACACCGAGTCGGCGGTAGTGTATGACACCCTGCGTTCCCTCCGCAACGGCTGCGACAGCATCGTCACCACGGTTCTGCAGAAAGGTATTGCTTTCCACCACCATGACACAGCGACGATTACTCCGGGCGAAGTAATCAGCTGGCGCGGTCAGACCATCACGGCTGACGGCCAGTACGAAGAGCGCCATCTGACGACACTGGGCTGCGACAGTATCTACTCCTTAGGCGTAGGTCTGCGCGAAGCGGCTCCCGTGACCAACACCCGGACCTATGTAGAGAGCATCTGCGAAGGCAACTACTACGAATGGCGCGGAGACAAGTATTTCAACAGCGGCGTGTATGTTGATACGACGTTTGTGAACGGTGACCGTGCGCAAGGTGTTGATTCCCTGTACATCCTGAAGCTGACGGTCAATCCGGTCTATACCGCAACCGAGCGTATCACCTTCACTTCCTTCCCTGCCACTTACCGCGAATGGGAGTTCACCGTTCCGGGCTCTTATCACGAGTTCCGCTATAAGAGTTCAACAGGGTGCGACAGCGTGATCACGGTATATGCCGACCTGGAGGTAATCAAGAAAGAGGAGACCGTAACGGTATGTCCGAGCGAGTTACCGTATCGCTGGCGCGACCATGAGTTCTACGAGTCGTACCGCTATGTAGAGACCGAGAAAGACCGCAACGGCAACGACAGCGTACAGTATATCCTGAACCTGACGGTGAAGTATATTCCGGAGACGCGCGTGACCAAAACGATCTGTCAAGGCGGCAGTTACACCTTCGGTGACCGGCTCCTGACCGAGACAGGTGTCTATAAATACACCTTCAAAGAAAGCGGCTGCGACAGCGTAGTAGTACTGAGTCTGAATGTCGTGAAACCGGATACAAATATCTTCGTTCACCACATGGACGCAGGCCAGAGCTATGTATGGAACGAGACGACGTATCGTGCGACCGGTACATACTATGACTACCGTACCAACCGGTTCGGCTGCGACAGTATCAACATATTGGAACTAACTGTCAATCATGTTGATACGATAGATACGACGGCGGTTATCTGCCCGAATGAGATTCCGTTCTACTGGCATGGTATCCGTGCCTCCCAAACCAACGAATACACCATCACCGAGCGTCAGGCGAACGGCGACTACACCTATTACCGTCTGCATCTGACGGTACGCGAGCTGGTACAGATCGACACCACATTCACCATCTGCGGCGACGAAGCGGTCGTGTTCAACGGCAAGACGTATAACCAAGGCGGCCGTTTCTTCGACTACCTGAGTTGCGACACCGTCATTGAGGTGAACATCCACAAACAGCCTCAGCAGGTATATGTAACCACCGCATCGTTAGGCGGCGGACACGGCTACACCTGGACGTATTGGGAAAACGGCGTAGAGAAGACCGGCACGTTTGACCAGCCGGGCACTTATGAATACGAGAGCAGCAATGCCGAGACGGGTTGCAGCGAGCTGTGGCGACTGGTACTGAGCAAAGACGAGACGAGCTACCATTTCGTAGAGACGCTGACCAAATGCGAGGGTGAGGAGTTCGAATGGCACGGTCTGAGCGGTCTGACCAACCAAGGCATAGGCGGCGTAAGCAACTATGAAGTAAAATATCTGACCCGGACCGGCCAAGACAGTATTTATGAGTTAATCCTGACGGTTAATCCGGTAGAACGCACGACGAAGGTCATCTCCTTCTGCGGCGAATACACTCTGAACGGCAAGCGATACACCGAGAGCACGACGGTAGTTGACACACTCAGCACCAGCCTAGGATGCTACTCCATCGTCACGACCGTTCTGCAGAAAGGCCAGTCGTTCCACCGCCACGACACGGCAACGATCGTACCGGGTGAGACGCTGTACTGGCACGGCCAGATCATCACTAACCAAGGCTATTACACCGATCCGTACACCACCGTCTCCGGCTGCGACAGCATCTACAGCATCGGCGTAGGCATGAAAGAGGCCGCCGAACAGATGAAGATGCGCACCTGGAACGAAGAGATCTGCGAGGGCGACACACTCGAATGGCGCAACAAACGGTATTACAACACCGGCACGTATGTTGATACTATCAAAATAGGCAGCACGAATGCTATTGACTCGCTTTACGTACTGAACCTGACGGTGAACCCGACATTCCTTTTCCGCGAGCGTATCACGTTCCACACCTTCCCCGGCACGTACAGAGGCCATGAGTTCACCCGACACGGCGAGACCGACACTATCCGTTACACCACCGTTCACGGCTGCGACAGCATCTATATCGTCACCGCCGAGCGCGAGTTGACCCGTACGGAGGACCGCGTAACGATCTGTACCGGCGATTTCTACCGTTGGGCATGGAACGGCATACAATACAGTGAGAGCGGACGGTACGTAATCACCCAGCCGGACGCCAACGGCAACGACAGCGTAGAGCATATCCTGAACCTGACGGTACGCAATATCCCGGAGACCTATGTAACAGAAACCATCTGCAAGGGCGGCAGTTACACCTTCGGCGACAGAAACCTAACGGAGAGCGGCGAATATGAGTACACGTTCCGCAGCGGCAGTTGCGACTCCATCGTCCACCTGAGTCTGAACGTCGTCCACGCCGACACGAACCGCCTGGTTCACCATATGAACGAAGGCGAGCGGTTTGAATGGAACGACAAAGTATATTACCAGACCGGCACGTATTTCTACTATGGCACGAACCGCTTCGGCTGCGACAGCGTAGCGGTACTGGAGTTGACTATCAACCATGTAGATACGATAGACACCACGGTCATCGCCTGTCAGCGCGAGTTGCCGATAGTATGGCACGGTATCAGCGCAAGCCAGAGCGGCGACTACAGCGGCACGGAACAGAAAGCCGACGGCGGATATAACTACTACCGCTTGCATCTGACCGTCCGTCCGATTGTACAGATTGACACCACCTTCACCATCTGCGACGACGAGCAAGTGGTCTTCAACGGCAAGATTTACAAGGAGAGCGGCCGGTTCTTCGACTACCTGAGTTGCGACACGGTAGTGGAAGTGAATATTAACAAACACCCTCAGCGCGTATATGAGACCCTTGCTGCGTTGGGACAAGACAAATACACCTGGACCTACGGACCGGCAGACCAACGGACGACGGTGGAATACGACACTCCGGGTACATATGAGTTCGAGTTCCCGAACGCAGAGACGGGTTGTAGCGAAATATGGCGACTGGTACTGTCACAAGACATGAACGAGTACCACTTCACCGAACGTCTGGAGATTTGCGAGGGCGAAGATTTCACCTGGCATGGCATGGCAAACCTGAGCCACCAGTATATCGGCGAGGAGCATGTCTATACCGCCGAATACAAGACCCGCAACCTGAAAGACAGTATCTACACCCTGTACCTGACTGTCAAACCGCTCCAACGCACCTATCGCACAATTAACTTCTGCGGCGAGACGACCTACAAAGGCGTGACTTACACCCACAACGCTGTGGTACGCGACACGATGATCGGCGCCAACGGATGCGACAGTATCATTGAGATCAACCTGAACAAGACCAACTCGTATTTCTTCCGCGAGACCAAAGACCTGCCGCAAGGCAAAGTATATAACTGGCACGGCATAGACATCTACACCGACGGCGTCTATCGCGACGAATACCAGACGCAGTACGGGTGCGACAGTATCTACGAGTTGCGCGTGACAATCATTCCCGCCACTCCGGAGACGAACCAATACTCCGAACAATGGTCTATCTGCGCCGGCGATACCGTCCTATGGCGCGGCAAAGACTTATGGCGAGGCGGTACATACGTAGATACCGTATGGACAGCCGGCAAAGAGAAAGTAGATTCCATCTTCACGCTGAACCTGAACGTATGGCCGAGCTACCGCGACACAATCATCCGTCACCTGTATAACTGCAACGACGGAGCGGCAATCCAATACAACGGCAAGCTCTATTACGACGATGACACGGTAGTGACAGTCTTCCCGACGATCCACGGTTGCGACAGTATCGAGAAAGTGTTCATGCATTTCAACACGGCCCTCTTCATGAGCGACACAGCGAAGATAGCCGACAACAAACTGCCGTACGAATGGCGACCGAACAACGACACCACTATCCTGCTGAGCGCCACCGGAACGTACCAATACACAAAAGAAATACCAGGCGGGTGCAACAACACCTGGGAGCTGCACCTGATTGTCTATCCGACCTTCTACTACAAAGACTCGGTAGTCCTCTGTGCCAACGAGCTGCCATACTACTGGCTGAACGGTCCGGCCGACCATGTGAACGACGGCCTGAGCGCCGCAGCCGGCGAGACCAAACTGGTGACCTACACCTACAGCAGCGCAGTGACAGGAGCGGACAGCATCTATCAACTGAAGATGACGGTCAAAGAGATGCCCTACTCCATCGAGCAACTGTATATCTGCGCAGGCGACCAAGAGACGCTGCCTAACGGCAAGACGTATAACAGCAACACCATGGTACCCGACAGTATCTACCGCGACACTATTGTCATCCCGACTCCTACGGAAGGATGCGACAGCACGGTTTACTACGAGATCATGGTTCGTCCTATCCGAAGCACTATTCAGACAGAAATCAAACATTTAGGCGACTCTGTCTTCTGGATGGGCGATACGATCACCAACCACGTGACACGCACCTACACGAAAGACAGTATCGACGAAGTGACGGGTTGCAAGATCACGAACCAACTGCGCGTCATAGCCGAGCACCGTGACGAAGCGATGATCTGTGTCTTAGACACACCGTTCGTATGGAGCTACAACAACGAGAAATACTACGGCACAGGCCTCTACACCGACACGGTATTTGACGGAGGAGGCTTCATCACAGAGTACCACGCCCTGAACCTGAAGGTCAAAGTGCCGGTAGATACCACCATCTATCTGCGCGGCTGCCTGCCTGCCGGCGTGACCTTCAACGACAATATCTATCTGGAGAGCGGTATCTACCGCGACACACTGGCCTGCGACACGATGTACACCATCCATGTGAAGGTAGATACGATTCATGAGATCAACCTGACAGACACTATCTGCGAGGAGTTCCTGCCGTATATCTTAGGCCGCCAGGATCCGGATACAATCTGGGCGGAAGGTCTGTATCACCATACAGACACGACCGCTTGCGGTTGTGACAGCGTTGTGAACCTCAACCTCCGTATCATCCCCAAGCTGACCAAGAACGACTCCACCTTCATCTGCGAAGATATTATCCGAGAGGAACCGGTGATCTTAGGCGACACCGTCACACCATGGTTCGATTTCCGTAACGGCGGTCTATTCCACGGCACATGGGAAGGCAAATGGCACGGTGTGTCCTACACCACCGATACGATCGTATGGAACTGTGACAGCAGCTATTTCCACCATATCATCGTCCGTCCCCGTCAAGAGCAGCCGGTGAAAGACACGTTCTACCTGTGTCAAGGCGACTCCGTCCAACTGTTCTGGCCGCACAGCGCACTTTGGGTGGACACTCCGGGTGTATATTATGATACCATCCCGACCAATTCCCCGTTCTACGACGAGAAACACGGCTACACCCATAACGACCGCGATTATCTGTGCGACAGTATCGTAGAGTGGACCGTGCTCTTTGCCGACACGCTGCATGAGGAGAAGACGGTACACATCGCCATGGGCGACTCTATCCTGTTCGACGGCCAATGGAGATACGCAGCCGGAGACTATGACTCAATCGCTCAGGCCGTAGATACCAACTCGTACGGCGAACATTGCAAATACGTGATGACGATGCACCTGTATGTGGATTCCACATATCATTTCCGCGACACGATGTCTATCTGCGAGTACCCGAGCAAAGAGATAGCGTACACCTGGGCAGACGGTTACAGCCGGATCTTCACGCTGCCGAAGCACGACAGTGCGTTCCACGTGATCGACACGCTGCCTACCCTGCTCTACCGGTTCGACAGTATCTACGACCTGTATGTAGATTACCATCGTCAGTACTTCACCCAGCTACGCGACACTATCTGCGAGGGCGACTCCCTGCGGTTTGACATACACCACCGCGACAATAGTATCACGCAGCGGTACCTGACCACCGACGGTATCTATTACGATACGATCCCCGCGCTCAACGGATGCGACAGCATCATCGAGCTCTATCTCAAGACCCGCGACAGTATTCCTACCACCTACGTAAGCCATATGATTACCGACCGCGAGATCCCGTATCTATGGAGACACAGCTGGATGGAAGAGGGTCATCCGCAAGAAGCAACCGACACGTTGCGCGCAACCGGTATCTACCGTTTCACGATGCCCAGCCAGTACGGATGCGACAGCATAGTAGTGATTGATTTCCGGGTACATGAGACGCACATCTTCCGCGACACCATCGACGTATGCGCACTACCGAAGACAACCCTCACCCATATCTGGGCAACCGGACGAGAACTGAAGTTCACGACCCCGGACAAAGACAGTCTGATACACTACTACGACACTTTACAGACACGCATTAAATACGACAGCATCTACGACCTGCTGGTGAACTACAAAGAGCAAACGATTACTTATTTGGATTCAAACCTCTGCTACGGCGACTCTATACAGTTCGGTCTGACCAGAGCCCATATGCCGCGGTTCGTATCCAAGACCGGAGAATACCGTGACACACTGGTACGGGTAAGCAACGGATGCGACAGTATTATCGTATTGCGACTGAACGTGTTCCCACGCTATCTCAACGCTTACACCCATTATATCTCCAGCACGGACACTCCGTACGTATGGATCCATAACCAAGGCGGCATAGAGATAGCCCGCGACTCGCTGTACGCCGAGGGCGAGTATGTCTATCATTTCACCAGCAGCTACGGCTGCGACAGCATCGACAGCCTGAGCCTCCGCATCCAGCAGACTTACCTCTTCCGCGATACGGTACAAATATGTGCTTCAGAGACTCCGTACACATGGGGCGAGAAGAAAGATATCTACACCACAGGTGAGTATATCCAGTATTTCCGCACACATGACAACATGGCAGACAGCACACATGTCCGTTTCGTACGCGTGATGCCGGTAGAGCATGACACGATTCATGCCACCATCTGCGAAGGCGACTCAATGCGGTTCGGTCTGACCAAATCCAACCAGCCACGGTTCATCCATATGCCGGGTCTGTACAACGATACATTGACCACCGTCCATGGATGCGACAGCATCATCACCCTGACACTGAATGTCTATCCGCGTCATTTCGGCGACACCACAGTACATATTGCCAACATAGACACGCCGTATATCTGGAGACACACGGACGCTCTCGGACATAGCTACCCCAACGATACGTTGTACGCCGAGGGTCGTTACGGTTTCCGGTATCCGTCCGTCCATGGATGCGACAGTATTGACAGCCTGACGCTGGTAATCCATCCGACCTACCTGTTCCGCGACTCGATAGCTATCTGCCAGAGCGAGACTCCGTACACATGGTACAACGTCAGCAGCGAAGGCGACAGCACTCTGTTCCAGAAAGGCATCTACGAGAGCGGCGTTTATACCAAACACCTGCAGACCCACGACGGCTATGACAGCACGTATGTACGTGTCATCACCGTGCTGCCGGTGAAGACCACTATCCTGCATGACAGCATCTGCGTAGGCGAGAATAACTTCTACACTTTCCGGGGTATGAAACTCACGGAGAACGGTGTGTATCGCGATACGCTGGCATCTGTCGATGGTTGCGACTCTATTGTCATCCTCAACTTCACTGCTCACCAGCCGTATTACAACTACCGCGAGGAGCATATCATCGAGGGGCAGTCTGTCACGATAATGGGGCACACGTTCGACAAGGACACCGTCTTTACGAGCAAGGGACTGACACCGAACGGATGCGACAGCACGACAGTTATCAAAGTGGTTGTCCACCCGATGGTAGATACCGTGGTTACCATCTGCCAGAGCGAGTTGCCGTATCAATGGGTCAACAAGTGGAACGGTCAGATCACACCGCTCTACGCCGCCGGCATCTATCGCAACGATACGACCTTTATTGACGGCACACGAATGTTCTACGGTCTGCAGTTGGTAGTCAACAGCCCTGTATTCGACACCATCCGTCACGCCATGTGCGAGGGGTCAAGCTACGAGTTCAAGGGCAACACCTACACCGAGCAGGGTGTCTATCGCGACACGCTGAGTGCTGCTAACGGTTGCGACAGTATCGTGACACTCATCCTGACCGTCAACAAACCGTACTACAATGTCATACGAGAGACGATTCTCGAAGGCCATTCGTACGAGTTCTACGGAAAGACATACACCACTTCCGGAAACTACACGCATTACAGCCGCACACCGGAAGGATGCGACAGCACTACCGTGCTCCAACTCACCGTCCATCCGATAGTGGATACCATCATCACCGTCTGCGACGTAGATATGCCGGTAATATGGCAAAACCGTTGGAACGGCAATGAGCAGAAGTTCTTCTCCAGCGGTATCTACCGCAATGATACGACCATCAACGGTGAGAAACGCTTCTACGGTATTCAGGTCAATGTCAACAAACAAGTATTCGACACCATCCGTCACGCCATGTGCGAGGGGTCAAGCTACGAGTTCAAGGGCAACACCTACACCGAGCAAGGTATCTATCGCGACACGCTGAGTGCTGCTAACGGTTGCGACAGCATCGTGACGCTCATCCTGACCGTCAACAAGCCGTACTACAATGTCATACGAGAGACGATTCTCGAAGGCCATTCGTACGAGTTCTACGGAAAGACATACACCACTTCCGGCAACTACACCCATTACAGCCGTACACCGGAAGGATGTGACAGCACTACCGTACTCCAACTCACCGTCCATCCGATAGTGGATACCATCATCACCGTCTGCGACGTAGATATGCCGGTAATCTGGCAAAACCGTTGGAACGGCAATGAGCAGAAGTTCTTCTCCAGCGGTATCTACCGCAATGATACGACCATCAATGGTGAGAAACGCTTCTACGGTATT
>Ga0256405_10008098_pt1 | contig 15287 bp, 17 predicted proteins | sample RumenRJG_02DNA_FD_189096 | JGI IMG/M metagenome (GOLD analysis project Ga0256405, IMG submission 189096) | Bovine rumen microbial communities from Lethbridge, Alberta, Canada - RJG_02 | ecosystem: Host-associated > Mammals > Digestive system > Stomach > Rumen | place: Canada: Alberta... | reverse complement strand
CACCATCTCCGTCCATACCACGCTGTCCAGCCATAGACATTCCTGTCATGCTGTTCATACCTCTAGGCATTACGTCCATAGATACATTACCGTTGTAGTAACGTCCGTACGATTCTCCAGTTCCAACATACTCCATCATAGCTGTAGCAGTTGTAAGGTCATTTAAAGCGCAGAACAAATGCTTATACTCTTCGGCCATCTTATCATCAATAGGACCTTGAGCATTCAATTTGTCAATAGCAGCATCAATCTTAGATTTTGCAAGTTCATATCTTTTATCCAATTGTGCTCAACTCCTTCCTATGCCATTTTTCCATCGATTGTTAGGTTTCCATTTTGAACTGTTATGCTTGGAGCTGGTACTCCTGCTGGATCGTCAACTATTCCTGATACATAATCGACTGACATGCTGAAGCATCCACAGCACTTTGGAACCTTTACAATTGTTGTAGCAGTAACGTTGCCAAATTCATCCACTGCTGCTGGTGTAAATATTGATCTACTGTCAGTTCTCTGCTCGCCATTAACCATAATAGCAACAGCGATAGGACCTACAGTTCCACCAGTTGGAATGGCTAGGTTACCGTTAAATGTTACTTGGTATTCGTTTCCTCCTGACTGAGGGCAGTTGTTTCTGCCTGAGAGGATATAGATACCAGAACCGTTGTCATGATATACTTTACCGTTACCACGACACTGGCAATTAGAAGAGTTGAATAGAATCGGACTATCTAGCAACACATTCTGTTCAATAGCAATATAATTCTCCATAATCATGCCTCCTTTCTAGAAGGAACCGCATGCGAAGTTATTGCCACAGTTACATCCGTTTGGATTAGAAACAATGTAAGCTGGTCTTGGTACAGGGTTGAGATAATCCTCTAGAACTGATGTCTGACGAGAGTTATCAGCAAGAATCTGTGCTGTCTGAGCGTTCTGAGATGCGGCAAGGTCTTTCATGTAAAGCTGCTGCTGAAGCTCTGCAATTCTCTCATTCTTAGCATCAATCTTATCCTGACACATCTGGTCAAGAATTCTTTGGTTGCCAGCTGTCATAGCTGTAATAACGTCCTTAAGGGCGTCACTAACAGCTGATCTGTCTGCACACGCCTCAGTGGCAACCGTGTATTTCAAATCTGCCAATCCAGCTCTGTTCTCGCAACAACAATTCTGTAAGCTATTAGCTACGTTATTGATTGAAGCATTAAGAGCTGTAGTGTCAGCAAATCTCTGATTCATGGAAGCGATTTCACTGTCATATGTAGCCTTAATCTGGTTAAGGTCGCGTCCACAAGCAGATACCTCTGCTCCAGCGAAACCATTTGTCAATGATGTCTGGATGCCAGCAAGCTGTCCAGTAATAGCTGCTGTATCAAATCCGTTGCGAATCTGGGAGTCGGTGTTCTGAGCTGTGAAATAAGGCCATAAAGATCCAGCATTTCCGCCAAGACCGTTGTTGCCCCATCCATTTCCCATGAAAGCAAAGAGAAATAGAAGAATCCACCAACCATCGTTACCGAATCCGCCCATGCCGTTTCCATTACCGTACATAGGTGATACAGGCATTACCATACCATTTCCATCATTTTCTGATAGTCCCATAACTATCTCCTTTCTACCGTTAATTCTTACGGTTAGCAGCTCTTCTCCCTAATTGAAGAGCCGGTTAATAAGTTACATTTATACTTAAATTGTCTTAGCGTGCATTCGACAATTAAGCATCTTTTGTAATTAGATTCTTGAATGCCTCATATAGACCTGTAGAAGCCAATCCACTAAACATACCACCGAGCAATACTTCTGGTGTGATGGTGCGGCAAATCCAAGCGTTTAAAAGCACTCCAAGAACACCCATAATAAGTGGGATGTATTTGTTTACTTTGTCTGTAGGTACTAAGTTCTTAAGAATATAACCTACGCAAAGGCAAATACCAACGACTAAAGGTACTATGAAATTGTTTAAGAAGTTTACATCCATAATGATACCTCCTTTTAAATATAATGGATTGAGGTAGGTCAACGTAGTCAGCACTGTTAGTAGGCTTGTTGACCACACAAGACCTCTTATCCGTTTTTGTATTCCTCAAGCCTACCTTCCTCAGTCATGTGTACATGGAAGTTTATGAAGAATTTATGACTGAGTACACTTAATATAATTTATGATACTCTAATAATCCCATATACCCGAATATAATCTTTATCACCTGTAGGATATCCAAGATCATATGATCCTGTAGTTACTTTAATAGAAGTAGCACTTAGTCTATCTATACGTATATATCCTATGCCACCACATTCTTGTATAAATGGTATAGAACTAATACCTTTGGTATGATACATCAAGAAATGAGACGCACCCCATCTATAACAATATTCTATTGATATAAGTGCAAAATTATTAATAGATTCATTTAAGTTTATTGTTATTGCGGTATTAGCAGTAGTTGGTGTTAATGCCGATCCTAATAATTTACATACCTTTATATTATCTAGTTCATCTTTAACTGTACTACTTCCATATTCTATTGAGGAAGCTGTAATATTGGCTCCTGCATCATCATCGGTACAATATATAATCATTCCATCTGGAATTTGTCCTGCTTGGTCAGCAGCATTAATAGCAGCCGTTGTACCTACAAATATAGGCTGTCCTTGACTTCCTTCTTTTACAATAAAGGGCTGCTCATTTGGTATCTCTCCAGACTGTATAGCAGCTAAGGCCTCAGCCATAGTTTCATATACTGGAATATCAGATCCGCCGACGAGGTCATATATATTTCCATCGCCTATATCTAATTGCGAAATTTTATTTGGCATATGAGTCCTCCTTTTAATTAATCATTTTTTCTAAGGCATCTATTCTGGCAGACAGTTTTTCAATCTGTTTTTGCTGCATCTGACAAATCTTAACCAAATATGGAGTCAACTTAACATAATCGATAGCTAATAGTTTATTGTTAAGACCTTTATCTTCATCAAATTCAGACTCGTCATAATCATCAGGAATATTTACTATCTCTGGCATGATATCAAGTGTCTCTTCTGCTATTAGGCCTATATTGTTCTTTTCTCCACCAAATTTTTCTTTGAAATCAAATGAAACAGGCCTTAGATCAAGAACTTTTTTTCCATCTTCTTCTGTTAGATCTTTAATATTCTCTTTTATAAGTTTTGATGAAAACTGTTGATAGCTGCCTGCCCAAATTCCTTTACCTTGATTCCATGCCTCGTTAGCTACATATAGGCCATCTTTATTAGTTCTAAACTCAAAATTCATAGGAGATATAAAGTCTAAATGTCCCACTCTATTATGAATATATGAATAGACAGAATCATTATTAGCATATATGGATAATCTTTGTACACCATTGTAATAGTAGTCCATCCAAGCAGCATCGTTATTTATACCATTTTTAGGATGAAATTCACCATATGTATCTAAGTTATACATCGTTTGTATTATCCTATTAGTAGCTAGTATATTTAAAGGGTTTCCAGCAAAAGAGCTATTAATATAATCATGTATTCTAAAAGTATTATCATAAGGATCTATATATTGATGTATACTTCTATTAGATGCATTACTTACAAATCTATTAAGTGTTAGCATAGGTTGACTGCTATTTTGTATAGTAAGACTACCAGTCATTGTATCACCAGATTTATTTACTTTTGTAGCATCGGCATTAGCTCTAGCAGTAGCTTCATTGCTTATAGCGGTATCAACAGCCGAAAATTTCCGAGCTACAGGTTTATTTTGAATATTATTGGTAGATGCTGTGTCTAATGCAACGTCACCTATAGGATTGCCTGCTATCTTTTTAGTGGTCCATGGCTTACCACTTTGTTTTACATATATTCCCATATTGACACCTCCTTTTAAATATAACGGATTGAGGTAGGTCAACATATTCAGCACTGTTTAGTAGGCTTATTGACCACACAAGACCTCTTATCCGTTTTTCCTCCAGCCTGCCTTCCTACACAGATATTGGAGTAAATGTTAACATCATATCTTTTCTAATACCACTGCCTACAGCATATATTAATCTAACTGTTTCACCTTTTTTTATGAATCCAGATATATTTGCTCTCATTTCATTAGGTGAAGCATTAAAGTAACTATTGTTCGTAGAGCCAATATAAATTGAGCCATATCCACTCACTATAACAGGACACAACGTAACAAAGCCGTCTGCTGTAGCTGTATATAATGTTGTCGCAGTAGTTATATATGTAGCATCACCATTATATACTACAGTTGGTGTTCCAATAGTTAATTTTTTATTTGTTATCTTATCATTTAACGCTTTACCTTGAGCAGCTGATAATACGTCAGTTGTCGAGGTGCTAGTAAGATTATTTACGATATTGCTTCTAGTTAATGGGTTTGTTAGCTTATCTTGTTTGTTATCCAACTCACTATTTATTTCATCGATAGCCCCAGTAACAGTACCATCACCAATGTCTGAAATATCAGTGCTACCAATTAGGTCGGTGATATATGGAAAAGCTGGATTTTCATTGACTATATCTTTTGGCGTCCCATTATCATTTATATATAGACCACCCATACGAGTTACCTCCTTACTTCATAAACATCTGAGCCATAGACATTAGAGGATTGCTCTGTTGCTGTGGCATATTATTAGTCATCATTTGAAGATAGCCATATGGATTATTTGCATACTCCTGCGGTATCTTCTGTCCTGTCATTTGCTCAAATAGAGCTTTTGGATCAGACATAGCGTTCATAGGAACATTCATATTCCTAGACGCTAAAAACTGCATTGGGTTCTGACGAAATTGCTTATATTGTTGCATTAATTGTGTTTGAAAGATTGAATTAGCCACGGATTCCGTCATCTCCCTTCTGTTGCATTGCTGCTAACACTGAGTTAACAATGTCGTTCTTAATAGATGCTACATCGTCCTTAGTTAAGTAGTTTGTTGATTGCTGCGGCTGTGCTACCTGCTGAGGTTGCATCACTTTCTCAGTATATGTGTAGTCTGAGAATGTGCATTGTCCAGTCATGTTATTGTTGTCCTTAACGTAGAATTCTGGTGCAAATCTATTGAAAATATAAGCTGTGTAGCCTGTAGGGACATTAAACATAAGCCCCTCTTCTCTATTATTAACAATACCTATAGTAAGCTTACCGCTACCAAGTTGGTTTGTAGGTTGCATTCCCATAAGCTGATTGTTGTGTCCTATCATTATGTCGCCTCCATTGTGAAGTAGTATACTGGGTATTCCTGTCCTGAATCCCAAGTATCATAGTATATGCCGTCTACTACGGCTATTGCATGTGTCGTTGTGCCTAAAATATAACGTCCTTTCGGATGGTCATTTGCAAACTTCTCTACAGTTATGCAACGTGGGCACATATTAGGAATATAATAGAAATGACATCCCATCTCATGCAACATTGTTCCCCAAACAAAGTTATTATTGGTAGGGTATAATTTCATTTTGTATCCTTGAGCCATAAGTTTAAGGAACGATTGGTCCCATGTTATGTCCAAGAAAGTAGATAATGCTCTTACGACACAGTCTCCCGTGTCATTCATGTTAGGGTTTGCGTTGTATTTGATGAAAGCCATTTCTATTTTACTTCCTTTTTTGAAAAGAGTATTCTGTTACGTTTTAAAGTAGTTATTTAATTTGCGCTAAGCGCTTTTCTTGTAGCAGGTCCGCATTTGCCGTCAACTTCGAGCTTAGCAGACTGCTGGAAGGCAATTAATGCCTTATCTGTATTGCTTCCAAAGTCACCATCAATGGTTAACTTATAGCCAGCTTCAACAAGTTCATATTGAAGCCACTTAACATCCTGACCAACGCAACCCTTCTTGAGAGTTCTAGTTGGAACCGGATAAGGATTCTTCTGTTTATATGTGATGACAGCACTTGGTACTGGGTCTAGGTACTGATAATTAATCCACGAGAAGGTTAGGCCATATTTCCATTTACCTTTCGTGATATCGGTGATAACTACACCATAGTTGATACCTTTAGCCTCAGCTACCTTGCCGTCACCAATGTAAACTCCGACATGGCCCTGATGCCAAACGACCACTCCAATAGCCCATGTCTTCCAAGTTGAAATTGGTAGACGAGCGTATGCTAGGGAATATAACTGTGCACTACCTAGCTCTTTGCCAGTGTAGCTTGAGATTAAGCCTGAGCAGTCTACATTGACTTTACCAACCTGCTTTCTAGTTCTAGCAAGAACCATATAAGCTGTGGTAACTGTTTTAGGATACTTTACATGCATCGATTGCATAAAGTTCTCTGTTAAGACCTTCATCTTCGAGCCGTAAAAGTAAGGTGTTCCTTTTTTCGATTTGGCATGTTCTGCCAATCCTATTCCTGTCATAGCCATGTCGTGTTCCTCCTTTTAAATATACAAAAATGTACCACTCTTGTATAAAAATGTTACTCTACAGTTACAGATCCCTGTGTTCCTGTGAATGTAGCTGTTACGCCACCAGCCTGTGTTACAACATCTACTGGTGTTCCTGCTGTAGGGAGTGTTCCCTGTGTGAATGTGAGTGTCTCACCTGAAACTGTCATTGTTGGAAGAGTACCTGCTGATCCAAATGGAGTTACAGATGCTGTTGTGTCATCACCCTGAGTTACAGAGACTGTACCTGCTGGTGTGAAGTTACCTGTTGCTGAAGACTTGAATGCAAGAGCTCCAAAGTTGTTCTTGCCCATCTCCTGCCAAGCTGATCCGTTCCATACGAACTCAGATCCGCTGTAAGATGCCATACCACCAAGAGTAGCTGTTACAGACTCTCCGTTAACCTGAATTGGATTTGTTGTAGATCCGTCGGTTAACTCTGTAGTTGTAACGCCAATCCAGTATAATGCATGACCGAGGTCCTCGATCATCTGACGGGCTGTAGCATCCTTGATATCATAAGTAATGTTTTGTACCTGTCCATCGACGGTAATAGGTAATACTACCTGAGAAAGTTGTGCGTTTGGCATAATGTGCCTCCTTTCTTAATTAAGAAAATATAAGTTTTTCATTTTCAACTGTAGGGGTCAAAACTCCCAAATCTGGTAAAGTCATTTCTCCCTCCAGAGTGGTACCGTTAATTACTGGTTTGTTAATAAGTAAGTTGTAATCGCTTGTTCCCATGCCCTGAACAAACTCCTCCTCAATATGCATGTTAATAAGCTCAGGATCTTCCTGTCTTTTTTCACTTTCTATTTTGAGGTTTGTAGTTAGCTCATCATTGAGCATGCCTTTAACTGTTCGTTCATGAATACATGTAGCGACTACCTTACCATCTGGATAGACTAACTTAAGTTGAATCCTGACTTTTTCAGGCTTAAAGAGATACATATCTTCCTCTGATAAGTCTATCCAAAAGCAGTCTTCGTCAATAACTAGATTTCGAATGATAACGTTTTTGTAAAACTGATGCATTGTGAGCTCAGCTCTCTTAACCTTGCTATAATCGAAATCATCCAAGTCTATCTTGAATTTCAATCTAAGAGATGTTCCTATTCTCATAATGTATCCCTCTCTAATTAGTAAGAGAGCCCAACATTCCGCCAGACTCTCTTTAAATCAACCTATAAACTCTTTTAGGTCAGCGATTATGTCCAATTCATAACCGGTAAATTCCTTAGTTCCGTATTATGAATCGGTCAAGGTGGTGACCTAGATACTCCGCAATTATGCCGCGTCAATGCGAGTAACATCATTCCCCTCTTAACTATTTATGTATAATATTTTTTACTTTTTCTAAGCAAGCTGGACATAATTCAGCCCTATTTAATGTGTGCGATAGTTGTCCTTGAGCATTAAAGAATACAAATGAAATTCCGTTTGCCTCTTGCTCATCGTTTGTGAAATCATAGAACTCGCCGCAAGCATCGCATTTCTTTGCTAAAGCCATATATAATTCTCCTTTTTAATATTAATCTTCACTAGCTATTACAAAAAATATGTATGTCATATAGTATTTATCCTAAATAAACAATTTCATAACTTAATGAACCAAAATGGCTTTCACGATCATCGAATCCATTAGGATATAAACTAAATCGCCATTCGTTTGCTGTATTCGACTTAAAGATGTATGTACAGCTCATTGCGTTCATTGTATTTTCCCAAATAACTATCTGTCCTCCTATTCTTTTATGATCGGTATGAGCAGAAAAGCTTAATACAGGTTTATCGTTACCTGCACCATGGTTGTCGTTGTTTATCCATGTTACTATTATCATATAGTAGGCACCAATAGCGCCAGTAGCTCCATTTGGTACAGTAACATCACGAGGCACAGTTGTTCTATATAATGCATCATGGTGATACCAGGATCTACCTGCATTTGCATTTACGTTTACATTTACATATCTAAAATTATTACCAGTGCCCATATCATGAACTCCAGTTGTCGTTATAACGCCATATGTGCCTGTAGCATCAGGAAACTTATTAACGGTTACTTTACTTAAAAGCTTACCAGAATCAGGTAATACAGTTTGAGCAGAACGAGATGCTGTAACTGTTTTAGCTTGTGATGGTGTAGGGGCAACGGAAACATATCTATATTCATGGTTTTCACCCATATCTGTAGTACTAGTACTTGTTCCCGCAGTAATAGACTTTGTCAAGGTATGGGTTGTTTTAAAAGGGACGAAATTACCATTTTTATCCTTATATCCATATTTGCCAGTAGAAGAATCCCTGACAAACTGGAACAACAATCCGTCACTAGCTTTAAGATACTTATCTCTAAATGTTATTAGAGATTGAACGAATCGTTCGTGAAAATTTCTTGACATAATTGGCCCTCCTTTCTTTTAAATTTCATCAGCAGTTATTACTATACCGTCTATAATTTCATCAATCTCATTTTGAAGATGTCCAGCAACATCACCATCCAATATAATACGAAGACCGTCAAACCATTCCTCAAAATCAGTTTGCTGCGCTGATTCCCATGCATCCATTTGAATCTCATTTTCAGTCATCCATTCATGAAACTCAGCATTCCATTGTGTTAGTAATGTTTGAGCATTTATAGTTTTAAGAATACCACTAACAAATGGCGTAGATGACGTACCAACCATATTTGTTATCATGGATTGAGTAATAGTTGTAACACCATTATTCACGGAAATATAGCAAATAGGTTTATATACTTCGCCATCTGTAGATGTTGGAACTGGTCTTGCTGGTGTTCCTCCTGTTTCGGTACCCTTCATATAATAAATGCTATTGATTCTTGTATCAGCATCTGTTGCGGGGTACATTTTTAAAAATATGCCATCAATTCTCTTATAATTAGCGATATATGGTGCATCCGCAATGTTTTGAATATAATCATTATCATTAAAAATCCAACTAGAATTAAAGTATCCCATACCGCTCGGAATGATAACATGCATTCCGCTTCCAGCTCTTGCTATGAATTGATTGCCTACATTCTGGAAAACGCCATCAATAATTAAACTGTTAAATAGCCTCGAAATATCAGAGGCATAATATTGCCTGTCGTGATTTCTTGCATTGAAAAATCCACTATGTATCATTTATATTGCCTCCTCATATTCAAATATTGGATACGACTGGTATCCGGTTTGTGTGAGACTTATTGTCATTTCTTTTATTCTTGCTGAGAACTGTACTCCGTATCGGTCAATAACATTCACAACGTCCCCGATGAAATAGTCTTGCTGATACTGGAACATTGCTCGTTCACTAGTATCAACCTCAGCCTCAACTTCTTTCTCGATAATATGCTCTTTAAGTTTAGCCTTACCGCGCTCGATAAGCATGTTATTGTACTCTGCGGGTGGAATCTCATCCTCCATTCCTGCATTACTTGAAATATCACGAGCATCTGTAAAGTATTCTCTTCGATTCAGAGCACTAGCTGAACCGTATATAGCAGTTCTACGAGCTAATCCTTCACCCTCACCGCCGATAAGAGTTACATTCTTATAGTTCGTTTTATCCTGCGTTCTCTTACTTGAGAATAAGTTATCATTCTCCAAAGAGAATACAACTTGAGGATATACTATCTGGCTTGTAGTTCGGTTGGCTCCAGCATATAATCTGAATTCAAATTGCTTGCTTGAATTTAATGTTATCTTAAATCCTAGATCATTGTTTTGACAAAGAGTCGTAATAACTTCTAGGAGATCGTCTCCTGTATACTGAGTTTCTTCTATACGTATAGATGTAACAGCTGTATCTGTGGAATCAATGAATCTAAAATTACTTATCTTTCTATCAGCTATGCTAGGGCTGATGACATTCTCATTAAGTAAGCGCTTAATAGCATTCTGCAAATTACCAGAAACTGTAGTCTGCTGCCAAACGATTCGTCTATCTAAAATAGATTCCAGAGGTCGGCCCTTAAATATAACAATGTCTCCCTTTTCTACATCCATATCTGGCTCTTGTCGCTCGATGATCATAGTACGGTCACTGTCTGGAATCTCAATATAATAATCCTCTCGTAACCATTCAATGTCTCGTGCTGATACTGGGACTTTAAGTTCAAAGTCTCCAACCTCATTGTAGCGAACATTCCAAATTAGAGATGTAAAACTATCCAACACACCAACTATGTCATAGTTAGTATTAAGTATATTAATATCCATATTACAATCCCTTATAAGAAACTCTGTATTTGATGTTAATAATCATGTCATACTCTCCCTCTGAAGCTGAGTATGAGAATAGATTATCTCCGCCCGATAGCTCAAACCAGTCTCTGGTTTTGCCCAAGGCATTTATTATGTTGTATTCAACACCACCTCTTATCAATCGAGCATACTTCTGTGTCTTGATTGTAGAGATGATGATATCGTCACCGTCTTGTATATAGCCGCCGGTTAAAGTCCTTATGATTGAATCGTTTATAGAAATTTGCTGCCTTAAATCAACGTTATAAATAACGAAATTTCTAACTGATCCTATAGCATGAATATTTAAAGTAATACCTGTTTCAGCTTCGCCAGTATAATAGATAAATTTCTCTTTAACAGTTCTAATGTTTCCTACTTCAATCATATGTGTTTCCTCTCCCTCGTCGACAGAAATGTCAGCATGGAATGGAAACTCGAATAAAGGCTCTATTCCTCCAAACGGCACATTAGTTTCATCCAATGTATACCAGAATGGGTCGGCGCATAGTATTGAAACCTGGCATGATGATTTCTCACTAAATATGTCAGGTTCATTCTTTTCAACAATTCCAGTAGCCATCAGCTCCCTATGGTCTGTCTTAGCTACAATTGTTACTTTCTTTTTAGTTGGGAAGATACGGTCACATTTGTGTCGTGACTCTTCGATATCTGTTCCCCAGTATTTAATTTTAAAAACAATGTTTCTGTCACCGAGTACCGCTGAGTTCTCAACTGAGTAATCGGAACCTGCTAATTTTGTTAGGTTTGCTTTCGCTGTAACCTGTCCTAGTCCAGTAACTGATGTGATAGCCAACCCAGACGAATCCGGGTCAGCTAAGATCAGTTCCAAACTTTCACCTAAGTGATTTGTGATAGTAAAAGATTCTATCATGATTGTGCTCCTTTAATCTGTGACATTAAATTCCTACTCTGACGATAGATTTCATAGCTATCCAACGCCTTAGGAGAGTTATTTGTTTGGTTAAATATAAAGTTCTGAGTGGTACCACCTGCTTGGTTAACATTAGTTGCGGCAGTCTCAAGACCTCTTTGAGTGAAGTCATTTGAGATGCTTCTTGACATACGAGCAGCTGTATCATCTGATAATAACTTATCGACATATGACTTCCCATTTTGAAGTTCTGTAAGATCCATTACAGGTGTAATGACTGGAGCCATACCATCAAACTCATGCTGTAAGTTTTCAGCAATTCGCTCAGTTACAGACTTCATCTGGTTGATTGTAGTGTCTGCTATATCATTAACAGATCCAGTTACCATCTCGGTTCCCCAAGTGATACCCTGAGCCCAACCTTCGTCAATAGATAAACCAAGACGTCTAAATACTTTTGAAGGTGAGTTAACATCAAGCGCTGCACAAGCAGCTTCATATGCAGCAACAGCTACTTCTACAGCAGCATCAATTACTCTTGATTTGCCAGCACGTATACCATTTTCAAGACCATCAATTAAGAATGTAGCAATCTCTTTGCCCTTGGCATAATTAAGGTATTGCTCGATTCCTTTAATACAATCGTTACTCATGATAATAAGAATATTTACTGGTATGTGCTTACGCTCATTAAGACCGTTTTCCATACCAATAATAACATTCTTACCTAAACGATACATTCTCTTTGAAGGAGATGCTGTTTCAAATCTCTGTTCAGGTATATGAGCAGCTGTCTCAAAGGTAGTATTCATGGTATCTGTAACTGCTTTACTGTCAAGACCGTTGATGAATCCAGTAGATGCCATATAACCAGTCTCAGCCATTTTAGCAGCAAACTGTTTAGCAATTTCTTCACCAATATGACTCTGCTCTTCCCAAACAACATTCATTCTTTGGAATTCTTCTTCAGTCATGTTAACCATAGCGTTAACTTCTTGGTATGACGCAGGACCTAATGTTGCTAAATGCTCGAGGATACCTTCATTAATACCTCGATCCATAAGGATCTGCATGTTGTTACCCCATTCACGAACACCTTCCAACTGAGATTCCATGTTTGATAAGAGTTTTGTACCTGAGAGTTCAGTCTTCTTATCAAATTCCTCAAATGGTGAGATTGAGTTCTGAATAGTATCAGCCCATTCCTGATTGAATGTTTGTCCAAAGGACTCAATCATAGCATGAGCATACTGAGTACCTGCTTCTGAATAACCTTGCTTGAGCAAGTTGTTGGTAATTTCATCGATGCTACCCCACTGAAGGATTAAGTTATTAAGGTCTGCTATTTCTTCCTTAGTGCCTTTCTTAAGAGCTTTAACAGTCTCATGACCGCCTACGCTCATCTTCTTAACCCATTCAATGATGGCTTTATCGTATCCCATAGCTGTAATTCTGTTAACGTCATCAGCCCACTGAATATGTTCTTTCAGATTGCTTCTAAGAGTATTAGCCATGTTGCTTAGGCTTGTCTTGGCTCCCTTTTCAGTAGCTTTAAATGCTTCACCAAGATCTCTAACAGCGGCTGCGGCACCTTTAGCTCCAGATCCTCCGCCACCAGTAGAACCAATAATATCGTCAAATCCGCTTGTATCTACATCAAGTGACATAGATGCTTCTTTGATAGCACTTTCTTGCATCTGACGCTTAACATCTGTTGGCAATGATGGATCAGCCATAAAGTCTGCTGAATTCTTACCATTAATAGTAAGAACTGGCTTGAAGTCAAAACTAACTTTACTCATCTGCTCAGCAAAGCCTTTAGCATATCCTTGAGCACCTGCCTTACCGTTGTTCTCAAAGCCAGGAATCATTTCAGCTAATTCACCATCAATTAAGCTACTCATATCGCCTAATGTACCTTCGAGAGATGGGAATCCGCCTTCCATGCTATTAACAAATGTGGTAACCATATCCAAGCCATATGTGTCGAAGTCACTTAAAGGTCCAATATCTGGATGGCAGAAGTGGATATAAGATCGAATTAAATCAGCCATACCTATAATAGCATCCTTAAGGGCTCCGATCTTTTTCTTAATACCGTTAACGAAGTTGCTAACTAAATCGCTACCCCATTTCTTAGCTTCATCAACCTTTTTGCCTATACCGTCTAAAGCTTGCATAGCTGGCTTGAATGCCGCTGCTACAGCTGTTAATGCTGCGGCAAATGCTGCCATAGCGACTGCGCATGCTGCCATTCCTGCTGCGGCTACTAGCATAGCTGCTCCAACAACGGCCATTGCAATACCTGGAACTACTAATTCAGCCAAACCTTTAGCAAGTCCAGAAATATCAATTTCTTGTGCTTGCATACATGCCGGTACTATAGCATTAAGGCCTTGTGCACCAAGTATTAATCCGACTGAGCCAGGTATTAAAGCAACACCAGCGGCACCTAATATAATTAATCCGCCAGCTAATGCTGCTAGACCAGCAGCTGTAGAAACGAATTGATCCTGATAAGCTACTACATTCTGTATGAATGCTGATACGGCTGGAAGCATAACATTCAATGCTTCAGAGAATACCATAAAAGCAGAAGCGGCAACTAGTATGGCACTTGCAAATATCATTGCAGCGCCTGCTATAGCGATCAATGCTGCTGCTCCAGGAGCTGCGATTGGTGTTAAGAGACCTAGTACAGCGGCTATAACGCTAAACATAAGCATTACGCTTACCATAGCTCCTGCGGCTGCTAGGATACTCTGCCAATCATTTTGAGCTACCATAGCAAGCGACATACCGATAAGAACTGCGGCTGCAGCAATACCGATCATAGCAACCATGCCAACTAATACGGTTGGTATAGCGCCTGCGATACCTGCTATGACAGCGAACGCACCCATAACAGCGACTATACCTAGAGCGGCTACTAATATGTTGACCCAATCATACTGAGCAACCATAGATAGGGATGCTCCAACCAGTAATGCTGAAGCGGCTAGACCTACCATAGCAATCATGCCTACTAATGCGTTTGGCACATTTGCTAATACTACAGCCATACCACCAAATACAGCCATGACAATTGACATAGCAATTGCCCCAGCAAGTATTCCGCTCCAATCATATTGAGCAACCATGGATAATGAATATCCAATGGCTAAAGCAGCAGCAGCGATACCAATCATAGCTAGCATTGAGCCTAGAGAATTTGAAGCATTTGCCAATACAACAGCCATAGCGCCAAATACGCCCATAACAATAGACATACCGGCAGCAGCTCCTATAATATTCTGCCAATCAAAGCCTGCTAAGAGACTAAGTGAGTACGCAATTGCTACTGCTTCGACAGCGATACCAATAAATGCATGCCAAATATCAGCAGTGAACGTTGTCTCAGCTAGTATCTTTGTCATAGCAGCAAATGTAGCAAATACCATTGACATAGCGAACGCAGAAGCTAAAATAGATTGCCATTCACCACCGAATCTTGATAATACTGTTAACGCTGCGGTAATTGGAATTAAAGCTAGTACCATAGCGCCTATTTCTTTGAATATGTTAGCTGTGAATTTACCAGCCATTAATACTCTGGTCATAGCAGCAAATGCTGCAAATACGCCAGCCAATGCCGCAGCAGCAGCTACTAGTTTACCTATATCACCAAGATCATCCATAGTCCACATAAGTAATGCTAGCGATCCAGCAATAGCAACGAGCATCATAATCATACCC
>Ga0256405_10008097_pt1 | contig 15287 bp, 17 predicted proteins | sample RumenRJG_02DNA_FD_189096 | JGI IMG/M metagenome (GOLD analysis project Ga0256405, IMG submission 189096) | Bovine rumen microbial communities from Lethbridge, Alberta, Canada - RJG_02 | ecosystem: Host-associated > Mammals > Digestive system > Stomach > Rumen | place: Canada: Alberta... | reverse complement strand
CATCCCCTATGACGCGGAAAGCCCCTACCTGTTCCTGCAGTCCTGCCAGACGCCGGATCTCGCGTTCCTCATGACGAGCCCGTACCTCTTCTTCAAGGATTACGAGTTCGAGATCGACGACGCGACGGAGAAAAAGCTCGGACTCGAGAAACCAGAGGACGTCGCCGTCTACGTGCTGCTCACAATCCCTGGCGGCAGCATCAAGGATATGACGGCCAACCTCATGGCGCCGGTCATCATCAATCAGAACACGCTCGACGCCGTGCAGCTCGTGCTCGAGAAGAGCCCCTACCAGACGAAGCACCGCCTGTTCCAGCAGGACGGCGCCGGGAAGGAGGCGCGCTGATGCTCGTACTCACCCGCAAGCCCAAGCAACAGATCATGATCGGTGATGACATCGTCCTCAACATCGTCGAGGTGCAGGGCGACAATGTCCGCATCGCCATCGACGCGCCGCGCTCGGTCAAGATCTACCGTGGCGAGATCTATCACGCCATCCAGGAGGAGAACAAGCAGGCAGCCGCCCCGGTGCCGATGGACATCGACCTCAAGAGCGCGCTGCCGCGGTGATACGCATGGCAGGCGATTCCCAATCGCGAGGCGCATATGGAGCTGCGCCCTGGGAATTTTGCAACGAAATCTAGTTCATGGACTGACATCATCATATCTACGGAGGGATATCAAATGATTGGAAAAGTACAGGACCTTGTCTCGGCCGCCGTCGTCATCGGCGCGACGGAGTCAACGCCGGGCATCAATGAAACGGCAGCGCCTGAGGCCGCCTCGTCGACGGCGAGCCAGGATCAGCAGACGCAGCAGGATATGGCGGAGACGCCCGCGGCCTCGCTCGACATCCTCAGCCAGGTCAAGAATGCCGCCAACACCGCAGACGGCGCGCAGGACGGCAAGACGGACAAGGACAAGCAGGACGGTGATCTCGACAAAAAGCTCGACGAGAAATCCGTGAGCTACATCACGGAGGAACTCAACAAGCTCATGAGCCGCATCAACTGCAACCTGGAATTCCAGTATCACAAGGAAGTCGATATGATGTCGGTGAAGATGCTCGACAAGAAGACGGGCGACGTCCTCAAGGAGGTCCCGCCCGAGTCGCTCATCAAGCATATGATCAAGGCCAAGGATTGGCTCGGCGCCTTCCTTGATAAGACGGTCTGACCGCGAAAAGGAGGAAGCACTATGTCAACGAGAGGAATCTACGGACTCTCCGGCTCCGGCATCGACGTCGACTCGATGGTCAAGGTCGGCATGATGACGAAGCAGAGCCAATACGATAAAATGTACAAACAAGAGGTCAAGAACGAGTGGCTCAAGGAAGCGTACAGCGACCTGTACACCGATCTCAACACGTTCAACACGACGACGCTCTCGAGCTACAAGATGAGCTCGAAGACGAGCCCGATGCTCGCCTCGAGCTCCGCCTCGACGGTCGCGACGGCGACGGCGAATGCCGATGCCGCCTCGATGTCGCATACGGTCAACGTCTCGGCGCTCGCCTCGAACGCCTATCTCTTGACGGGCGAGGAAAAACTCACGCGCGCGAATGCGAGCGACAGCGCGAAGACGAGCATCTATCTCAAGGATATGCTTTTTACTGAGGCCCAGCAGACAGATCTCCAGAGCAAGCTCAAGGCGGACAGCACGCTCGGCAGCCAGACGCTCGTGAGCTTCGACATCGCGGACGGCACGGGCGCGAACGCCACGTCGCAGACCATCTCGTTCACCTATAACGACATCTTCTCGAGCGGGCAGACGCTCAACGACCTCGTCTCGAAGATCAACGCCTCGGGCGTCAACATCAAAGCCTCGTTCGACAACACGAACGATGCTTTTTCCCTCTATCAGAAGACGGGCGGCGAGGCCAACAAGATCATCCTCTCCGTCGCCAATGACGGCTCGGCCGCCTCGACCAACGGCAAGACGCTGCTCGGCAACCTCAACCTCCACAGCGTGACGAACACGACGGATGCAAACGGCAACCGCACGAGCACGCTCTCGTCAAGCGAGATCAATCTCGATGCCGTGACGACGGGCACGAGCGAGGTCGGCGGCGCGCAGACCTCCTACACGAGCGCGACGAAGACGACGCGCGACGCGTTGCTCTCGACGCTCTTCAAGGCGCAGGACGGCAGCAAGTCCGCGGCGTTCACCGTCAATGGGAAGACCGTCAACATCGACGATGTCACGACGAAGAAGGTCAGCGATCTCATCGATGCCATCAATGGCAGCGGCGCCGGCGCCGGCGTCACGGCAACGCTCGCGCCGGACGGGCAGCTCACCGTGGCCTCGAATGACAATACCGCAAAAGTGACCTTCGGCGTCTCGAGCAGTGCGACGGACGCCGCGTCCGCGAACGGACGCTCCCTGCTCAACGGGCTGAACTTCGTCTCGGGCAAAGAGCTCACGGCAGATACTCACGGTGCTTCGACTGCAGGCACGAGCGCGACCGCGACCATCGACGGCAAGAAATATACCTCGGATACCGGGAAAGTCACGGTCGGCGGCGTCACCTACACGCTCAATGCGATGGGCGCGACGACCGTCTCCGTCTCGCAGGACACTGACACGCTCGTCAAGAACGTCCAGTCGTTCGTCGACGACTACAACAAGATGATCGACGCGCTCAACACGAAATACTACGAAAAGCAATACAGCGACTACGGCGTCCTCACGAAATCGCAGGAAAGCGCGATGACGGCCGACCAGATCACGAAGTGGAACGAAAAGGCGAAATCCGGCCTGCTCTACCACGACCAGACGCTCGGCAAGGTCATCAGCTCTATGCGCCAGGCGCTCTACACGCCCGTCGACTCCGTCACCAGCAACTACAACACGATGATGTCCATCGGCATCACCTCCTCGACGGATCAGGGCCATATCAGGCTCGATACCGACAAGCTCAAGAAGGCGCTCGCCGACGATCCTGACTGCGTGCGCCAGCTCTTCGCGAGCAGCGGCGACGTTACGACGACGGACGCGGACGGCACGACGAAGACCACGACCGACTACAACAAGGAGGGCGTCCTCAACCGCATCTCCGACGCGCTCCACACGAATCTCAAGACGATGAAGAGCTACGCGGGCAGCTCCATGGAGACTGCCGATGGCAGCACGCTCGGCACGCTCATCGAGAACCTCAAGACGAAGATGTCGGACTTCAAGACGCAGATGGACGCATTTGAGAATGCGCTCTATGACAAATACGACGCGATGGAGACTGCCATCCAGCGGCTCAGCATGCAGCTCGGCTACATCACGGGCGGCAACTGAGCATAGCATAACGCGTGGCGGTGGTGCTGCGGCTCTTTCGGACATGGCGAACACAGGAGGAATCACGAATGGTAAACAATGCGGCTGAGGCCTACAAGCGCCAGCAGATCATGACAGCGACGCCGGAGGCACTGACGCTCATGCTCTACAATGGTTGCCTGAAATTCATTGACGAGGGCATCCAGGGCGTCAAGGAGAAACAATGGGAGGCGGCGAACAACTCCCTGCAGAAGGCGCAGAGCATCATCTCGGAGTTCCGCATCACGCTCGACATGGACTACGAGATCTCACATCAGCTCATGCCGCTCTACAACTACACCTACGACCGCCTCGTCGAGGGCAACATCAAGAGCGATGTCGCGATGCTCGAAGAGGCGAAAGGCATCATCAAGGAGCTGCGGGACGCTTGGGCGCAGGCGATGAAGAAGGCGCGCAAGGAAAAGGGCACGCAGGGCGTGCAGAACGGCAGCTACGTCGGCTGAGACGGCAGGCGGAAGGAGCATCTACATGAACGAACAGGCAGCACAGCTGGCGGCGGCGCGCCGTGACTGGCAGATCTACCATACGCTCTCCGAGGAACTGCTGAAATTCATCTCGCAAGAAGACATCGACGAGTTCCTCTTGCTCACGCAGCAGCGCACGGCGCTCGTCGAGCGCATGAAGAAGAACCCGCAGACGGAGGCGTATCGTAAGACCGCGGAATGCCAGGCGCTCATCGAGAAAATCAAGCCGCTCGATATGCAGCTCATCTATAAGGCGAAAAGCTGGCTCAACAAGAGCCGGCGCCAGAACGCCACCGTGCATGCATACGACCTCACAGCGGCCATCAACCCCATCGGCAACCTCTTCAACAAGCGGTACTGATGTGCGGACGGTCCATCGGCAGGCATCTTTTCCGGGTGCCTGCTTTTCTTTTAGGAACCGCTGATTAAATGAGGTGCTCCGGATTTACGTGGATGCGCTGTATCTCTCTAGGAGACAAACCGCAGGCGTAGCTGAAGCTACGCTGAGGATTTGTTGACGACGAGAGGACAGTGCAGACACGTGAAGACGGAGTGCCGAATTAATCAGTGGTTCCTTTACTCCGCGGAGAGAGGCTGCGATGCTCTGCCTGCAGGCACCGCGCATGTTTGGCGCGCAAGCAGGATTTTCCCGCCGTGCGGAGAATAAAGTAAGAAGAGAAACAGGGAACAAAGCAAAGGGGGGGCTTTCCCAATGAAACGCTTCATGGACGAGGAGTTCCTGCTCGAGAGCGAGACGGCGCAGAGGCTCTATCACGAGCATGCGGCGAAGATGCTGATCCTCGACTTCCACTCGCATGTAAACCCGCGTGAGATTGCTGAGGACGTGCGCTATCGGAACCTCGCGGATGCCTGGCTCACGGCGGATCACTACAAATGGCGCCTCATGCGCACGGACGGTGTGGGGGAGAAATACATCACGGGTGGCAGGGCGGCAGGCCGCGACCGCTTCCAGAAATTCGCCGAGATGATGCCGCGCGCCGTCGGCAACCCGATGTACGCCTGGGTGCATCTCGAGCTCCTGCGCTATTTCCACTCGCATGTGCCGCTCACCGGCGAAACGGCGGAGGAAGTCTGGCAGCAGGCGGGCATCGCGCTCGCCGAGCCTGATATGACGGCACGCGGCGTGCTCAAAAAGTCGCACGTGCGCCTGCTCGCGACCGTCGACGACCCCGCGGACGACCTCAAGTGGCATGCGGCCATCCGCGCGGATGGCTGCGAGACGGCGGTGCTGCCGACGTTCCGCGTGGACGCCATCCTCGACATCGCGGCGGACGACTGGCAGAACTACATGCTCTACAGCCTCGGCGCGGCCGCCGATACGGACATCACGACGATGGAGGATGTGCGGACGGCCATCGTGCGCCGCCTTGACGCGTTCGCCGCGCAGGGCTGCCGCCTCGTCGATGCTGGTGTCGCCTGTGTGCGCTACTATGAGGCGGAGGAGTACGAACTCGACGATATCGTCGGCAAATATCTCAATGGCAAGGGCACGCCAACGCCGCTCGAACAGGAGAAATACCGCTCGGCCATCCTTCTGCTGCTCGGCAAGGAATGCAGCCGCCGCGGCTGGGTGCTCGAGCTCCATTACGGCGCGCTGCGCAACGTCAATACGAAGCGCTTCGCGCAGTTCGGCACGGCGGCGGGCTTCGACTGCATCTCCTCGCGCGACTCCGCCGAGGGCATCACGCGCCTGCTCGACGCGCTCGACCGCCTCGAGTGCCTGCCGCGCACCATCCTCTACCCGGCGAACCCCGCGGACAACGCCGTCATCGGCTCCATCCTCGGCGCGTTCCCCGGCGAGGGCATCCGCGGCAAGGTGCAGCAGGGCGCTGCCTGGTGGTTCAACAACACGCAATCCGGCATCGAGGCGCAGCTCACGAGCCTCGCGGGCCTCGGCCTGCTCGGCACGACCGTCGGTACGGTTACGGACTCGCGCTCGCTGTTCTCGTTCCCGCGTCATGAGTACTACCGCCGCATCCTCTGCAACTTCATCGGCGGTCTCGTCGAGCGCGGCGAGTACCCGGACGACGAGAAACAGCTTGCGCAGCTCGTCGAGGACATCTGCTACGGCAATGCCGCGAGATTTATCGGAATCGATAAGAATCAATGAATAAGGAGTTTTGACATGGCAAAGACGAAGGAAGAACTGGCCGCCGCTGAAGAAAAAGAAGCCCAGGCCACGGAGACGAAGAAGACACCTGATGGGAAGAAGGACGAGAAACGAGAGGAGAAAAAGACAGAGACGGCGCGCCGCGCTGCCCGCGGCGGGAAGACGGGGGTCGAGAGCAACACGAAGGCCCTCGACTTCCAGGAGTTCCTCGTGGACAACAACATCAACGTGTTCAGCACGGAGTCGCTCGAGGACGAGTACCAGACCGTCATGTTCCGCTCGCGCATCGAGGCCAAGGGGCAGATCCTGCCGATGGCCATCCTTATCGACACGAGTCTCTTCACCATCATCCGCACGCAGATCGTCACGGGCATCACGGCGGACAAGCGGCCGCGCCTCGAGCACTACCTCAATGAGCTCAATGCGCAGTACAAGATTTTCAAATATTATCTGCGCGACGACGGCGTCATCTACCTCGACATCTGTCTGCCGTATGTCGATGAGACGTTCGACAGCAAGATGATTCAGCTCATGCTCAGCATCCTCGTGCAGCACCTCGAGGCGAGCTATGACGACCTCATGGCGGAGGTCTGGAAAAAGGCATGAGCGGCGCTTGATGCGGCTGCGCGGTCGCAAAACAAAATGGCTGTCCCCACCCGATGTGGCATCGTGTGGGGACAGCCATTTTGTTTCACGGAACACTGGCGTCATGCAGCGCTCCGCATATCTGCGCGCCGTGTCAGGCGTGCTGGTATTTTTTCTCTGTCTCGTTGATGACGCAGGCGACGGCGGCGTCGCCCGTGATGTTGAGGCAGGTGCGGAACATGTCGAGGATGCGGTCGATGCCGGCGACGAGGGCGAGGCCCTCAAGCGGCAGGCCGACGGATTGGAGCACCATTGCGAGCATGATGAGACCCGCGCCCGGTACGCCCGCCGTACCGATGGAGGCGAGCGTGCCCGTGAGGACGATCATCGCCATCTGGCCGAAGGAGAGGTCGACGCCGAAGACGTTCGCGACGAAGAGGGAGCAGATGCCCATGTAGACGGCGGTGCCGTCCATATTGATCGTCGCGCCGAGCGGCAGGACGAACGAGGTGACCTCGCGCGAGACGCCGAGCTTCTCCTGCGTGTTCTTCATGTTGACGGGCAGTGTGCCTGCCGAGCTGCAGGTCGTGAACGCGATCATCATCGCCTCGCTCATGCCCTTGAAGAAGGCGAGTGGCGTATGGCCGCCCCAGATGCGTGCGAGCGTCGAGTAAACGCCGACGGCGTGGATGGCGGAGCCGATGGCCATGCAGCCGATGACGGAGAGGAGCGGCAGCAGCACAGAGGGACCGTTCGCCGCGACGACGGGCAGCAGCAGGCAGAAGACGCCGATGGGCGAGACGGCCATGACCATCGCGATGATCTTGTAGCAGACCTCGGCGCAGGCGTCGAAGAAGCTGATGAGCGTCTTCGCGCGCTCGCCGCCGACCTGCAGGATGCCGACGCCGACGAAGAGCGCGAAGATGATGATGGGCAGGATGTCAGCCTTGGACATGGAGGCGATTGGGTTCGCCGGGATCATCGCGACGAGCACCTGCATGAGGGACGGCGCCTTCTTGACCTCGACGGCGGCATCGCTCGTCATGCTCATGCCGATGCCCGGATGGAAGAGCCCCGCGACGGCGAAGCCGATAAGGATGGCGATGGCCGTCGTGCAGAGGTAGATGAAGATGGTCTTGATGCCGATGCGGCCGAGTTTCTTCGTGTCGCCGATGCTCGTCATGCCGACGATGAGCGAGGTGAAGACGACGGGCACGATCATCATCTTGATGAGGTTGATGAACATCGTGCCGATGGGCGCGATCCACCACTTGATGAAGGGCAGCGCGTCCGGCCCCGCGATGAGTCCGACGACGACGGACAGCACGAGGGCGAGGAAGATCTTGATGGATAAATTCATAGAGACCACTCCTTTGCATGTTTTGTATTGCTGTGGTTATCTTTATTATACATTGGAGACGAAAGACTGTCTATGGAATGTTTCGTCGATTCGCGGAAGGGACGGCGCGTGGCAGCAGGTCAGCGGCTGCGAAAGTGTATCAGAGCGGTGTTTGCACCTGTAACTTGGCGCAGGCGCGGGGGTGTGCGTTGTTCCTGAAAAATATTTTTCGCGGTGATTGTTTTCCGGAGGTTCCTATGATATAATGACCAACGGTGTTAGAAAAAGCATGCGGGCGGATGGCTGCCCTGTGCCGCGGAGCGGTGGCGCAGCCGATGAAGCGCGCAGAAGAAAACAACAGGAGGTGCACCAATCATGGCAGTGATTTCCATGAAACAGTTACTCGAAGCAGGCGTCCATTTCGGACATCAGACGCGCCGCTGGAATCCGAAGATGGCGAAGTACATCTTCACAGAGCGCAACGGCATCTATATCATCGACCTGCAGAAGACGGTCAAGAAGGTGGACGAGGCTTACGCGTTCCTGCGCAGCGTCGCTGAGGAGGGCAAGAGCGTCCTCTTCGTCGGCACGAAGAAGCAGGCGCAGGAGTCCATCAAGACCGAGGCGGAGCGCGCCGGTCAGTTCTATGTCAACGAGCGCTGGCTCGGCGGCATGATGACGAACTTCCAGACGATCGAGAAGCGCGTGAAGCGTCTCAAGGAGCTCGAGGCGATGGAAGAGGACGGCACGTTCGATGTCCTCACGAAGAAAGAGGTCCAGGTGCTCCGTCACGAGATGGAGAAGCTCGAGAAGTATCTCGGCGGCATCAAAGAGATGAAGAAGCTGCCGGGCGCGCTCTTCGTCGTTGATCCGCGCAAGGAGCGCATCGCCGTCGCTGAGGCGCGCAAGCTCCATATCCCCATCGTCGCCATCGTCGATACGAACTGCGATCCGGATGAGATCGACTACGTCATCCCGGGCAACGATGATGCGATCCGCGCTGTCAAGCTCCTCACGGGCAAGATGGCGGATGCAGTCCTCGAAGGTCGTCAGGGTGCTGACGGCAGCGAGGAAGCGCCGGCTGCTGAGGCGGCAAAGGACGCTGAGTAATCAGGCATAGAACCTATGACGGGGTAAGGGATGTTATCCCTTGCCTCGTTTTTTTGAGGAAAGGTACGACAAGGAGGAAATACAATGGCAATTACGGCTGCAATGGTAAAAGAGCTGCGCGAGAAGACGGGCGCGGGCATGATGGACTGCAAGAAAGCACTGACGGCGACGAACGGCGATGCGAAGGCAGCCATCGACTGGCTGCGCGAGAAGGGCATCTCCAAGGCGGAGAAGAAGGCCAGCCGCATCGCAGCAGAGGGTGCAGTCGCAGCGTACATCACGGATGATGCGAAGGTCGGCGTGCTCGTCGAGATCAACTGCGAGACGGACTTCGCTGCGGGCAACGAGAAGTTCAAGGCGCTCGAGGCGAAGATCGCGAAGCATATCGCCGAGACGGCGCCGCAGGATCTCGATGCGCTCAACGCGAGCGAGATCGACGGCAAGCAGGTCTCCGCGCTCATCACGGACGCGACGGCGACGATCGGCGAGAAGATCTCCCTGCGCCGCTTCGTGCGCTATGAGAGTGCTGGCAAGCTCGCGAGCTACATCCACATGGGCGGCAAGATCGGCGTGCTCGTGAACCTCACGGGCGGCAGCGATGAGCTCGGCAAGGATGTCGCTATGCAGATCGCGGCGGCGAACCCGATCGCCATCGACGAGACGGGCGTGCCGGCAGAGGTTGTCGAGCACGAGAAGGAAGTCGCGCGCAAGCAGGCCGAGGAAGAGGGCAAGCCCGCGAAGATCATCGACCGCATCGTCGAGGGCCGCATCAAGAAGTACTACAAGGAAGTCTGCCTCGATCAGCAGATCTTCGTCAAGGATCCGGACAAGACGATCTCGGATATCCTCGGCGGCGAGAAGGTCGTGGAGTTCACGCGCTTCCAGCTCGGTGAGGGCATCGAGAAGAAGCAGGAGGACTTCGCGGCGGAGGTCAGGGCGCAGATGCAGTAAGTCCTCTTCGGGGGAAGCGCCTTGCCGGCTGTGGTTTGGCACATGATGAAAAGAGAGGCTGTTGCACAGAAGACGGCGCTCCCGGCGGGAGCAGGAGGTGCGGCAGCCTCTTTTTGAGGAATGGCGCAGCGCAGGCCGCGTGCGGCGGCAGCGCGGTGCGGAGAAATTGACGGGGGCGGCAGGAGTTTCCCGCTTTCCGTCGAATGAACATACTAGATAGGTTTCAGTCGTTGCTTGGACTGGATGGAGGTTTTTGTTTTGGAAACAGCGAAATATAAACGCGTCGTCCTGAAGCTCAGTGGTGAGTCGCTCGCAGGCGACCAGGGCTTCGGCATCAATCCGGCGGTCGTCGAGGACATCGCGGCCCAGGTGAAGCAGGTGCGCGAGCACGGCATTGACGTCGCCATCGTTGTGGGCGGCGGCAACATCTGGCGCGGCCTCGCGGGCTCCGCGAAGGGCATGGACCGCGCGACGGCGGACTACATGGGCATGATGGCGACGGTCATGAACGCGCTGGCACTCCAGGACGCGCTTGAAAAGATCGAGGTCGACACGCGCGTGCAGACGGCCATCGAGATGCGTCAGGTCGCTGAGCTCTACATCCGCCGCAAGGCCATCCGCCACATGGAGAAGGGCCGCGTCGTCATCTTCGGCGCGGGCACGGGCAATCCGTATTTCTCCACGGACACGACGGCGGCGCTGCGCGCGGCGGAGATTGAGGCCGATGTCATCCTCATGGCGAAAAAGGGCACGGACGGCATCTACGACCGCGATCCGAACAAGTACAAGGACGCGAAGAAGTTCGAGGCGCTCGCCTACATCGAGATCCTCAACAAGGGTCTCGCGGTCATGGATTCGACAGCGACCTCGCTCTGCATGGACAACAAGATTCCTCTCGTCGTGTTCAACATCGACGACCATAAGAATATCGTTCGCGCCGCGCTCGGCGAGAATATCGGAACGACAGTAGGAGGAAACGTGTAAATGGTGAAGGACATCCTTTCCTCGCATGAGGAACGAATGAAGAAGACAATCGAGGCGGCGAAGCATGAGTTCGCCAGCCTGCGCGCGGGCCGCGCGACGCCGTCGCTGCTCGACAAGGTGCTCGTCGACTACTACGGCGCGCCGACGCCGGTGAACCAGGTCGCGAAGGTCACGGTTCCGGAGCCGCGCATGATCATGATCCAGCCGTGGGAGAAGTCCATCCTCCACGACATCGAGGTCGCGATCATGAAGTCGGATCTCGGGCTCAACCCGAACTCGGACGGCACGGCCATCCGCCTGACGATCCCGCAGCTCACGCAGGAGCGTCGCCAGGAGCTCGTGAAAGCCGTGAACAAGAAGGCGGAGGAGGCGAAAGTCGCCCTGAGGAACATCCGCCGCGACGGCAACGAGGAGATGAAGAAGCTCGAGAAGGGCAAGGAGATCACCGAGGATGAGTCGAAGCGCGGCCAGGAAAGCATGCAGAAGCTCGTCGACAAGTATATCAAGCAGGTCGACACGGCGCGCGAGGCGAAGGAGAAAGAGGTTCTCGAGGTCTGATGGCGGCGCTATCCTATGTCGGCCGTCCCTTCTCCTCGGTAGAGCTGGAGCTGCGCGCTGCCGGCACGCCTTACCAGTTGGAGAGAACACGCCCTGTGCGTGATTTTTTCAAGACAGATGAGCGCTGTCTCTACGTCGTCCGCGAGCGTGAGCTCCCGGACGGCACGCTCGCGCTGGTTCTCGCGGCCAGCCTCCAGACATCGTCTGAGATCAACCTTTGAAAGGAGGTGTCCTGATATGGCTTACAAGATTGGTGATGACTGCATTTCCTGCGGCTCCTGCGCGGCTACCTGCCCGGTGGAGGCGATCAGCGAGGGTGCGGAGCACTACGAGATCGACGAGGAGAAGTGCGTCGAGTGCGGCGCTTGCGCTGCCGGCTGCCCGGTATCCGCGATTTCGGCTCCGTGATGGACGGCCCCTCCTGACCGGAGCGTCAGGAGGGGTTTGTGCGTATGGGGATTTCCCTTCGGTACGCACTGGGGAAGCACTGTGTGCGTTTACTGCCTGCGCCTGCGCAGAGCGGCGGGCGCAGGCGGTGGTTCCCTTGTCTTATGTATGGATGATACACTGCGGCGCGCGGGCTTGGTCTCTAGGAAGAGCGCCGCGCGGTAGCTGGAGGGATAGATATGTGGAAGAAGATTTTGGGCCTCGGGACACCGAAACGAGAAAAGGATCTGGTGGCGCTCTACGATCGCGTGCCGCAGGAGAAGCGGCCGCGCCATATTGCCGTCATCATGGACGGCAACGGACGCTGGGCGGAGGGCAAGGGCCTCATCCGCACGGCAGGCCATCGCGCGGGCGTCGGGACTCTGCTTGACATCGTGCAGGTCTGCGTCGACCTCGGCATCGAGGTGCTGACGGTCTACGCGTTCTCGACGGAGAACTGGAAGCGGCCGCGCCCCGAGGTGGATTTCCTCATGAGCCTTTTCTCCGAGGTGCTCGAGAAGGAAATCCAAAGGATGGAGAGAGATCATGTGCGCCTGCGCTTCCTCGGCCGCGAGGATGGCATGTCAGAGAAGCTGCTCGGCGAGATGCGCGCGGCGGAGGCGCGCCTCGCGGGAAACGACGGCCTGCAGTTCAACATCGCGGCGAACTACGGCGGACAGGATGAGATCCTGCGCGCGGCACGAACGCTCGCGGTGCGCGCGCAGGCGGGCGAGATCGCGCCGGAGGACATCGACGAGGCGATGTTTGCGGGCGCGCTTGATACGGCGGGCCAGCCGCCCGTCGATCTCGTGATCCGCACGAGCGGCGACCTGCGGCTGAGCAATTTCTTGCTCTGGCAGTCGGCGTACGCGGAGTTCTGGTTCACGGAGACGAACTGGCCGGATTTCACGCCCGAGGAGTTTGTCGGCGCGCTCATCGATTTCGCGCACCGCAGACGGCGCTTCGGTGGTCTGAACCCGTCTGAGGGGAAATGAGCGTTCCACGCGGATATATGGATACGGATCCGGTTCTGCCGGTATCGCAATGAGAAAAGGAGCGGTTTTTTGCTGACAAGAATCATCACTGGTGTCGTCGGTATCGCGCTGGCGGCCTTTATCATCCAGACGGGCGGCGCGCTCTTCAGCGCGTTCGCGCTCGTGCTTTCCCTCGTCGCCTGGTTTGAGTATGTGCGCGCATTCGCGCACAAGGGCATCCGCGGCGCGTTCGTGCTCGGCGCGCTCGGCCTCGTGCTGCTCTGGGGCTGCGCGTGGCTCGGCAATGCCGAGGAGACGATGGCGGTCACGACGGGCATCGTGCTCCTGATCCTGCTCGAGAGCGTGCTGCTGCACGGCCGGTTCTCGTTCGAGGACGCGGCGGTCTCGGTCGCGGGCGTGCTCTATTTCGGCTATCCGTTCGCGCACATGGTGCTGCTGCGCTTCGCGGGTGAGGGCCAGACGCTCATGACGCCGCTCGGCGCGTTTGATTTCGGCTGTGCGATGATCTGGGTCATGTTCATCGGCACCTGGGCGAGCGATACGTTCGCGTATTTCGTGGGCTCGGCCATCGGCTCGCACAAGCTCTGCCCGACCATCAGCCCGAACAAGACGGTCGAGGGATTCCTCGGCTCGCTCGTCGGTACGACGGCGTCCGTCGCGGGGCTCGGCGTCTTTTTCGGCCTGCCCGTGCTCGAGATGGCGGGGCTCGGCCTCGCGCTTTCGGTGCTCGCGACGCTCGGCGATCTCGTCGAGTCTGTGGCGAAGCGCTATACGGGCATCAAGGACTCGGGGAATATCATCCCGGGGCACGGCGGCGTCTGGGACCGCTTCGACAGCGTGCTCTTTACGGCACCTGCGGTGTACTATTTCGCCGTGCTCGTGCTCATGAATGATTGAGGAGGTGATGGGATTGAAGCAGCTGGCAGTCTTGGGATCGACGGGTTCGATCGGCACGCAGACCCTCGAGGTCGTGCGTCGTCATCCTGATCTCTTCCACATCGCGGTGCTCGCGGCGAATACAAGTGATGAACGCTTCGCGGTGCAGGTCGAGGAGTTCGAGCCGGAGCTCGCGGTGCTCGCCGATGAGGCGGCCTATGGGCGGCTCAAGTCTCGTCTCGCTGGCAAGGCGGCGCGCACGCAGCTCGCGGGCGGGCGCCAGGCATTCATCGACGCGGCGGGCTATCCTGGCGTCGACATGGTCGTGACGTCGATGATGGGCTTTTCCGGGCTCGCGCCGACGCTGCGCGCCATCGAGACGGGCAAGGATATCGCGCTCGCGAATAAGGAGACGCTCGTCGTTGCGGGCGAGCTCATCATGCGGCGCGCGCAGGAGTGCGGCGTGCGCATCCTGCCCGTGGACAGCGAACACTGCGCGTTTTTCCAGTGCCTGCAGGGGGAGCGGCGCGAGAGCATCGAGAAGCTCCTGCTCACCTGCTCGGGCGGGCCGTTCCGCGGCAGGAAGCGCGCGGAACTAGAAAACGCGACGGTCGCAGAGGTGCTCGCGCACCCGACCTGGAACATGGGGAAGAAGATCACCGTCGACTCGGCCTCGCTCGTCAACAAGGGGCTCGAGGTCATCGAGGCGAAATGGCTCTATGGCGTGGACTACGACCAGATCCAGGTGGTCGTGCATCCGCAGAGCATCGTGCACTCGATGGTGGCGTTTTGCGACGGTGCCGTCATCGCGCAGCTCGGCGCGCCTGATATGAAGCTCCCCATCCAGTATGCGCTGACGTACCCTTCCAGGCAGCCGTCCACGTTCGAGCGGCTCGATTTCTGGAAGATGCAGGCGCTCACGTTCGAGCGGCCGGACACGGAGACGTTCCGCGGGCTCGCGTTCGCCTACGAGGCGGGGCGCGCGGGCGGCACGCTGCCCTGCACGTTCAACGCGGCGAACGAGGTCGCGGTCGCCGCGTTCCTGCGCGGCGAGATCCATTTCCTCGATATCTACGACATCATCGAGCAGACGATGAGCGCGCGTCCGGCGCGGCCGGTCAAGGCGCTCGACGATCTCTTTGCCGAGGATGAGGCGGCGCGGCGCTATGCCGCGTCCTTGCTGAAGAAAGGACGGTGAAGCTATGGTACTCACCATCGCGGCGGCGGTATTCGTCTTCGGCCTGCTCGTGCTCGTGCATGAGCTCGGCCATTTCGTCACGGCGAAGCTCACGGGCATGCGCGTCGACGAGTTCGCCATCGGCTTCGGCCCGCAGCTCATCGCGGTAAAGCGCGGGGAGACGGTCTACTCCCTGCGCGCTGTGCCGCTCGGCGGCTTCAACAACATCGCGGGCATGGATCCGGAGGCGGAGGACGATGCGGGGGAGCGCGGCTACGCGCGCAAGTCCGTCTGGGCGCGCATGCTCGTGATCCTCGCGGGCAGTGCGATGAATTTCCTCCTGCCTGTGTTCCTCTACTGGGGG
>Ga0256405_10008096_pt1 | contig 15288 bp, 19 predicted proteins | sample RumenRJG_02DNA_FD_189096 | JGI IMG/M metagenome (GOLD analysis project Ga0256405, IMG submission 189096) | Bovine rumen microbial communities from Lethbridge, Alberta, Canada - RJG_02 | ecosystem: Host-associated > Mammals > Digestive system > Stomach > Rumen | place: Canada: Alberta... | reverse complement strand
GAAGACCAAACTTGCTTTCATGAGCTTTGTGGCGGCTCTTCTGTTTGCTGCCACTTCGCTCTTCCTTCCGCCTCCGGGCGTCATCGATGGATCTGTACTCATCCTTGTAGCTCAACTCTTGGTGCTATGCGCTACCTTCTTGGGTATCAAGGAGTTGGAGTTACCTAGAAAGTGAAAAATGTAAAAACGTAAAACGTAAAAATGTAAACTCGATGGGATTGCAAATTAAACACACACAACTATGACACAGGAAACTAAAAACAAATGGAGCGTCATCATCAATATAGCGCTCACTTCGCTCACAGCTCTCCTCTCTGCGCTTGGCTTCTCAATCTGAGATGTTGGCATGAGGTGAACTCTCGTATCTGGCTCTCATTCCGATTTCGGACTGACCTGTCTTTCCCTTTCACGATGATACTTAGATATCTGCGTGTAATATAAAATAATCCCTGCAATCCTTTTGGATTACAGGGATTAACTTTATGTTGTTTCAAGATTTTACTTCTTGTTCAAAAGAAGGTCTGTCTGAACAGCAACAGCTACAGTAGCACCTACCATAGGGTTGTTACCCATACCGAGGAAGCCCATCATCTCAACGTGTGCAGGAACTGATGAAGAACCAGCAAACTGAGCATCTGAGTGCATACGACCCATAGTATCGGTCATACCATAAGATGCAGGACCTGCAGCCATGTTATCTGGGTGAAGAGTACGACCTGTACCACCACCTGAAGCTACAGAGAAGTATGGCTTGCCTGCAGCAAGACGCTCCTTCTTATATGTACCTGCTACTGGATGCTGGAAACGAGTAGGGTTGGTTGAGTTACCAGTAATAGAAACATCAACATTCTCCTTCCAAAGAATTGCTACACCCTCACGTACATCGTCAGCACCATAGCACTTTACCTTGGCACGTGGACCGTCTGAATATGCAATCTCCTTAACAACGTTTACCTTACCTGTAGCGTAGTCGAACTGGGTCTGTACGTATGTGAAACCGTTGATACGGCTGATGATCTGAGCAGCATCCTTGCCAAGACCGTTCAAGATAACACGCAAAGGATTCTTACGAACCTTGTTTGCCATCTCGGCAATCTTGATAGCACCCTCTGCAGCTGCGAATGACTCGTGACCTGCCAAGAAAGCAAAACACTCTGTCTCCTCACGAAGAAGACGAGCTGCCAAGTTACCATGACCAAGACCTACCTTACGATCGTCTGCTACAGAACCAGGAATACAGAATGCCTGCAAACCGATACCGATAGCCTCGGCACACTCTGCTGCTGACTTAGCACCCTTCTTGATAGCGATGGCTGTACCAGCTACATATGCCCACTTTGCATTCTCAAAGCAGATACGCTGTGTGTCTTCGCAAATCTGATAAGGATCGATACCTAATTTATCGCAAATCTCATTAGCCTCTTCGAGGTCTTTGATGCCGTTAGCGTTAAGAGCAGCAAGAACCTGCTTCTCACGACGCTCCTGACTTTCATAATTTACTTTTCTAATCATAGCTGTATCTCCTTATTCTTTACGTGGGTCAATAGATTTAACAACACCCTGCTCGGCAGTTGTACGGCCATAACGACCTGTGAACTTCTTCACAGCCTCGTTTGCATCCATACCGTTCTTGATAGCTTCCATCATCTTGCCCAGGTGAACATACTCATAACCACAAACCTGACTGTCCTTATCCAAGAACATCTTTGTGATGTAACCTTCGGTCAACTCGAGGTAACGGGTTCCCTTAGCAACTGTACCGTAAAGTGTACCTGTCTGAGAACGAAGACCCTTACCAAGATCCTCAAGACCTGCGCCGATTACTAGACCATTCTCAGAGAATGCGCTCTGTGAACGACCGTAAACGATCTGAAGGAATAACTCACGCATAGCTGTGTTGATAGCGTCACATACAAGGTCGGTATTCAGAGCTTCGAGAATGGTCTTGCCCGGAAGAATCTCAGATGCCATAGCAGCTGAATGAGTCATACCAGTACAACCGATAGTCTCTACTAAACACTCCTGAATAACACCCTCTTTGATGTTCAAAGAGAGCTTACATGCACCCTGCTGAGGGGCACACCAACCCACACCGTGTGTGTAACCAGAGATGTCCTTGATCTCTTTTGCCTTGATCCATTTTCCTTCTTCAGGAATTGGAGCTGGTCCGTGGTTAGGACCTTTAGCGACAACGCACATGTTGTCAACTTCTTTTGAATAAATCATATTCGCTAAATTTATTTAATGAATATATTAATAAATTCTGTAATTGCACCCGCAAAAGTACAAAAAATCTTTGAAAACCGTCATATCTCTATTATTCTTTTTCACTCTTTAACCATCATTTCTGCCGAGAATAGTCTATAATTCGATTTTTTTCGTAACTTTGCAAAGTCAAAATAGCAATTTTATGATTACTGTACACGTTAAAGATTCAGATTTGCGCAAAGCTGCCGGCGAGGGCATGGATGCTTTCGTTCAGCTCTTTATTGATCGTATCCTGCAGAATATCGGCGGGGTGCTCTCTGCTGATAATATCGCGGAACTTAATGCTGACCAAATCACTCTGCTGGCTTGGGATATCTTGCATCGAGAGGTGATGGATGGGGGATTTATCCAACTTATCTATAATGGATATGGTGGATTTATCTGGATGAACCCTACGGATAAGGCTTTCCGTAACTGGAGTCTTTGCGAGGGGTGTGCCGAGCTGAGGGAACTATATCGACTGATCAACAAGAGTCATGTGCTATATTGTAAGAATCATGAGGAAATAGAGAAGGATTGCTCGGATGATGAATTTATGGCGCTCTTTGAACGCTTCTCTTTCTTCGACGACTTCGATGATGAGTTCGTGGACAAGGAGGAACTGTGGACGGAGGAGATTGCAAGATATATTGACAATCATATTGAGAACTTTATTGTTATTGATAAGTAATTATGAATAAGGAAGAACAGGAACTCAGAAAGAAGAGTCCTATCCAAATAAGAAACAAAAAGGCTTCTTTCGAATATTTCTTCACGGATACTTTTACGGCGGGTATCGTCCTTACCGGTACGGAAATTAAAAGCATTCGCGCGGGAAAGGCTTCTTTGGTCGACTCTTTCTGTGTGATATACAAAGGTGAAGTTTGGGTGAAGGGAATGAGTATTTCTCCTTATTTCTATGGGGGTTATACTAATCATGAGATGAAGCGCGATCGCAAACTTTTGCTCAACAAACGGGAGATTCATCGCTTGGAAGAGGCGCAAAAGCAAATCGGTTATACTATCGTTCCTACATTGGTCTTCATCGATGCTCATGGAAGGGCTAAGATGGATATCGCCGTGGCTAAAGGTAAGAAGGAATTTGATAAGCGACAGACGCTTCGCGAGAAACAGGATAAGCGCGAGATGGATAGGGCGATGAAGCATTACTAATATAAATATATGTACTAGATAATCACTAATTTAAGGATGAAAAAACTTCAGGATGTTGTAAAGGAAAAGGTGTTGGTGCTTGATGGTGCCATGGGCACGATGGTGCAGTCGTACAATCTCTCCGAACAGGATTTTAGGGGGAGTTTGCCGTTGTATCGTGAGGAGTTGGGCAAAATGACTACCTATAAGGGTAATAACGATATGCTCAACTTGACTCGTCCTGATGTCGTATGCGATATTCATAGAAGATATTTGAGGGCCGGAGCCGATCTGATAGAGACGAATACGTTTTCTTCGCAACGCATTTCTCAGGCTGATTATCATCTGGAAGGGTATAGCTTTGACATGGCTCTGCAAGGAGCCAAGTTGGCGAGGGCGTGTGCCGATGAATTCCAGTCGGCAGAAAAACCTCGCTATGTGTTGGGATCTGTGGGACCAACCAACAAAACGTGTTCGATGTCGCCGGATGTCAGTAATCCGGCTGTGCGCGACCTAACCTATGATGATCTCTTCGAGGCTTATAGTGAGCAGATTCGTGGACTTATCGAAGGTGGCGTGGATGGCTTCTTGATAGAGACGATCTTCGACACCTTGAACTGTAAGGTCGCCATAGACGCAGCCTGTCAGGAGATGGAGAAGCGTGGCATAGAATTGCCTATCATGCTGAGTGTCACCATTAGCGATTTGGCTGGTAGAACGTTGAGCGGTCAAACGTTGGATGCCTTCTTGGCGAGTGTCAGCACGTATCCGATATTTTCCGTAGGGCTAAACTGTTCGTTTGGTGCGCGCCAGATGAAACCATATATCGCCGAACTGGCAAGTAAGGCTCCTTATTATATCACGGTATATCCTAATGCGGGGCTACCCAACGAGATGGGATTATACGACGAGACTGCCGACACGATGGCTCCTCAGATGCAGGAATATGTAGATGAGGAGCTGGTGAACGTCATCGGCGGATGTTGTGGCACAACGGACGAATTCATCGCCCGATATGCCCAATTCGTTGTAGGCAAGCATCCACATGTTCCGGTAGAAAGATCTCGTTATATGCAACTATCGGGACTAGAGATGCTAGAGGTGAATCCTGATGTCAGATTTGTTAACGTAGGCGAGAGATGTAACGTGGCGGGAAGTAGGAAATTCTTGCGACTGATCAAAGAAAAGAATTATGATGAAGCTTTATCTATCGCTCGTAAACAGGTGGCTGACGGCGCCTTGGTGATAGATATCAACATGGATGACGGTTTACTCGACGCTAAGGCTGAGATGGTAAACTTCCTGAATATGATTGCTGGTGAACCGGATATCGCTAAGGTGCCTGTGATGATAGACTCGTCAAAATGGGATGTGATCATAGCGGGCCTGAAATGTGTACAGGGTAAGTGTATTGTGAATTCTCTGTCGTTGAAGAATGGTGAGGAGGAATTCATCGCTCATGCCAAAGATGTAAAAAGGTATGGGGCTGCCTGTGTCGTGATGTGTTTCGACGAGATAGGACAGGCCACCTCTTATGAGCGCAAGATTGAGATTGCGGAACGTGCTTATCATATCCTCGTCGACCGGGTTGGTATGAATCCTTTGGATATCATCTTCGACCCTAATATCTTGTCAATAGCTACAGGTATTGAGGAGCATGACGGATATGCGCTCGACTTCATACGTGCCACGAAATGGATACACGAGAATTTGCCCGGAGCTCATGTGAGTGGTGGTGTAAGTAATCTGTCGTTCTCTTTTAGGGGCATCAACTATATCCGTGAGGCTATGCATGCCGTTTTCTTGTATCATGCCATCGAGAACGGTATGGACTTCGGTATCGTAAATCCTTCTACGAAAGTAACTTATGTTGATATTCCTCAAGAACAACTTAAGATTATAGAGGACGTCGTCCTGAATCGTAAAAATCAAGACGGAAGCTCTTATCCGGCCGAAAAATTGGTAGAATTGGCCAACGAAATAAAAGAAAAAGCAGATGCAGAGAAGGAAAGACAAACGACCCATCCTCAACAGAAGGCGAGGGTGGAGGAGTGGCGCACGCTTGCTCTTGGCGAAAGGTTGGCTTATGCTCTGAGAAAGGGTATACCCGATTATCTCTCACAAGATTTGGAGGAGGCCGTTCAGGAATATCCTCATGCCGTAAACATCATCGAAGGACCGCTCATGGATGGTATGAACGAAGTAGGACGACTGTTTGGCGAAGGTAAGATGTTCTTGCCCCAAGTCGTTAAAACGGCTCGTACCATGAAACAGGCTGTGGCTTATCTGCAACCTTATATAGAAAAGGAGAAACAGGATGAGATGTCGTCGAAAGCCGGTAAGGTTTTACTCGCTACGGTAAAGGGCGATGTGCACGATATTGGTAAGAATATCGTCTCTGTGGTCATGGCTTGCAACAACTACGAAGTCATCGATATGGGAGTGATGGTTCCTGCCGAACAGATCGTGAAAAAGGCTATCGAAGAGAAGGTGGATATCATCGGATTATCAGGCTTGATAACTCCTTCGCTTGAAGAAATGGTTCATGTGGCCAAAGAACTCGAAAAGGCGAATCTAGAAATTCCAATCATGATAGGTGGAGCTACAACAAGTCAATTGCATGTGGCCCTCAAGATCGCTCCTGTATATAATGGTCCTGTACTTTGGATGAAAGACGCCAGTCAGAACCCTTTGGTTGCGGCTCGTCTGATGAATCAAGAAGAAAAGACGAAGATACGCAAGGAATTGGACGAAAAGTATGAGGTTTTGCGCAGAAACTATCAACAAGAGCAAGAACATATCGTCAGCCTTGAGGATGCTCGAAAAAACAAATTACGCCTCTTCGACTAGCCCATCTTTTGTAGCTTCTCTTCCTCCGAGAAACGACCCAAACGATTGCAAATTATATAGAATAAATTAAAAAACAAGAATTATTCATAGGATTTCCAAGAGATTTTGTATCTTTGCACGCAGATTTAAACGTTTAAGCAATGTTCAGTAAAAAGAAAAGATGGCATTGCCTGCCAGGTCAACCTTTGACAGAACTAGATAAGCAGGTAATGTATTGGGAAAACAAAGGCAAATTAGTTCCGACACGCGATATGATCAGAACCCCTGAGCAAATCGAAGGAATCCGTAAGGCAGGAGCTGTGAACACAGGATGTCTTGATGCTGTGGCAGAGGCTATCCATGTGGGGATGACGACACAGGAAATCGATGATATCTGCATGCAATATTGCAAGGATCACAACGCTATTCCTGCATGTCTCAACTACGAGGGTTTCCCGAAAAGCGTTTGTACAAGTATCAACGAGGTGGTATGCCATGGTATTCCTAAAGAGGAGGATGTCTTGAAAGAAGGAGATATCGTAAATGTCGATATGACCCTTAGCGTAGACGGCTATTTTGGTGATGCTTCTCGTATGTTTATCATAGGAGGCAAGACAACTCCGGAGAAAGAACAACTGGTAAAGGTCACCAAGGAATGTCTTGAGATTGGTGCTGCTGCCGCAAAACCTTATTGCTTTGTCGGCGATATCGGTCACGCTATACAGAAGCATGCTGAGAAATACCATTATGGTGTCGTTCGCGACTTGTGTGGTCATGGCGTTGGTCTCCAGATGCACGAAGAACCGGAAATCCTTCATTATGGTCATAAGGGTACTGGTATGTTACTGGTTCCGGGAATGGTCTTCACCATCGAACCTATGATCAACATGGGTACATGGAAGGTGTATATCGATGCCGATGACCCTTATGGATGGGAAGTTATCACAGGAGATGAAAAACCTTCTGCTCAATGGGAACATACATTCTTGATGACTGAGAATGGTGTTGAAATCTTATCATATTAAAAGATGAATAATCAAGAAGATATATATATATTAGGTATCGAATCCTCTTGCGACGACACTTCTGCCGCCGTCTTGAAGAATGGTGTATTGTTAAGCAATGTAACAGCTTCACAGGAAGTTCATAAGGCTTACGGGGGTGTTGTACCGGAGTTGGCTTCAAGGGCACATCAGCAGAATGTCGTTCCTGTTGTAGACCAGGCCATCAAACGTGCAGGTATCATCAAGGAACAGTTGAGCGCGGTAGCCTTTACTAGAGGTCCGGGCTTGATGGGTTCTCTCTTGGTAGGCGTAAGTTTTGCCAAAGGTTTCGCACGTAGCCTTGAGATCCCGATGATCGATGTCAACCATCTTCAAGGTCATGTAATGGCTCATTTCATCAAGGAAAGCGATGATGATAACCATATGCCTCCGTTGCCTTTCATCTGTTTGTTGGTATCTGGTGGTAATTCTCAGATCGTCAAGGTAAATGCTTATAACGACATGGAGGTGTTGGGACAGACCATCGATGATGCAGCAGGAGAGGCTATCGATAAATGCTCGAAGGTGATGGGACTCGGTTATCCTGGTGGTCCTATCATCGATAAATTGGCACGTAAGGGTAACCCTCTGGCTTATAATTTCTCTGAGCCTCATATTCCGGAACTCAACTATAGTTTCTCTGGTCTGAAGACTTCTTTCTTGTATAGTCTTCGCAAATGGGTAGAACAAGATCCTGATTTCGTAGAGCATCACAAGGAAGACTTGGCAGCAAGTTTGGAACATACGATCGTAGATATCTTGATGAAGAAACTCCGAATGGCCGTAAAACAGACGGGTATCAAGCACGTTGCCGTAGCAGGAGGTGTAAGCGCCAATAATGGTTTGCGAAACAGCTTCAAGGAGCACGCAGCTAAATATGGCTGGACAATCTATATCCCTAAGTTCAGCTATACCACAGATAATGCGGCCATGATCGCTTGTGTGGGTACATTCAAGTACAAAGACAAGGATTTCGCATCCATCGACCTTCCGGCCTATAGTAAAGTAACTTTTAAATAAACTTAGAGATACATGGAATTAGAAAGCAAGATACTAAGCAAACAGATACAGGAGGCGTTGTATGATAGCGACAAAACTATTGGTACGGCAGAAAGTTGTACCGGTGGACGAATCGCAGAAGCTATCATCGCAACACCTGGAGCAAGTGCCTACTTTAAGGGGGGCATCGTGAGCTACACCAATGAGGTAAAGGAAAACATCCTTAAGGTGAGCCATCAGGTTCTGGAAGAGAAAACTGCCGTTTGCGAGGAAGTGGCCATCGAGATGGTAAAAGGCGCTTGTGAAGCCCTACATACCGATTATGCCATCTCTGCCACAGGAGTAGCTGGACCGACCGGAGGAACCAAGGAAATACCTGTTGGCACAATATGGATTGGTTATGGTAGTAAAGATGATGTTCGTGCCTTCAAATTGGATGAAGATTTCGGAAGAGACATTAATTTGGCCATAGCAACCAACAAAGCCATGCGCCTGCTCCTTGACTATTTAGACGAGCATAAGGAAGATTTGAAAAAGGCCTAAATTATAATTTTCCTTAAATTTTCAAATTCTTCGAAGAAAAATTTTGCATTTTATAGAAATTATTGTAATTTTGCAACCTGTTTGGAATAGGTATCAATTAACGAATTACAAAATTAAAGATAGAAATGTCTAAGATTTGTCAGATTACAGGAAAGAAGGCACAATTAGGTTGTAATGTGTCTCACTCAAAGCACCACACTAAGCGCAGCTTTGACGTTAACCTCTTCAGCAAGAAATTCTACTATGTAGAAGAAGGTTGCTGGATTAGCCTCAAGATTAGCGCAGCTGGTCTTCGTCTCATTAACAAGGTAGGTCTCGATGCAGCCCTTAAGCAGGCTGTTTCTAAAGGCTATATTGACTGGAAGGACATTAAAGTTATAGGAGAATAATTATCATGGCAAAGAAAGCTAAAGGAAATAGAGTACAGGTTATCCTTGAGTGCACAGAAATGAAGAACTCAGGTCTTCCTGGTACAAGCCGTTACGTGACAACAAAGAATCGTAAGAATACTCCTGAGCGTCTTGAGCTCATGAAGTACAATCCTATCCTCAAGAAGATGACTCTTCATAAGGAGATTAAGTAATAACCCTTTAAAAAACATATAAGATATGGCAAAGAAAGCGGTCGCTACCCTCCATGAAGGTTCAACGGATGGTCGCGCTTATTCAAAAGTGATCAAAATGGTCAAGAGCCCTAAGACTGGCGCTTATATCTTCGAAGAGAAGATGGTTCCTAACGAGGCTGTAAAAGACTTTTTCAAGTAAGTCGTAAATTTATACCAAATAATAAAAGGCTGTGTCGGAAACGACATGGCCTTTTTCTTTATTTCTCGGCTTCTTTCTAATAGGAAAGATGTCGAGAAATTTGTTTTTTTGATTAACTTGTATTATCTTTGCAAAAAATAATGCATTATGGGACTATTTGGTTTATTTAATAAAAACAAAAAAGAAACTCTTGATAAAGGTCTCGAAAAGACTAAGGAAAGCGTTTTTGGTAAGTTGGCTCGTGCTGTAGCTGGAAAATCTAAGGTAGATGATGATGTTCTGGATAATCTTGAGGAAATCTTGATATCTTCTGATGTCGGGGTCGATACTACTGTCAAGATTATTGAGCGAATAGAGGAACGCGTGGCACGTGACAAATATGTTTCTACTTCTGAACTAAATGGTATCCTACGAGAAGAAATCGCAAATCTTCTCTCTGAAAATCATTCTGACGATAACGATAACTGGGATTTGCCTTCCGACCATAAACCTTATGTCATCTTGGTAGTAGGTGTGAATGGAGTAGGAAAGACCACAACCATCGGTAAGTTGGCTTACCAATTCAAGAAGGCCGGTAAGAAAGTATATCTCGGAGCTGCTGACACTTTCCGAGCTGCAGCCGTAGAACAGATCTCTATCTGGGGCGAACGCGTCGGAGTTCCTGTCATCAAACAGCAGATGGGAAGCGATCCTGCTTCGGTAGCCTTTGATACCTTACAGAGTGCAAAAGCTAATGATGCTGATGTGGTACTCATCGATACAGCCGGAAGACTTCATAATAAGGTGGGCTTGATGAACGAACTTAAGAAAATCAAAGATGTGATGAAGAAAGTACTTCCACAGGCTCCTGATGAGGTTATGCTCGTATTAGACGGAAGTACGGGACAGAATGCGTTCGAACAGGCTAAACAGTTCTCTGCGGTAACAAGTATTAGTAGTCTGGCTATTACCAAACTTGATGGAACCGCAAAAGGTGGAGTTGTGATAGGCATTAGCGACCAACTCAAAGTACCTGTCAAGTATATCGGACTGGGTGAAGGCATGGAAGATTTGCAATTGTTTAACAAACGAGAATTTGTAGATAGTCTTTTTAAAGGAGAATGAAGAAAAATCAGATAGATATTATCACAATGGGCTGTAGCAAGAACTTGGTGGATTCTGAGTTGTTGATGAAACAGTTTGAGGCTAACGGATACCATTGTGTACACGATAGTAAGCGCCCACAAGGTGAGATAGCTGTAATCAACACTTGTGGATTTATAGAATCTGCTAAAGAGGAAAGTATCAATACGATCCTTGAATTCGTACAGGCTAAGAACGAAGGACGTCTGCGCAAATTGTATGTCATGGGATGCCTTTCCCAACGTTATAAGGACGAATTGGAGAAGGAGATACCTGAGGTTGATAAATTCTATGGCAAATTCAATTATAAACAGCTACTCAAGGAATTAGGTAAGGCCGAGGTTCCTTCATGTGATGGCCGTCGTCATCTTACCACTCCACATCATTATGCTTATGTGAAGATAGCAGAAGGATGTAATCGCCATTGTGCTTATTGCGCTATCCCTATCATCACAGGTAAACATACCAGTCGCCATAAGGAAGACATTCTCAACGAAATAAGGGAGTTGGTTACAGATGGAGTAAAGGAATTCCAGATCATAGCTCAAGAGCTTACTTTCTATGGCGTAGATATCGACGGCAAGCATCATATCACAGAACTCATCTCCGAGATGGCTGACATTCCGGGGGTAAAATGGATTCGTCTGCATTATGCATATCCTAACCAATTCCCAATGGACTTATTGGATGTGATGCGCGAGAAGCCAAATGTATGCAAATATCTCGATATCGCATTACAGCATATTAGCGATCATATGTTGGATCGCATGCATCGACATGTCTCTAAACAGGAAACGATAGATTTGATCAAGGCTATCCGCGAACGGGTTCCTGGTATTCATATCCGAACCACGTTGATGGTAGGATTCCCTGGAGAAACCGAACAGGATTTTGAAGAACTCAAGGAGTTCGTAAGATGGGCTAAATTCGAGAGAATGGGTGCTTTCGCTTATTCTGAAGAGGAGGGAACCTATAGCGCCGAACATTATGAGAATGATGTCCCAGCAGATGTAAAGCAGAACAGACTAGATGAACTCATGGCTATCCAACAGGAGATTTCTACGGAGATAGAAGCTCAGAAGGTGGGACAGGTCATGAAGGTTATCATCGACCGTAAGGAAGGTGATTATTATATCGGTCGTACTGAATTCTGTTCTCCGGATGTTGATCCTGAGGTCTTGATTCCTGTCGCAAAGAAGACTCTGTATGTAGGTAGATTCTACGATGTGAAGATTAGCAATAGCGATGAATTCGACCTTTATGGAGAAGTAGTATGAACAACAAGGAATACATAGCTAAATTAGCGTCTTCTACGGAATATACACAAGAAGATACTCAGAAACTTGTGCGTACCGTCATCGATGGTATGATAGAACTCATCGAGGAGGACCCTCATGCCTCCATCTCTATACCGGGCTTCGGAACTTTCGAGGTGAAGAAGCGTATGGAGAGGATCATGGTAAACCCTACGACGAAGCAACGTATGCTCGTACCTCCGAAACTGGTACTTAACTTCCGTCCTGTTGCCTCTATCAAGGAAAAACTAAAGAATGGAGGAAAGAATGAATAAAAGCGTAATAGAAATATTAGCGAGTAGACTTATCAAGAAGCATCGTCTTACTCAGGATGCCGCCGAGAAATTCGTCCGACAGATGTTTGAAACAGCTAACGAGGGGTTGGCGGAGGAGAAACTCGTGAAAATCAAGGGACTAGGTACTTTCAAGGTTACTTCTGTAAAGGACCGAGAGAGTATAAATGTAAATACTGGTGAACGTATCCTTATCGAGGGTAGGGATAAGATCAATTTTACGCCTGATAATATTCTCAAGGAGATCGTCAACAAACCATTTGCTCAGTTTGAAACTGTTGTCATCAACGAGGGGGTTGATTTTCAACAGATTGATGATAAATACAAAGAAGGATTGGCTCCGGAGATTTCGATAGATGAACCTGTGGCAAAAGTTGCCTCCGAACCTAAACGCCATGCTGAGGGTGCCAAGGAATCAATAGAAAAACCGGTAGAAGAGTCTATAGAGGAATCTAACAAACCAATAGAGGAATCTGTTGAGAAGCCGATTTCTGAACCTATGGTTGATAGAAATGTCGACTTTTCTTCCGAGGAAATGGTAGCCAAGGTTGAACCGAAACCAATCGAGAATTCTGCCGTAAAGCCGATAGCTGAACCGGCAAACGAGGCTGTCGCGGAGAAAATGGAAGTTCCTTCAAACGAACCGATTATAGAATCTACGAATGAGCCAGAAGCTGTTACCTCTTCTGAAGAGAAGATCGAGAAAGTTGGATTCAAAGTAGAGTCGGAGCCACAAACTTCAAATGTATCAGAAGTTTCTAGAATTCCGCATCAGGTATATTGGATGTGCGGAGTAGCGTTACTATTGATCGTAGGATGCTTCGGTTGGCTACTATACAACTACAATGCTCAATCGCAACGGTTGGCAGAACTGGAAATTCAACTTGCTAAGAATAACCAGTCTGTTGCTCAGAAGGCAGACGCTAAGGCGAAGACCAGCAACCTGTCTTTGAAAACTTCTGCAATAGATTCTAAAGTTTTGGAAAAGGCAAAGGCAGATAGCATTCGACTTCTCCGCGAGCATGAAGCTTTGGTTGCTGCTACCCAGAAGGCAAATGATGCTAAGGAACAAGCGGTTGACGGTAAGCAAAAAGCCGCTGAATCGGCAACAAAGGAACTTGCAGCTAACGCAAAGACGAAAAAGGCCCAAGAAGTTGCAACAAATAAATACGATGAAGACCCTCGGGTACGCACAGGCGCATATAGTATTGTAGGAGTAGAGCAAACAATAAAGGCCAAGAAGGGACAGACCTTAGCAAGTATCAGCAGAACCTATCTTGGTTCCGGAATGGAATGTTATCTTGAAGCCTTGAATGGTAATGGACCTATCAAAGAAGGACAATCCATAAAGATTCCGAAACTCAAACTTAAGAAAAAGAAATAATAAAAGGTTATCCCGACACCATGTCGGGATTTTTTTTTGAAGTTTGGCAGACTACTATTGATTATTTCATAGACATTTGTTGCGTTATTAACTTGAATTCAGGTTTGTTTAACGAACATTAAATTCCTTAATTTCCAATCGAAGAAAGATACTCATAATTCACGAATTTAGAATTAATGGCGGATTTGATTATGAATATTAAAATTATAATCAAAATGCAACTACCTGATTATCAATAAGTTGTATTTTTTAATGTGTATTCAACTATCAAAATATACTGGGAATATAGGTTTATTTAGTTAACTACGTAAGGCAACAAACCTATTCGCATGAGCTTACGAAGTTAACTTCATAAGCAGATGCAGTTAACTTCGTTCAGAAAATCAACTTCTGGAGAAGAGAGTGGGGAGCATTTTGAGGATCTGATAGGCTCCTGTTTATTCTAGAATGAGCACAAAACTGTACACGATTTCTGTTAACAGAATCCGAATCAAAGTTTAAATATTACAAAATATTTCTTTGGGATTCCTCTAAAAGTCTTTCAGGATTTTGTACTTGTTGGCTAGAGTTACAATGTACCAATAATAAAGTGAAGCTTATATTCAAGTGATAGTACTATCGTCCCAAAATATTTTGACATAGATAAACTTGGTGGATTTTTCAACAAGAGGATAGCACCGGTTAAAGCTGCATACTATCAGAATGGTACTCCTCGTTATTTTGGGTATCAAATCAGAACCGAGGCAGAAGATATTATCCCAACAGGAGATGTTGATGGATATATTCAATTGATTTTCTCTCAAGAAAAAAAGTATCTACAGAAATTACTTGAACTTAGCAATAAGTGTGAGCATGCTATCATTTTTGCTTACTTCAACAATACTGATGAGATTGCTAACCACCTTCATTATATTGACAAGTATGAATACATTCTTCGTAAGGGGAAGGGTAAGGTTACGATAGAGAGACATTACAAGATCCGAAAAAGGTCAAAGAATTCTGTTATGTTGTCAATCGAGCAATCAAAGAATTACGTTCTTGCTATAATGATTTGATTTATCTTTTCCGTGAGTGCGAAAAGTATGCGGATATCTCAAAAATAGCTACTGATGACGATAGTGGTGACGAGTATTTTGCTTTCGATCTTGTATCAAATAGTGGGAACAAAAATCTATCATCTCAAACATATCGATTAGCAAAGAGCGAGCAGAAGGAGGCAAAGAAGCTTGAATCATCTATCGAAAAGATTCTTGCCAAGGCTTGTAATGCCAATGTAAGCATCTGCTCTTTGTTGAAGGTATTAAACAAAAAATTGAACAAATGAAAGTAAGACATATCTTAGGAATATCAGGAGGAAAAGATAGTGCTGCACTTGCAATTTATCTGAAGCAAAAATACCCAACAATGAATATTGAGTATTACAATTCAGATACTACGCTTGAAGATGGTCATAGCAACAAGTGCTCCAACGGAAGGCATAGTTCTCCCAGAGTGTTGGATGCTTGTTGCCAACCAACAGAGTTATCAGGCGCAGACCTAAAGCAATCACGTAAAACGATGCTATTGCGCCGAAGTGAATGTCTTTATAAACGAATCTCATTTTAGGTTATCCGTTTG
>Ga0256405_10008095_pt1 | contig 15292 bp, 15 predicted proteins | sample RumenRJG_02DNA_FD_189096 | JGI IMG/M metagenome (GOLD analysis project Ga0256405, IMG submission 189096) | Bovine rumen microbial communities from Lethbridge, Alberta, Canada - RJG_02 | ecosystem: Host-associated > Mammals > Digestive system > Stomach > Rumen | place: Canada: Alberta... | reverse complement strand
CGCCGCCGTGATGTTCAGATACCCGTTCTCCAGGCTGAGCTGAACTTCATCCTTGTGGAAGCCAGGAAGCTCGATATCCACTTCATAGCTGTCGTCGTGCTCCCGCACATCCGTCTTCATCAGGTTCTTGGCATTGTGACCGTAAAGCGGTTTCTCCATCCGGGCAAAGTCACGATCCATGTCATCGAACCAACGATCCATCAGATCCTCACCAAAAATACTAGGCATGTACAACATAAGTCAAACCTCCTTTTGTTTTCGGTCCTGGATGCTGTTCAGGGCTTTTGCTATGGTATATGCCGCAAGGGGAGATGAGGAAACCCGGAACCTCAGTTCCGGATCTCTTTCCCTCTTGCGATTATGTTATACCACCATTTTTGGCGCTCGTCAAGAGAGAGTGCTAATTTTTCTGTGAAGAATTTGTTAACATTCATATATAAAACCAATAACGGATTTTGCTTGGTGGGAGAAGTTGGATTTGAACCAACGTAGGCCGCAGCCAACGGATTTACAGTCCGCCCCTTTTGACCAGACTCAGGCATTCTCCCGTATGTGGTGGGCTCTCCAGGAATCGAACCTTGGACGCGCAGATCTTCAGTCTACCGCTCTACCAACTGAGCTAAGAACCCGTGGGGTGCGTGACCGGTCTCGAACCGGCGACCTCCAGGGCCACAACCTGGCGCTCTAACCATCTGAGCTACACGCAACATAAATGGTTGCAGGGGTGGGAGTTGGACCCACATCGGGCAGCTTATGAAGCTGTTGCAATACCGCTCTGCCACCCTGCAATATGGTGCGCGAGGTGAGATTTGAACTCACAAGCCCATGACGGGCACCAGGGTTTGAGCCTGACACGTATACCAGTTCCGTCACACGCGCATGTGGTGCCTGCCGAGGGACTCGAACCCCCAATCCTGACGGCGTCCGATCTTAAGCCGGACGTGTATACCAATTCCACCAGGCAGGCAAATTGGTGACCCCTGCGGGATTTGAACCCGGCATTTCCGGCTTGAGAGGCCGGCGTCCTAACCGGTTAGACTAAGGGGCCAAATGGCAACTCCGACGGGACTCGAACCCGCGATCTCCTGATAGACAGTCAGGCGTGATAGCCATCTTCACCACGGAGCTATATGGCACGGGCCTGTGGATTCGAACCACAATGACCGGTTTTGGAGACCGGCATACTACCGTTGTATGAGACCCATATATGGCTCCGGATCATGGATTCGAACCACGGCCTCCTGAGTCAAAGTCAGGCGTGCTACCATTACACCAATCCGGAATATATGGTGATCCCTGCGGGATTTGAACCCAGCATTGCCGCCTTGAAAGGGCGATGACCTGACCAGTTAGTCGAAGGGACCACGCCAGCCCGATCCTTTGGGCTGGTTTTTGTTTATGCGGAAATTTGGATCACTCCGCATCCTTGAAAAATAAGAATGTCATCGATCTTTACGCCGAACACTGCGGCAAGGACGACAAGGTTGTCAACGGTCGGAAGTGCTGTTCCGCGCTGCCACTTGTAAATGGCCTGCGGGGTGCTGAACCCGAAGATGTCCTGGAGATCCTTCACCGTCAAACCGGCGTTCACGCGAAGGCGGGTGATGTTGATACCCGTTGCGGTCATGTCGATGACCGGTATTCGATTCATTTCATTTACGCTCCTGTTCCGGCGCAGAGCCGGAAAGGAACCGGCTCAGTTGGCCTTAAAGTTGTAGATAGGTTTCAGTACTTCAATCACATCGACGCTCTCGCTGATTACGTCGATAATGTCAGATAAGGATTTGTACGCCATAGGCGCTTCATCCAAAGTGGCTTCATTGACCGAGGTGGTGTAGATGCCCTCCATCTCGCGGCGATACTCGTCCAGATCGAGCCGCTCTTTTGCAGCGGTACGCGACATGATACGGCCGGCACCATGCGGGGCAGAGTAATTCCAGTCTGGATTGCCCTTGCCGATGGCGAGCACGCTGCCGTCACGCATGTTGATCGGGATCAACACTTTGTCCCTTAATTTTCATCATCTTGTTTTCTCCTATAAATGGACGTGAAAAAGCCGCTCACCTCATACAAGGCAAGCGGCCAGAATCTATCTGATATTCCCCGGGCGGGTTATATAATCACATTTCGATTCTTCTTTGCCTTATATGAGCGCGTGGAAAGACGGTCCAGATAATTAAAGCTGGACTGGAGCTGTTCCATGTGCTTTTTCCAAGACAAAGAGAAACGAACTGCAATCATGTCTTTTTCCTTTCCGGGCGCTGCCCTTGTTTTACTGACGTCACTATAGCACGTCAAGTTCCCGTTGTAAAGAAACCTGTGGTATAAATCGGCATTAATAAAACTCAACTTCGACTTCGAGATCCTCAACGTCAGGATTAATTCCTCGAATTAAAGCAGCAAGCATAGCCTTTGCGGACGCTTCTGCCAGCTTTGAATCTCCTGCACGATGTGCGGGACAAAATCCGCCAGGAGGACGAATCCGGACGGATCCATGGTAATGTTGTTTTTATATACCGTTTTCATCGTTTGCTCCCAGTGGAAGGATTGCCTTTACTTCAAAGGCGGCAGCCCATGGATGTTGTAGGTCTCATAATAAATCTCGAAGGCCGTGTCCACATCTCCGGAGAGCTCGATCAAGGCTCCGGCCTGGAACATGGTGGAGAGCGTGCCGGAGGGCGCCTTCCAGGCGGCGTTGGAAACTACGTTTACCGTTTCCTCTCCCGCGCTTGAAGCGCGCAGGATCGCTTCCGCGCCGAAGAGCAGCGTCCCCGTGGCGATGTGATAATCGCTGGACACAATGACCAGCTCTCGGACCTGCGGATAACGCTCAGCGAGAATATCAAAGGTGTAGATCGCATTTTGGGCCGTGGTGAGGGACTTGTCCTCCACGATCACGCGCTTGGGGGCGACGCCGTTTTCGATCAGCCACTCCGCCATACGCCCGGACTCCGTAGCAGTCTCGTCTTCGGATGCCGTACCGCCGCCTGTACAAACGATCAGCGCGTTCGGATACCTCTCCGCGCAGCGCAGCGCGACCGCAAGGCGCTCGATCAACTCGTCGCGCATGGTCCCGTCCGGGGCGAGCTGGAAGCCCAAAACGACAAAGCACAGCTCGTCGGTATCGGGAAGATCGGCAGTCGGCTCATCGTAGTGGATCGTCAACGCCGTGTTGGAGCTCTTCCACAGCTCCATGATGCGCTCCCAGCGCGAGGCGGCGTCCTTGTCCGCGGTTTTCATTTCCTTCAGAAGCACCTTGATTTTCTGATCGGCCTCTTCGCCGTAGCTGCCGTAATCGACGACCATCTCCTCGATGATCTCTTGCGTGCTCCGCTTTGTCGTTTTCTGTCCGCAGCCGGAGCACAGAAGCATCGCAAACACAAGCAGGAAAAGCAAGGCAATTCGAAGTTGCTTTTTCATGATACCACCTCCCAAAAGCGCACAGGCATTTGTATCAGGCCACGTCCGTAAGCCTGTCACTGCAGGGCTGAGATGGTGTTGATCATGTAGTTGCAGCGCCTGGCAAAGCCTTCGGCGGCCTCAGCGGCGCAGTGCACCGTGGCAACAATGCAGCCGTCGGTCGTCGGGATGATATACACCATCTGCAGCTGATCGGCCATATTGTTGGTGCCCTTCAGCACAGACGCCTCAATGTAGAGGCACTCGCCCGCACGGTTCAGCTCGCGTGTTTCCTCATAAAGATCATAGGTCTGGGAAAGCTCCTCCCGGACGGCTGCGGCGACGGTATCGGCATCCTCCGCGCTAAACGACACCTCAAGAAAGTTCTCGGGGTTTCCGGGCCCATCCCAGACGGAGAGGAAGCTCTCAAGCTCCGGATCGCTGTACCGCTCAAAGGATTCATAATCGTAATCCATCTCGAAGCCGAGATCCCCTCTGACGATGTGCTCGTACTGCACCGTCTCCTCCATGCCTTCGAGGATGATGACCGCTTCAAAACGCTCGCCGTCCTCCCTGGCAGTTTCCGAAGCCGCCGGGACCCACTCGAACAGCATATCGACCCCATACTCGGACTGATCCTCGTGCCAGGTAAAGGTCCCATCATCGTTGAAGGTAATCGTGCCGGTGCCGTCCTCATACTCCGGCTCCTGACTGACGATCTCCCCGCTGTCGTCATAGGTGACGATGGACTTTGTGACACCGGAATAATTGATGGTCAGTGTCTCGGTGTTCAGGCGGCCAAAGATATCCCAGCGGGCCAATTCTGCGGCGCTCCCACCCCACTCGATGGTGATCAATGCGTCCTCGGTGCCGGAGCACTCCACTAGGGCGTGGGCCCGGTCGCTCTGGTACTCACCGATGAAGTTCATGACCGGATTCTGCCAGCCGGGGTCTTCCTCAAACACCGCGACGAATTCCGCGCTCTCGTCCAACAGTACGGTGATGACCGGCTCGGTGGAGAAGTCCTCGCCGTTCTTTGTCCATTTTACGAACATGCTGCCTGCCTCAGGCGCAGCGGCAAAGGTATAGGTCGCAGGATCGCCCAGATTGACCTGCGCGGACTGATAGGGCCACTCGGGGTCAAGCTCCGGCACGGTCTCGCCCTCTTCATAACCGATCATACCAAAGCCTTCTGTGCCTATCGTCACAATAATGCTGGCCGTCATATCGCCCATGGAGGTGAAATGGTACGTCTCTCCGCCCTCTACCATGAGAAGGAGACCGTCTTCGCCCTCTTCAGAAACCGTGACTGTGATGTCATCCTTACTGCCGGAAGAAGGGAGAGCACCGTGCAGGGTGCTTCCTTCCTGCGGAAGGGTACCGCCCCAGGAGTCCTCGATCCAGTCCTCGCCCAGCATGCAGCCGACATACCAGCCAGGCTCGTCAATATCCTCCATCCAGGTAACGGAGAGCATATTCTCATTCTCATCCTGGAAATAGCCCTCCCGGGTCCACTCGAACGACGCCTGCTCTGCTTCAGACGGGGCTGCCGTCTGCTGCTCAGCACTGTTTTCCGACTTTTCTGTACCGCAGGCTGCGACCGTAAACAGCATGATTGTGCACAGGATAAAGCAAATAATTTTCTTCATTGTTCTATTTTCCTCCTTTTGTTGCTCACTTGACGATTCAGTTAATTTGCCAGGGAAAGCGTAAACCTTGCCACGATTGCTTCGATATCCGCTTTGCAAGCGAAATGCCATCCAGATCTGCAAGCATTCTGACGGGATCATCATGAACTTCATGTGCAGAAATGATATGATCCAGAGATGCTCTACGCCAAGGCCCCTCCGCCTTGTTGAAAACCAAAAGATTACCGGGGGCATATACATCCTCTATCGGAGTGCCAGTTTCATTGAACTGCCGTCGTGCCTCGGCAGTAACCGTCGTGTATGAATCGTCGCTATGATAATCGTGCGTGGAGTACTTACCACGCTCCTCATATTTTTGAGCGTAAGCAGAATTCTTAAATGCCCCTGTCTCTCGGACACCCTGTACAGTATCAACATCCCCGTCGCGTTGATCGTGGACGAGGAAGTCCAGCCCGAAAGAAGTGACAAGACTGTGAAGAATAACGCGCTCATACTCGCCCCAAATGTCAGAAAAAACATTATTGGTGGGATTCGGAGCAATGCCCTTATTAAGCTCAGATAAATAACTGCTCGAGCTGTCCATGCGAGTCACCAGCCTCAAAAAAGGTGCTTCAATTATAGCATTTATTTGTGCTGGCCACAAGTTCTCGATCACGTCATATAGGTCGTGTTTGTAACCGTCTAATAAACTGTCTCCCCGTTATTCATTGTTGAGGCGCAAACACTCGGCCTCAATGCGTTCTCTTTCTCCTGGGGGAAGTAGTTCACCATATCTGCTCCAATAGTCTCCCCACTCGAACACAACAACGTTCTGATGGTTGTCACACAAGACGAGAGCGGGGCTACAACCATTACAGATTTTTTCGAGAATCGCATCAAAGTTTGATTCAAATTCTGCCTGTGTCACGGTAAACACATGATGCCAGTCTATTCCTAGTTCCATATGTTGGCATGACAAGAGCAAAGAAAAGGCTTATGATTCACTGCAATACCGACATATTTAATCGTTATTCCTGCCCGGGCCTGTCTCACAAAAATGATCCTACCGAATATAAGGATCCAGAAGAGCTGCTGATTCAACTTACACATAAGGATGTGTATCTCGATTTCTTTAAAACTCGTCAGGATATTATTCCCCGGTTACGAAGTGGTATGAGCCTGGAGCTACGAGATAATTATCTAGTCCATGTCACCAACAATCGATCTTACCCTGTCGCAAGTTTTTCAAAAGCCTTTAGAGAAAAGTTGATACGCTGGGCTTCGCAAGGGTATTATCCAGCAGATGTTATAATTCAGTTTATCGTATCTTGGAAGGGAGAGGCTGATACCGAAGATACATTTATCATACTCCCGACCATCAAGCTAAAAAAGAACCATGAGAACGATTCTCCCTCTATGAGAACGATACCCTCTGTGAGAACGATTAGCCCCTCAAAATGAACGATTCTGCCTCTGTGAGAACAATTCGTTTTTGTAAAAGGCCAGGGGGATTGACAAAATGCAAAAAGCAACCGCTGCGGAATTGACTCCGCAGCGGCTGCTTTTTTATGCCCGGCCAGCGAAAAAGCCCTGAGATCAAGGGCTTTCAGGCAAAATGAAAAGGTAGGCAATTTCTATCAAAATTACCTACCTTTTATGGCGGAGAGAAAGGGATTCGAACCCTTGCCCAGCTTGCACTGGCTACCGCATTTCGAGTGCGGACCCTTCGACCACTTGGGTATCTCTCCGTTTGCCGTGTTATTATATCGGAAAGCCCTGAAAAAATCAAGCCCCGAAACACGGAGGAAACTCCGTGTTTCGTTTTTCAGGTTTCTTCCACCAGGTGCTCGCCGATTTTGTACACGTCGCCCGCGCCGACCGTCAGGATGATGTCGCCGGGCGCAGCCGTTTCCCGCAGGGACTTTTCCAGTTCCTCAAAGGACGGGAAGAAGCGGGCGCCTTCGATCTGGTTTGCAAGGGCGGCGGAGGAGATGCCAATGGTATTCTGTTCTCTGGCCGCGAAGATCTCCGCCAGATACAGGACGTCCGGCCGTTTCAGCTGCTCTACGAAATCCTTGAACAGGGCCGCCGTCCGGGAATAGGTATGCGGCTGGAAGACCAGAACCGTCCGCTTGTAGTTGAGGGTCTCCACGGTGTCAAGCAGGCACTTGAGCTCGCCCGGATGATGGGCATAGTCGTCATAGACGTCGGCGCCGTTGAACTTGCCCTTGAACTCAAAGCGGCGTCCCGCTCCGTTGAAGCCCGCCAGACCGTATTTGACCGCATAGGGGCGGATGCCGAGGCAGATTGCGGCCGCGGTGGCGGCCAGCGCGTTCTTGATGTTATGCTCGCCAGGCACATGCAGCGTCACGTCCGTGAAGCGCCGGCCCTTATAGATGATGTCAAAGTGCGAGTTGGCCCCGATATATTCGATGTTTTCCGCGTGGACATCCGCCTTTTTGCTGAGGCCGAAGGTGATCATCTTCCGGTCCAGATTCATCAGCGTCTGCATGGTGTTGAGATCGTCGTAGTTTGCGACCACATAGCCGTCCTGCGGCACGCGGGAAGCAAACGCGCGGAAGCTCTTCTCCACATCGTAGAGATCCTTGAAGAAGTCCAGATGGTCCGCTTCGATGTTCAGGATCACGGCGATCGTCGGATGGAAGGACAGGAAGGAGTTATAATACTCACAGGCCTCCATGACGATGACGTTTCCGTGTCCGACACGGTGTCCCGCATTCAGCAGCGGGAGCGTTCCTCCGATCATGACGGTGGGATCCTTGTCCGCCGCCATCAGGATATGCGTGCACATCGAGGTCGTGGTGGTCTTCCCGTGCGTGCCGGAGATGCAGAGTGCATTCCCGTAATCGCGGGAGATCGCGCCCCAGGCCTCCGTCCGCTCGAAGACCGGAATATTCATGGCTCTTGCCTGGATAATCTCGGGGTTCTCATCACGCACGGCCGCCGTCCTTACGACAAAATCAGTGTCCTGCGGGATGTTCTCCGCCCGGTGGCCGATCTCGACATGGATGCCCTTGGCCTCCAGGGATACCACATTACGGCTGCGGGTGGAATCGGAACCGCAGACGCTGATGCCCATCCCCAGCAGAACTTCCGCCAGCGAGGACATGGAGACGCCGCCTATTCCGATCAGATACCCCTTCCGGCCGGGGGACATATAATTGGAAAACTCTGCCATGAATCTACTCCGTTAACAAAATACTGTTGAGTTTCTACCGCGCAGATGTTACAATAACTCACATCTTCACAAGCTTTCGTATTATAAACCAGTACAGGGTTGATTGCAAGCTTTTTTATCCGGGAGGTCCTCTGATATGGACAGCTGGGACAGTCTGAAAACCGAATGTGCTTCCTGCCGGGCCTGCCCGCTCTGCGAAGGACGGCACAACCTTGTCTTCGGCGTCGGGAATGAGCACGCCGATCTCATGTTCATCGGCGAAGGTCCCGGTGAGCAGGAGGACCTGCAGGGGCTCCCCTTTGTCGGCCCCGCGGGAAAGCTCCTTGACTCGATGCTCGAGATGATCGACCTGGACCGGAGCAAAATTTATATTGCGAACATGGTGAAGTGCCGTCCGCCGCATAACCGCGACCCTCAGAGCGCCGAGATGGCCGCCTGCCGCGGCTGGCTTGACCGGCAGATCGCGCTGGTCAACCCCAGGCTCATCGTCTGCCTGGGCAGAATCTCGGCCATGGCGCTGATCCGGGAGGACTTCCGCATCTCGCGTGAGCACGGCCTGTGGTTCGACAAAGACGGCCGCCGCATTCTGGCGACCTTCCACCCCTCCGCGCTGCTGCGGGATCCGTCCCGCCGTCCGGAGGCCTTTATGGATCTGCGTGAAATTCGAAAGGAGTACCGGGCCCTTCAGAGCGCCCGTCAGAACTGATTCATGTCATCTCTTCAATTTAAAACCGTCACCCTCTGCGACAAGGCCTGGGTCGATCCCATCGTCATGGCGGAGAACAGTCCCAGCGCCGACTATAACTTCGGAAACATCTACATCTGGGATAAGTATTATAAGCAGCTGATCTGCCGCTTTGAGGACCGAATGATCACCAAGCTGCGCTATGAAGGGGAACGTGCCTTCGTTTTTCCCATCGGCTCCGGTCCCTTGAAACCCGCCATTGAGGCCCTTAAGGCCTTCTGCGATGAAAGGGGATATCCCCTTCTCCTGCGCGGTGTGACCGAAAACCACTGTCAGGAGCTGGAAGAGGCTTTCCCGGGCAAGTTTGCCTTCACCCTGGAAGAGCGCCTGTCGGACTACATCTATTCCGCCGAAAAGCTCTCCACCTATTCGGGCAAGGCGCTCCACGGGAAAAAGAATCACTGCAACCGCTTCGAGGCGGAACAGGACTGGGACTTTGTCCCGCTCAGCCGTGAACTGATCCCGGGCTGCCTGGACATGCTGGATGTCTGGACCGAGGAAAACTCCGAGCGCCTGGAGAGCAGCATCAGCTATGAGCATGACGCCATCATCCGTGCCTTTGCGGCCTTTGAAAAGCTCGGGCTGGAAGGCGGCGTGCTGCGCAGCAGTGGAAAGATCATTGGCTTTTCTCTGGGCGAGATGGCCAGTCCGGACACCTTTGACGTTCACTTCGAAAAGGCGGAGATCAACATCAACGGCGCCTACCCCATGGTCTGCCGGGAACTGACGCGAAGCATGCTGAAGGCCCATCCCGGTCTGCGTTACATCAACCGCGAGGATGACATGGGGCTGGAGTCTCTGCGCAAGTCGAAGCTGTCGTACAAGCCGGAATTTCTGCTTCAGAAATACCTGGCCCGCTGGAACGGCTGACATGCTGCAGGATCTTTATGGCTCTGTCCTGCGCGAATCCGCGCCGCAGGACACGCAGCAGCTTCGGCAGCTCTGGTGTGACGTCTTCGGCGACCCGCCGGAGCTGGTCGATGCCTTTCTCTCTCTCCTGCCCGGGATGGGCTGTAGCTGTGTGGCCGAGCGCGACGGCCACATCCTCGGCGCGGCTTATCTGATCGATGGCTTCACCCTGCTTCAACCGGGGCAGGTGTCCCTGCGCTGCGGCTATCTCTACGGCGTCGCCGTACACCCGGATGCCCGCGGGCACGGGATTGGTGCCGCTGTCAGCCGCGGGGCGGCAGAACTTGGCCGGAACCGTGGTGCTTCGCTCATCTGCACCCTGCCCGCCGAAGAATCTCTCTACCGCTGGTACGGAGAGATTCTGTCCCTGACCCATCAGAGCACCCGCAGGGTCTTTTCCTGTGAGACGCTCCCCGAGGCCAAGCCGCTTGAAGCCTCCGAATATCTGCTTCGTCGGGAAGCGCTTCTGCGCGACACGCCGCATGCTGCGCCGAACGCCTCCGTCATGGAGTTTGCCGCCACGCTCTGCCGCGCCTGCGGCGGAGATCTTTACGCGCTTGACGACATGCTTTTCTGCGCCTATCGGTTTCAGGACCGCTGGGTCATGCCGGAGTTTCTGCCGCTGTCGGCGGCTGACCGGATTGCCGGCCTGAGCAGTGTCGTGCATCCCTATCTCTGTGCCGACCGTCCCCTGCCGGATGGTCTGATCTGGAATCTGACATTAGACTGATGATCGGGTGATTGTTATGGCTTTGTTTCTGGTTTTTCTGGCCGTCTCCCTGCTGTGTTTCCTTCCCCTGTCTCTCCTGGTGTTCCAGCTGAGCCTGGGGGCTTCCCTTTTGCTTACGCTGCTCGGTTTTCTTCTGTTGCATGTTCTCTATGTTCTCTTCTTCGGCCTGGTTTCCTGCTCCATTTCGATGGACAAGCCGCTGGAGAAGCAGAACCCGCTCTGCCGTTTTGCATGCTATGCCACGGCGTCGCTCCTGTGTTTCTACGGCGGCGTCAGGCCTGTCGTCACCGGGCTCGAAAAGCTCCCGAAGGACGGCCGTTTTCTCTTTGTGAGCAATCACTGCTCGATCTTCGATCCGATGATCGTGATGGACAGGCTCCGTGATTTCAACATCTCGTTTATCTCCAAACCCGAGAACATGGCGATCCAGATTGCCGGCAAAACGCTGTACGGCGCGGGCTTTCTCGCCATCGACCGGGAAAACGACCGGAATGCCCTGAAAACCATTCTGACCGCGGCGGACTATCTCAAGCGGGATCTCTGCAGCATCGGGATCTATCCCGAGGGCACCCGCAGCAAAACCGGACAACTTCTTCCCTTCCATGCCGGCAGCTTCAAGATTGCCCAGCGTGCCAAGGTTCCCGTGGTTGTGGCCTGTGTGCGCGGCTCAGAGAAGGCGCAGGTCGTCAATCCCTTTTCCTCCAACAGGATCTGGCTCGAAATTCTGGACGTGATCCCGGCTGAGACGGTCATATCCCAGCGGACCGACGCTCTTGCAGAGCAGGCCCGTGAGATGATTCAGGATTGTCTGGATCGGGCCGGAAAGGAGGCCGTCTGATGGAAAAAGTCGCCCTCGTTACCGGCTCCTCCCGCGGCATCGGCGCCGCTACGGCAGCGCTTCTCGCCCGGGAAGGCTGGGCTGTCTGCATCAACTACCTGGAACAGCGGGAGAAGGCCGAAGCCCTCGTCCGCCGGCTCCGCGATGAGGGCCGCATCGCCATGTGCCTGCAGGCGGATGTCTCCGACCGGGCACAGGTCGACCGGATGGTCCGTCAGATTGAAGATTCCCTCGGTCACGTGACGCTGCTGGTCAACAATGCCGGCATTGCCCGGCAGCAGCAGTTTCAGGACGTGGATTCGGAGACCTGGCATCGGATTCTGTCCGTGAATCTCGGCGGCTGTTTCAACTGCAGTCAGGCGGTGATCCGCCCCATGCTCCAGGCGCACAGCGGCTGCATCGTCAACATCAGCTCCATCTGGGGCAGCCACGGAGCTTCCTGTGAGAGCGTGTATTCCGCTTCCAAGCATGCCATCATCGGCCTGACCCGCTCGCTGGCCGCAGAGCTCTCCCCCAGCGGGATCCGGGTCAACTGTGTCGCTCCGGGCGTCATCGATACGGACATGATCCAGGCACTGGGCGAAGAAACGCTCTGTGCGTTGCGGGAAGAGATGCCGCTGCGCCGCTTCGGCACTCCCGAAGAGGTTGCGGAGTCCGTGCTACATCTGGCTGTTTCCGAATATATCACCGGACAGGTACTGACCGTAGACGGCGGTTTCCTGTTCTGATTCTTTTATACCATTGACAGGGAGGTACTCTACGATGCGTATGACCGATCTCATTGCGAAGAAGCGCGACGGACAGACTCTGACCACGGAAGAAATCCAGTATATGATCGCGGACTACACCGCCGGTGTTATCCCGGACTATCAGATGTCCTCCATGTGTATGGCGATTCTGCTTCGCGGGATGGACGACCGTGAGATCCTGGATCTGACGCTCGCGATGCAGCACTCCGGCGACGTCCTCGATCTCAGCCCCATCGAGGGGATCAAGGCGGATAAGCACTCCACCGGAGGCGTCGGGGACAAGACAAGCCTGGTGCTGTGCCCCATGGTCGCGGCCTGCGGGCTCAAGATCGCCAAGATGTCCGGGCGCGGTCTCGGCCATACCGGCGGCACCATCGACAAGCTGGAGAGCTTTCCCGGTTTCTCCACCGCTCTCACGGAAGAGCAGTTTTTTGAAAACGTCAACCGGCACGGCATTGCCATCATGGGCCAGACTGCCAATCTCGTCCCGGCGGACAAGAAACTCTATGCCCTGCGGGATGTGACCGGCACGGTTCCGTCGATTCCCCTGATTGTCAGCTCCATCATGTCCAAGAAGCTTGCCTCCGGCGCCGACGTGATCGTCCTCGATGTCAAGTGCGGCGACGGCTCTTTCATGAAGACCGCGGAGGACGCGGAGGAGCTCGCCCGGAATCTGACGCGTATCGGCCGTCTCGCCGGGAAGAAATGCGCCGCCATCATCACCGACATGGATCAGCCGCTGGGCTACGCTGTTGGCAACGCCCTGGAGGTCCGGGAAGCCATTGCGGTTCTGAAGGGGGAAGAAGAGGGCGACCTTCTCCGTCTGTGCCTGGCACTCGGCAGCTGCATGCTGACCGAAGCGGGGTATGCCTCCGACCACGATGCAGCAGAGCGGATGCTGCTTGATGCCGTGAAGTCAGGCCGCGCGCTGGACAAGCTTGCCGAAATGGTCACTGCCCAGGGTGGCGACGCCTCCGCGGTCTATCGTCCCGAGCTTCTGCCCGCCGCGCCTGTGATCTGCGAAGTTCCCTCCCCCAGGGCCGGAACCGTCAGCCGCATCCACGCCGAAGCGGTCGGTCTGGTCAGCATGAAACTGGGCGGCGGTCGCGCGACCAAGGAGGACGTCATTGATCCGCGGGTCGGCGTCGTTCTGCACAAGAAGCTCGGAGATGCCGTGGCGGAGGGGGAATCCCTTGCCTCGATCCATGCCGCGGACGAAAAGAGCGCCGCGGAGGCCGCCCGCCAGTTGCTTGACTGCTATGAGCTCTGTGACGGAGAGGTCGTCCGTCCCCCGTTTATCCGTAAAATCCTTCGCGGAGACGTCTGATCCATTTTCCCGACCCCCTGCTCCTGAAAAACGCCCGGAGGCCTGGCCTCCGGGCGTTTTCTTTCTTTTGTTTTGTATTCTGTGGACCGGCTCTTACTGTACCGCGTGATAGCGCAGATACTGAAGGATCTTGTTCAGGCCGGTGGAGTTCAGCGTCCGTCCGTCCGCGGAGGCATTCTCCTGAAGGAGCAGGCCGCTCACGTCCTGAATCTCGGAAACCGCATCCACATAGTAGGCGCCGGTGTCCTCGCACACGGTCCTGATCCAGCCGTTGGCCTCGCTGCACTTGGCGGCGCTCAGGCCGTCTGTGGTGTTATAGTCCATCGTGACGGAGGTCAGCGGAATACAAAGGATCCAGGTGTTGGGACTTTCACGGCGGATGCTGTTGATCAGCGCCTTATACCGGCCTATAAAATCAAACTGGTCAATACTGGCGATGCCGTCATTTCCAAGGGCGATCACCAGGATCGGCGGCTGCACGATCATGGCCGCATTGGCCGCGGTGATAATGGAGCCGTCATTCGGAAAGACAATCCGGCTGTCGGCGAGATCCGCCACGGCCATCACGCCGGACGGGGAGGTCCACACCTGCGCGGTGCTTTCCCCTCCGCTCAGCATGGCATAGCTCTTCAGCCCGATCCACGGACTGTCACACAGGAAAGTCAGAGAGTCAATATAAGCCTGTCCGGCGTCCTCTGTCTGGGGGAGTGTCTGCAGCGACCCGTCGCTCATCTGCGCAGGTCTTGTTGCCGCACTGTCCACACTCTCCGTCTTCACCGGCCTGGTGCCCAGCTTGACACCTCCGCGAAACTGTTCCTCACTGTTTCTCGTGAAGGCGGCGAACAGCAGGCCGATGAAAACCGCGAGCAGGCACAGAACGATCGCCAGTGCCCAGGCGATGTTTTTAATTGCAGTCAGTCTGCCTCTCATTCCTGTTCAGCCAAAGCTTTGGCTTCTTCGATGACCTTCTGCTGGACGTTGCCGGGGGCCTCCTCATAGCGGATGAACTTGCAGGAGAAGGAGCCGCGGCCCTGAGTCATGGAACGTAGGTCGATCGTGTAGGAACCCATCTCGGCCATGGGAACTTCCGCTTCGACGGTCTGCATGCCGTCTTCTGCGGTCATGCCGAGCACGGTGCCGCGGCGCTTGGAGCTGATGTCGCTCATGATATCGCCGAGGTTTGCATCGGGAATGGTGACCTGCAGCAGGCCGATGGGCTCGAGGATGGTGGGCTTGGCCTTGGGGATGCCGTCCTGATAGGCAAGGCGGGCGGCCGTCTGGAAGGCCATATCATTGGAGTCGACCGGGTGATAGGATCCGTCGTACAGCGTGGCCTTCAGGCCGACCAGCGGATAGCCCGCGAGCACGCCCTTCTGCACCGCGTTGCGGAGGCCCTTTTCGACAGAGGGGAAGAAGTTTTTCGGAACGGAGCCGCCGAAGACCTCTTCGGCAAAGATCATGTCGTCCTGCTCATCCTGCGGCTCGAAGCGGATCCACACATCACCGAACTGGCCGGAACCGCCGGACTGCTTCTTGTGACGGCCGTGGGCTTCAACCTTGCCCTTGATCTTCTCGCGGTAGGCGACGCGGGCCGGGGAAAGCTCGGTCTCAACACCGAAGCGGCTCTTGAGCTTGGCGCAGAGGACATCGACCTGGATATCGCCCTGGCCGGAGATGACCATCTGATGGGTCTCGGCGTTGTTGACGAGCGTGAAGGAGATGTCTTCCTCGTTGAGTCTGGCAAGGCCGCCGGCGACCTTGTCGTCCT
>Ga0256405_10008094_pt1 | contig 15297 bp, 12 predicted proteins | sample RumenRJG_02DNA_FD_189096 | JGI IMG/M metagenome (GOLD analysis project Ga0256405, IMG submission 189096) | Bovine rumen microbial communities from Lethbridge, Alberta, Canada - RJG_02 | ecosystem: Host-associated > Mammals > Digestive system > Stomach > Rumen | place: Canada: Alberta... | reverse complement strand
TCGTTTGAGCGCGTTGCCTATCGGAAGATTAAGTATCTTATGGCGGCGATTTCGCTTGAGGACCTGCGCGTGCCGCCGGGGAACAGATTGGAAGCACTTTCCGGCGACAGGGTCGGCCAGCATTCCATACGAATCAACGACCAATGGAGAATATGCTTCGTATGGAGCGACGGTGCGGCGGAGAATGTGGAAATAGTGGACTATCAGTGAGGAGGACAACATGAAAATGAAGCCTGTGCATCCTGGTGAGATATTGGTCGAGGAGTTCCTCGTGCCGCTGGGAATCTCGCAGTATCGCCTTGCAAAGGAGATACACGTGCCGCTTCGTCGCGTGAACGAGATCGCACTCGGGCGGCGCGGCATTTCTGCCGACACGGCTTTGCGTTTTGCCAGGTTCTTCGGGACTTCGCCCGAGGTCTGGCAGAATCTCCAGAGCCAGTACGAGATGGACGTTGCAAGAAACAGCATCTGGAAGGACATAAAGTCGACAATCAAGCCCGCGCTTGGTCGGGTTGCCTGTCTCTGAAGCAAAATGTCACACTAGCGGGAGTTAATAGTGCATGAAGGCGAACGTCTTTATCGCGGCGTCGGCCGGAACTGGCAAGACGCAGGCGCTTGCCGAGCGGCTGATTGCGCTCGTAAAGGGCGGGCTTGAACCGCACGAAATCGTCGCGCTTACCTTCTCGCGCGCGGCGGCGGGCGAGATATTCGAACGGTTCGTCTCGCTGCTCGCGGAGCGCGCGAAGGACGACCCTTCCTGCGCGGCTCTTCTCCGCAAGGTCATCGCGACGCAGCACCTCTCGCAGATAGGGACCCTCGACAGCTTCCTCATGCGTATCGTGAGGAGCTTCCCCCTCGAACTCGGACTTGACGGCGGCGTCGAGATAATGGACGACTACCGCGCCGGTCAGGAGCTTGCCCGCACCTCGTTCTCGATCCTGCGCCGAACCGACGCGTCCGCGCGCCGCGCGTTCACCGACGCGTTTTCGCTCGCCATGAACGGCGAGGACGTCAGGAGCTTCATCGGCTCCTACCGCGACTTCGTCAAGAAGTGGCAGCATCTCGTTCGCGCAAATCAGTCGGAACGCGCATGGGGCGACGCGTCGTCGATATGGGGCGAGTCGCCGGCATGGGCTGCGACCGACGAGAAGGAGCTTTCTCGGCTCGCCGACGGCCTCGTCGGAATCTGCGACTCTAGTTCGTGGCCGGAGTTCGTAGAATGGGTGCGGAACTTCCGCGGCAGTTTCGACGGACTCAAGGGATTTGCCAAGAAGTTCTTTGAGATGGACGGCTTCCTCTCCGGCGCGACAATCGACGTGTCGTTCAACCGAAAGGCGTATTCCTTCGGCGGTGCCGAGGCGCGAGCCGTACGCGCTGCCATCATTGGCGTCTGCGGCTTCGTCGTGCGTCGTCGGCTTGAGTTCGCGCGCGGCGTCTACCGCCTCATATCGGAATACGAGAAGGACTACGACGCCAAGGTGCGCGGGAAGGGGCTTCTCGTCTTCGACGACGTGCCGCGCCTCGTCGCGTCTCTCCCGGACGATGTTCGCCTCGCGCTCGAATACCGCCTCGACGCAAAGATCCGCGCGTGGGCGCTCGACGAATTCCAGGACACGAGCCGCGAGCAGTGGGCCGCGCTCTCGCCGCTTGTCGAAGAGGCGAAGGAATCGGACGGCGAGAAGTCGGTCTTTATCGTCGGCGACAGGAAGCAGGCGATCTACGGCTGGCGCAACGGCGATGTCGGGATATTCAATCGCGAGAGGGAAAGCGGGGCATACGAACCAGACGAACTAAACGAGACCTACCGCTCGTCGCCCGCCGTCGTCGAGGCGGTGAACCGCGTCTTCGTGCGCGGGCGGTTGCGCGTCGAGTTCCCCGGTTGGGATGCAGACGAGCATGTCTCGGCGAAGCCGACCATGCCCGGTTTCGTCCAGGCGGTCGTCGCGGCAAGTCCGAAGTTCGACGACTACTTGGAGCCGGTGTTCAACGCGCTTGCCGCCGTCGACCCCGTGAAGCGGTCGATCGCCGCCGCAGTTCTCGTCAGGAGCAACGCGACAGGCGAGAAGATCGCCGCGTACCTGAAACTCAAGGGAATGGGCGGCGTCGTGTGGGAAGGCGAAAGCGCGATTCTCGACACACCCGCCCTGCAGGGCTTCGTCGATCTCGTGAAGCTCGCCGACCACCCTGGCTACCAGCAGGCATACAACCATTTCTCCTATACTCCCCTCGCGTCGGCGCTCTATCCCGACGGCGTTCCGCCCGCCGCCGAGGTGTCGCAGTTCGCCGCGCAGTCGTTTACGGCGAAGGGGCTCGTGCGCACCTTCCGCGACCTGCGCGCGCGTCTTCCAGAAAATCCCGCGGAGGCGTGGAGCGACTTTACTGAAGCGCGCTTCACCGACATGCTGCGGGCCGCGGCCGAGTTCGAGCTTGGGCTTGAGCCGGGTACGCGGCTTTCGGACTTCGCGGACTTTCTCGCGGCGAAGAAGAAGCGCAATCTTGCCGAGCCGGGCAAGATCAAGATAATGACGATCCACCGCTCGAAGGGCCTCGGCTTCGACTATGTAGTCCTTCCGCTCTACGAGCCCGACGCGCTGAACGCCTCGTCGGACGGCGCGCTTGTCGCGGACGGCTGGGTTCTGCCCGACCCCGGAACGAAGGTGTCGACGATCGTGCCGGGGCTTTCCGCCGCCCGCGCGGCGCGGCAGGAGCGCGTCGAGGAGGAGGCGCTTTGCACCTACTACGTTGCGATGACGCGGGCGAAGAACGCGATGACGGTCGTCTGCCGACCGCCCGCGAAAAGCGGTTCGTCGACATACATTTCCGATTTCGTGCGCGAGGCGCTGCCAGATTCGGTTGGCGATCCCAAGTGGTACGAGAAGTTCATCGCAGGCCCCGCAAGGAGCCCTGCCGCGGCGGATGCGACGCGTGAGTTCGCGCGCGGGAAGCGCGAGAGCGTTCGCCGCCGTCTTCCGTCGCTCGCGTTCCGCTCTGGGATGTCGGCGGGCGAGCTTTTCACCGATGGTTCCGCGCGTCAGGCGGCGCGGCAGAGGGGAACGGACGTCCACGCGCAGTTAGAGGCGATAGAGTGGATCGACCCCTCGGCGCCGAAGAACGACCTCGAGCGGCAGATCCTTGCGAACGGTTGGACGGACGCGTTCGTGAAGGGCGGCGACGCCGCGGCGCTGTGGCGCGAGCGGAGCTACGAACGGCTCGTCGGCTCGGAGTGGGAGTCCGGCCAGTTCGACCGCGTGGTGTTCCGCGGCGAAGGTGCCGCGCGACGCGCGACCGTATACGACTTCAAGACGAACGCGATTCGCCGCGGCGAGACGAAGGAGGAGTTCGCCGCGAGGATGCGCGAGGCCTACGCAGGCCAGATGTCGGCCTATCGTGCGGCCGTCGCGTCGCTCGCGGGCCTTCCGCCCGAGCGCGTTTCGACTGTCCTTCTCCTCGTTTCCACTGGCGCGGCCGTGGAATGCGGAACGCGGGATCGAAGATAAAATCCCCGCCCCGATTTCACTTGCATTCCAAGGGCGGATTGTAGTATACTTGTCTCATGATGTACAGGAAGGTACCAGTCTTTTGCGGGTGCGCGGCCCTGATGTTGGCCGCGTCCGCGCCGATTTCGGCCGTCGCTGACGACAAGCCGGCCGCCGCAGCCGAAGCTCCCGTCGAGGAGACAGACCCCGCGCTCGAGTTCGAGATCCGCTACGTCGAGGCGCTCATCGAATACGGCTACCCCGACTTCGCCGAGCCCGTCATCGAGGCGACGAAGAAGAAATGGCCCGAGGCCGAGACGAAGTTCTTCGCGATAGAGATCCGCGGCATGCTCTCGCTGGGCAAGTTCGAGGAGGCCGAGAAGAAGATCGCGGCTCTCCCCGACCGCACCGGCCCGAAATACTGGGCGGCGCGCCTCGAGGTCGCCAACAACCTCTTCTTCCGCGGCAAGAAGGCCGAGTGCTCGAAGATCTACGACGAGTTCTTCAAGGCGTTCCCCAAGCCCACGAAGGAGATCCGCGAGTTCTACATGCAGGCGTGCTACGCCTGGGGCCAGATTCTCGTCGGCGACAAGCGCTTCGACGAGGCGGTGAAGGTCTACGCCGGGCTTCTTTCCCAGATCAACAAGAGGAAGAGCGAAGACGACGCGAACACGTGGTGCAACGTCGCGTGCGAGACGGCCGAGATGTACCTGAAGCTCGCGACCGACACTCCGAACGTAAAGAACCGCGGCCAGTATATCGAACCCGCGAAGAAGATCGTCGACCAGCTCCTCTGGGAGCAGGACCGTCCCGTCTACTTCGGCCGCGCCATCGCGATGAAGGCCAACATCGAGCTCCTGAAGGGCGATGTTGCGAAGGCCCAGGAGACGATCAACGAGTACATGCCGCAGCTCGAGCAGCTCCACCAGTCGATCGTCGAGTTCGACCCCGAGGGCAAGGAGGGCCTGAGGAAGTTCTCGCCGATGCCGCTCTGCCGCTTCATGCTCGCGAAGATGCTGTGGGACGAGGCGCAGGCAGAGTACAAGAAGCCGAAGCGCGACGACGAGCGCGTCAAGTCGCTGCTCTTCGGCGACAGGACGCCTGCCGGCAAGCGCAACGGCCTCGGCGCGTACAACCACGCGCTCAACGTCTTCATCCAGTATCCCGAGTCCACGTGGGCCGCCGACGCCGGCGAGATGTCGGAGAAGATAGGCGAATTCGCGCGCAAGAACTACAACGCCAACATCCAGACGAGGATCAAGCCCGAACAGCTGGCCGAGGTCCGCAAGATGCAGTTCCGCGCACCGGCCGAGAAGATGGCCGAGGACAAGGTCGAGGAGGCGATCAAGGAGTATCTCGAGGTTCTCGCCCGCTATCCCGAGGTCAAGGAGTCGATCTACGCGGTCGAAGAGGTGATCCGCGGTCTTCTCGGCCTCATCCAGGCCAACAAGGAAGATCCCAAGGCCGCCGACTGGCGCATCGACGCCGACGCGATCGAGGGCTATCTCGCCGAGCGCTTCGCGGGGCTCAAGGACCGCGAGCTGATGACGATGGCCGGCGAGTCCGTCCTGCGTCTCGCGGCGTTCGAGAAGCAGCTCGGCCAGCTCGCCCGCGCCGACCGGCTCTATGGCGAGTTCCTGAAGAACTACCGCCGCCACGTCAGCGCCCCGAACACGGCTTCGCAGCTTCTCGGCGAGGCGATGCGCGCCGAACGCTGGGGTGACGCGATAAAGTTCTGCGAGATAATCCAGAAATACTACACCAACTCCATCTACTACGCCGCCTCCTACTCCCAGGAGTCCTACTGCCATTCGAAGCTTGGCGAACAGGCCGAGGCGATAGCCATGATGAAGAAGTATGTCGAGGTCGAGAAGGACGGCATCGCCCGCGAGCAGGCCAGGATGGCGCTCGCCCAGATGTACCAGAAGGAGGGCTTCGACATGGTCTCCGGCGCTGAGACGAACGAGACGCCCGAGGCCGTCGCCGCCGCGCTCAAGGCCGGTTCCGCCCAGATCGTCCGCGGCATCCAGCAGTTCCGCGAGTTCGCGAAGGTCGCCGACAAGGCGCTTGCCGACCCGTCGCTCACAAAGGCCGACAAGGCGAAGTACAATCTCCTCAGGGAGCAGGCCCTCTTCCTCGTCGGCGACTGCTGGCGCCGCATGACGAAGCCCGAGGCCAAGCTCAACATGTTCCGCGAGAACGCCGCGAAGAGCTACGAAGACTATCTCTCCGCCTATCCCGAGGGCCGCTACTCCACCAACGCCTATGTCCGCCTCGGCACGATCTACACCGCTCTCGGCGATACCGAAAAGTCGCGCAATGCGCTCGACCGCCTCTCAAAGGCGTTCCCCGACTCGCTCGAGGCCAAGAACGCCAAGCCCCAGCTCGCGAAGTCGCTCATCGAGATGGGCATGAAGAAGGAAGGCACCGAGATCTACGCCGAGATGCTCCGCACGGACGGCGCCTACACCGCGTGGCAGTTCGTGAACGCCGGCGAGGCGCTTATCGATGCGAAGAGCTGGGGGCTTGCGAACGAAGCGTTCGAGAAGGCCATCCAGAAGGCCGGCACCAACCAGCTCCTGACCGTTGCCAGGGCGCGTCTCGGAGAGGCGAAGTCGCTTTACAAGCAGAAGGCCTACGCCCAGGCGCGCGACGCGCTCGACCAGTTCCTCGACGACGAGAAGATGTCGAAGATGTCGATCGCCGTCGACGCCCATCAGCTCATGATCGAGGTCGCCTCCGAGCAGGGCCGCACCGAAAAGGACTCGGAGCTCCGTTCCAAGCACTTCGGCAAGGCGATCGGCTCCGTCAAGAAGCTGCGCAACTACTGGAAGAACAAGCCCCAGTGGGAGCAGGATATGGTCGACCTGATGTCGGCCGACGTCAAGCTCCGCCAGATGGCGGCGGAAGAGGCGATGGACCTCAAGGAGGAGGCCGAGAAGTCCGGCCGCACGGCGGCTTCGACGCTCCTTGGCTTCCTGCAGTCGCACTGCGTCGACGAGAACCACCCGGCCGACAAGATGACCCCGGGCGAGCTCGCCAATCTTGAGCGCTGCTACGCGACGCTGGTTCCGCTCTGCGCCAAGCTCGGCAGCGACTTCGCCGACAATGTGCTGAAGTTCGGCCAGGAGTATCTCGACCTCTTCCCGAACGGCAAGGCGCGCACCGATGTGCAGAACGCGATGAACCTCGCGAAGACCGCTGGCGGCAAGGTGGCCGCGCCGACGGCCAGCGACCAGCCCGACGAGGCGGGCGACTCGCCCGCTCCTGCGGCCGAAGCCGCCGAGCCCGCCGCCGAAGCCGCCGACACCGATTCTGAAAACTGATCTTAAGGAGAACCAAATGAAGAGACTGATGATCCTGTTAGCCGTCACCGCAGCGACTTCGCCGCTGTGGGCGATTCAAGGCACGATCCGCACGGCGACCGACTCCAAGAAGGGCGACATAAAGTGGCAGCCCCGCTCGAAGTCCTACGCCGTCTCGTTCAAGAAGGGGAATACCATGGTAAGCGCCGAGTACCCCCTCGCGGACGTCGAGGAGCTCGACATCGAAAAGCCCGCCGGCTACGACAAGGCCGTCGAGAACGTCAGGCGCGGCAACGGCGCCGCGTCGATCGGCGTTCTCTCTAAGGTCGTGCAGGACTACAAGATGCTCAAGTGGGACAAGCCGGCGGGCCGCTATCTCGTCGAGGCCTACATCTCCGCGAACAACGCGCAGAAGGCGCTTGAGGTTGCCGAGGGCGTCATCAAGGACGACAAGTCCGCGGAATGGAAGGGCGAGCTCGCCCCGGCCTACTGGCAGGCGCTTCTCAAGCTCGGCAAGACCCAGAAGCTCGAAGGGCTCGTCAAGAAGGCGGCGATCAGCGGCGACAGGGCGGCGAGCGCAAACGCCCTCGTGATGCGCGGCGACATGATTCTCGCCTCCGAGGGGACCTCGCCGGAGGGCTGCCGCAAGGCGCTCACAGACGCATATCTCCGGGTCGCGCTCATGTACGCCGACGAGCCGTGCCGCGAGGCGCGTGTCGACGCGATGCAGCGCGCGGCCGACTGCTTCGACAAGCTCGGCCAGGCCGCCCGTGCGGAGCAGCTTCGCTCTCAGGCCCGCAAACTCTAACCACACAACCACATAACCACCAAACCACCTTAACCAACCACCCAAGGAAACAAACAAATGAGCAAGGCAAGAAAATCACTGATGGCTTTTATGGTTCTCGTCGGAACAACTGTCGCGCCGATGGCGGCGCTTCAGTCGATGGGGCAGGAACTGACCGATGAAAACGGAAATGCGGTCGAGCAGAGCACAGTCAAGTCGAGCGGCAAGAAGGGCGGCGGCTTCGTCGACATCGTCTTCGGTTCGGGCGTCGTCGGTATGCTGCTGTGGTTCGCCCTCTTTGGCGACGGCGCTCTCGCAATATACTTCTCGGTTGACTGCTTCATTCTCATCAAGCCTGAGAAGCTCATGCCCGCGCGTCTCATCGACCAGGTGCAGAAGGCGATGAGCGAAGGCGACATCGTGGCGGCGATGGAGGCCTGCCAGAACACCCCGTCCGTCATGTCCAACATCCTCACCGCGGCGTTCCAGCACGTCGAGGAGGGCTTCGATGTCATTCAGGAGGCGGTCAATGCGGCTTCCGACCTCGAGCAGGAGAAGCTTATGCAGCGCCTGACCTGGATTTCGGTGTGCTCCAACCTCGGCCCGTCGCTCGGCCTTCTCGGTACGGTGCAGGGAATGATTCTGACGTTCCAGGCCCTCGCGCAGGGCGGAGCCGGAGACGCGGCCGCGCTCGCGAGCTCGATCGGCCAGGCGCTTTGGACGACGGCCGGCGGCCTTATCGTGTCGATCCCGAGCATCACCGTCTTCTACTCTCTCCGTAACAACGCGAACCGCCTCATTCTCCGCATGACAGCCGTCACGATGGAGTTCCTGAACGGCCTCAGGAACGTTGAGGTCGCCCCTGAAGAGGGTGCGGCGGAGATGGCGTAAGGAAACTATCTGACACAGAAATACCATGGGCAGAAAGCCACAGGAAAACCCACAGCTCGACATGACGCCGATGATCGACGTCGTGTTCGAACTCATCATCTTCTTCGTCGTCACGCTCGTCGAGGCGCAGAAGAAGGACGAGTCGATCGAGCTGGAGGACGGCAAGCACGGCATTGTGCTTGTGCCGGAGGAGCTGCCGCCGACGCACATGCAGATCGACATCGGCCTTCACCAGAAGGGGCCGAAGAAGGGCAAGCCGAGGATCTCCATGGGCGACATCGAAATAACGCCGGCGGAAATAAAGAACCGTGTCGCGCAGCGCCTCAAGAAGTACAAGGACTTCCCGGTCATGGTCCGCGCAGACTTCGCCGTTCCGCACAAGGCGGTCGCGCAGGTCATGAACGCATGCACCGAGGCCGGCGTCTGGAAGATCTCGTTCGTCGCAGTCCAGGAGGACAAGACGCATGCGCGCAAGCGGCTCGGAAAGCTGAAGAAGTAGCGGAGGCATCGAAATGGCGAGAAAACCACAGGAAAATCCGCAGCTCGACATGACGCCGATGATCGACGTCGTGTTCGAGCTCATCATCTTCTTCGTCGTCACGATCAAGCAGGAGGACGTGTTCTCCAAGCTTAACTGCAACCGCCCCGCTCCGGCGACGGGCCAGGCTACCGAGAAGGACGACATCACCGTCAACATCGAGATCGGCCGCCGCTACGACGGCAGCCCGCAGGGCGTCATCCTATACAACAAGCGCGAGGTCAAGCGCACCGAGCTTGACGCCGCTCTCCGCGAGATCGCGAAGGTCAAGAAGACGACGCCGATCATCGTGAAGTGCGCGGAGGACAGTCCTCACAAGGCGCTTGTCGACGTCCTGGACATCTGCTACCACAACGAGCTTTTCAGCGTCAGCGTCTTTACGCTTTAAACATGTCTACACAAGGGGGAAAAGGGAAAAATGAGCGAAGAAATAATAGAAGAGGAAGTCGGCGAGGTTATCGACCTTGACGAAATCGCGAAGAAGTACGAGGAGAGGGGTTTCTTCAAGCGTCTCAGCGACATGTTCAAGGGCCTCGGCAAGCCCCATGACACGCGCGACTACAAGCTTGCAAGAATCGAGCTCCAGCGCCTCGCCGCCCCGCTCACGGCAATCGTCGTTCCGATCGTCTTCGGCGTGGTGCTGTGCGTCGTCACGATGATATCGAGCCAGAAGAAGGACTCCATAGTCGTCGACATCGCCCAGATAGAGGAAGAGCCCGAGGAGCTGAAGGAAGAGGAGGAAATCCCGCCCGACGACATCGAGCCCCCGCCGATGGAAGAGGTCGAGATCACCGTCGACACGCCCAATCCCAACCCCGTCTCGAACGTGACGCCGATGCCTTCGCCGCCTTCCTCGCAGGTCTCCGTGAAGCCCGCTCCGATGGATTCGGTTGCAATCGTCAAGTCACCCGTCACCATGAAGTCCATGACCGGCTCGCGGACGCCTGGTTCGATCGGCGCGGCGACGCGAGGCGGCGCTGGATACGGCGATGCCACCACCGAAGCGGCTGTCATGAAGGTTCTCTGGTGGCTCAAGGCGCACCAGAACACCGACGGCAGCTGGGGCGGCCCCAACAAAATCGCAAATACGGCGCTCGCGATTCTCACCTATCTCGCGCACGGCGAATATCCGGGAAGCCCTTCGCCCTACAAGCACGACTTCGGCCCTACGGTCCAGCAGGCGATCGACTACCTGATCGGCAACCTTACCACGGGCCCGAACAACCAGCCGTACTTCCAGGGGTCCGACGGCAACGAGTACAGCTTCCTTATAGGCACATACGCGCTCTGCGAAGCATATGGCATGACGAAGAACCCGAACTGCAAGGAGGCGGCGCACCAGTGCCTCTACCGTATCGTCGAGAACCAGTCGTCTACGGGCGGCTGGGACTACAAGCTGAACAAGAACTCGACGCGCGACGACCTCTCCTTCGCGGGATGGGCGATTCAGGCGCTCAAGGCCGGCAAGATGGCGGGGCTTCACCCCGAAGGCCTCCAGACCGCTATCAACAAGGCGATCAACTGCCTCAAGAGGCGCAGCTATTCGAAGTCCTCGGGCTTCACCTACACGCCCACCAACGGCAACAACGGCGGAGCGACGGGGCTTGCGGGAGTCGGCACCCTTGCGATGCAGCTTCTTGGCCGCGGCTCGGAGCCGGAGGCGATGAATGCGCTTGAGGTCATGCGCGACTGGAAGCCGTCGTTCGACCCAGACGGGCTCTCGGCCAAGAAGCCCGGCGGAAGCCCCCAGTACTACTGCTACTACGCGACGCAGTGCAAGTACCAGGCGGGCATGAAGGCGGGCGCCATGAAAAACGACGAAGTGACCTGGCAGCAGTGGAACCTCGCCATGAAGAAGCTCTACCCGTCGTCAATCATCGATCTTCCCGAGAAGGTTCCGGATCACACGGGCAAGGAGCACAAGCAGGGCTACTTCGAGAACAAGGATGCCCACTCGTCGCGTCCCTATATGGATACGTGCCTCGCGGCGCTCCAGCTGATGGTCTACTACCGCTACCTCCCGACGACATCGGTCAAGGCAGGTGCGGATGAAGCGGCCGAAGGCGGCGAAGACGCCGCACAGGCGATAGACAAGTCCAAGGACGTCGCCGTCACGGTTGACATCTAAGTGAACTTTTCTGTTTTCCTGGCCACCAAGTACCTTAAGCCGAAGCGCTCGGTCGCGTCGGTCATTACCTGCGTCTCGATTCTTGGCGTGATGCTCGGCGTCGCCGCCGTCATTATCGTCAGGAGCGTGATGACGGGCTTTGGCGACGAGTGGGAGAAGAAGATCCTCAGCTTTAAGCCCCACATCTCCATTCTCCCGGTGCGCGGCAACGTGGTTGCGAACGAGGACGGCATTGCGGCGGCAGTTCGTGCGCTTCCTGGCGTCACTTGCGTCACGCCCGAGGTCGATACCCGCATCCTCCTTTCCCACGGCAACCGCGTTCTCGCGCCGGTTCTTCTCGGCGTGGACGCGGATGACTTCACGGCGGCGTACAAGATCGGCGCTCCCCGCGCGGGCACGTTCGATCTCGACGGCGACTCCATCGTGCTTGGGGTCCACGCCGCGCGCCAGCTCGGGTGCTGGGTCGGGGACGAGGTTACGGTCTATTCGCCCAAGACGCTCGCCTCGCAGGACGAGGTGTATCTCCCGATAAAGTGGAAGGTTGTCGGCATATTCTCGTGCGGACAGTACGACTACGATTCCGGTTATGCAGTCGCGTCGCTCGCGAATGTGCGTGATTTGATGGGGCTTGAGAAGGGCGTGTTCGCGATTCACGTCAAGACAGACTGCCCTACCAATCCCGCGAAGTTCCGCGCCCTCGTCGAAACTGTCGTGGAAACTGCCAACTCCTCCACTCCCCCACTCCTCCACTCCCCCACTCCTGTTCGCGCCCTCACCTGGCGCGAGGCCGACCGCGAGCTCTTCTCTGCGCTCGCCGTCGAAAAGAACATGACGGCCGTTCTTCTCCTGCTGATTTCCCTCGTCGCGCTCTTCTGCGTGATGAACACGCTTCTCGTCCTTACCGTCCAGAAGACGCCGGAAATCGGGCTTCTGAAGGCGCTCGGCTTCTCGCGCCGCGAGATAATGGGCGTTTTCATGACACACGGCCTCGTCCAGTGCACGGCGGGTATTGTCCTCGGGCTTCTTGCGAGCTGGGCCGTCCTCTCGAATCTCCAGCGCATCGTCGAATGGCTCGGTTCGATAGGCCTGCCGGTCTTCCCGGAGTCGGTCTACGGCCTTGCGGAGATACCGCACCGCGTGATATTCTCCGACATCGTCTGGACTGTCGCGTTCGTGTATGCGTTCGGATGGCTCGCGTCGTTCATCCCCGCGCTCATTGCTTCCACGAAAGATCCTGTCAAGGCGTTGGAGTAGTTTGAAGTCTAACGGGCAAAGCTAAAAGTGAGTCAGTTGCAGAACATCATATTTAACCATGTAGAACATGTAGATCATGTAGAAATTCTACATGTTTCTACACGTTCTACACGGCTAATAATTCGTTGAAAGGCGGAGTAGTATTGGAAAGCTAAAAATGACAGTCTTGAGCACATTGGACGTGACGAAGAGATTCAAGATCCCGGGGCAGAAGCCCATCGAGGTCCTGAAGGGTGTCAACTTCTCGGTCCGCGAAGGCGAGAAGGTCGCGATCATCGGGCGTTCTGGTGCCGGCAAGTCGACGCTTCTAAACATCCTCGGGGGGCTTCTCAAGCCCACCTCCGGCGTCGTCACGCGCCCGAAGAACTTCGGCTTCGTCTTCCAGTCCTACCACTTGATGCCTGAGCTTACGGTCCTCGAGAACGTCCTGCTGCCGACGATGTCCCGCCGCGCCGCGGCGCTTGCGACGCGGGCGGCGAGCGAGGCGCGGGCGCGTGATCTTCTTGAGAAGGTCGGCCTCGGCAAGCGGCTCGGCCATCTTCCCGCCGAGCTTTCGGGCGGCGAGCGCCAGCGCGTCGCGCTCGCACGTGCGCTCGTCACCGATCCTTCGCTCGTTCTCGCCGACGAACCGACCGGCAACCTCGACGCGATGACCGGTGCGGACATTCTGCACATCCTCTCCGAGCTTTCAGGCGACGGCAAGACGGCGCTCGTGATGGTGACCCACTCGCCGGCGGCTGCGGCCGTGTGCGACCGCACGCTCACGCTCGAAGACGGCGTTCTCGTGAGGAAGGAATAGCGAGTGGCTCCGCGCGCCGAAATCCTCATAGCCGAAGACGAACCGTCGGCCCGCCGTGGCTTCCGCGCGCTTTTCGAGGGCGAGGGATACGCGGTGCGAACTGCCCGCGACGGCGAGGAGGCGGTCGCGAAGTTCATTGAGCGCCGTCCCGACGCGGTTCTTCTCGACGTGATGATGCCGAAGATGAACGGAATCGCCGCGTGCGCCGAGATGCGCAAGACCGACCTGCTGGTGCCGATACTCTTTTTCACCGCCATGCCGTCCGACGTGGGTGCTGTCCGCGCGCTCGGCCTGGGCGCGGACGACTACATCGACAAGGCGAAGTCGCCAGAGGAGCTTCTCGCCCGCGTTGCCGCGGTGCTGCGGCGCGCCGCAGCCGCCGCGAAGCCGCGCGCTGATGCGCTCGGCCTTGGCGGGGTGACCGTCGATTTCGCCACGATGACGGCGTCCGGCGATGGCGTCTCGGCCGAGCTCACTAAGTCGGAGGCGCTTTTTCTGCGGCTTCTCGCGTCGGAGCGTGGCCGCTGCTTCTCGTTCGACGAGATCTTCGCGGCACTGCGCGGGGAGGGGTACATTGGCGACGACAACGCCGTCAGGTGCATCGCGAAGCGGCTCAAGGCGAAGCTCGGCCGTGCTGGCGAGCTCATCTCCAACACCCGCGGCATAGGCTACAAACTCGTCAGATAGCGCCCGCTGGAAATCTCGCTCGCCCGCGGCACTTGCGCCGCGGGGGGCGGTTATGATATACTATACGCGAACATTCCCACAAAAAGGATAAGAAAAGATGGCTAATATAAAGGGTGGCCGCGCCGCAAGGAAGCGCGACCGGCAGAATGAGAAGGCCCGCAAGCGCAATGCGGTCTGCAAGGCGAAGCTCCACGACGCGCACAAGAAGCTCTTCAAGCTCGCTGACGCGAACAACAAGGAAGACGCCGAAAAGAAGTTCAAGGAATTTGTCTCCGGCCTCGACAAGGCCGTGAAGAAGGGCATCATCACGAAGAACACGGCTGACCGCAAGAAATCGCGCGCTCAGCTCAAGCTCAACAAGATGGCCAAGTAAAACAATTCAGGGAATACGGGAATGTGATGGCGAAGGGCATCGGAATGAATACCATTCTGGTGCCCTTTGCAATTGCGAAATCCTGCACGTTACACTCGGATTAGGAATAATTTCAAAGGTAAATAGAAAGGAAACAAAGAAAATGGACAAGAAGACTCTCCGCGACGTCGAGCTCAAGGGCAAGCGCGTCGTAATGCGTGTTGATTTCAACGTGCCGATGGCCAAGGACGGCTCCGGCAAGATCACCGACGACACCCGCATCGTCGCGGCGCTGCCGTCGATCAAGTATGTCCTCGAGCAGGGCGGCTCGCTCGTCCTCATGTCGCACCTCGGCCGTCCGAAGGGCGTCAAGCTCGGCGCGGCCCCGAACCCCGACAACGCGGCGTTCACGCTGAAGCCCGTCGCTGAGGCGCTTTCCGAGAAGCTCGGACTCCAGGTCAAGTTCGTCCCCGACTGCATGGCGGCCGACGATGTCGTCAAGGCGCTCAAGCCCGGCGAAGTCGCTCTCCTTGAGAACACCCGCTTCTACAAGGCCGAGGACGGCAAGGTCAAGAAGGACGACGAGAAGAAGGGCATCCACCTCACTGACGAGGAGTTCGCGGCGAAGAAGGCCGAGCTCAAGGCCCAGCGCGCCGAGATGGCGAAGAAGCTCGCCTCCTACGGCGACCTCTACTGCAACGACGCGTTTGGCACGGCTCACCGCGCCCACGCCTCGACCGCCGTCATCGCCGACTACATCCAGCCTGCGGTTTCGGGCTTCCTTCTCGAGAAGGAGATCCAGTTCCTCGGCGACGCCGTCGAGAATCCCGTCCGTCCGTTCGTCGCCATCCTCGGCGGCGCGAAGGTCTCTGACAAGCTCGCGGTCGTGAAGGCGCTCCTCAACAAGGTCGACACGCTCATCATCGGCGGCGGCATGGCCTACACCTTCAAGAAGGCCCAGGGCATCAAGATCGGCACGTCGCTCTGCGAGGACGAGCAGGTCGCCTACTGCAAGGAGATGCTCGCCGCGGCCGACGCGAAGGGCATCAAGATCCTCCTCCCCGTCGACAACGTGATCGC
>Ga0256405_10008093_pt1 | contig 15298 bp, 11 predicted proteins | sample RumenRJG_02DNA_FD_189096 | JGI IMG/M metagenome (GOLD analysis project Ga0256405, IMG submission 189096) | Bovine rumen microbial communities from Lethbridge, Alberta, Canada - RJG_02 | ecosystem: Host-associated > Mammals > Digestive system > Stomach > Rumen | place: Canada: Alberta... | reverse complement strand
AAGGCACCATCCTCGCCAGGATGATGCCTTTTCTCACCAATTACTAACTAACTATTTAACTAACATTATTTAAGTATGAACTTTCTTTTCACTTAATTACGAACTTCTTATTATTAATAATGTAGATGCCCTTCGGCAGTCCGATTAAAGCCTCCTGTCCGTTCTTGGCAGTACGGATCAGACGTCCGTCGAGGGTATATACCTTGGTCTCACCGTCTGTCTCGGTTGTAATACTGCGGATGGCTGTTGTGGTCACCGTAGCCTTCAGACCTTCATTACCAAAGTAATAGCCACCGTTGGTAAAGTCCAGGTTTTGGGTCTGCATGCCTCCACCACTAAAGATGATGAAATCGGGATTAGCCGTGCCAGATACGTCCCACTTCCATACACTGTTACCATTGTCGGCTGTGCCTAGTTTGGTAGCAGTTACGCCAGGCCAGTTTGTGCCAAGATAGTCCTCGCCTTTGCCGCCGTTCATCCAGGCCCAAACAAATATCTGGCTGCCCCAGGATGCGGGAGCCTCGAAGAATGCACTTCTCCCACCTTCTTCCATCGTGCAGAACGTTGGCACACCAGCATATTCACCATCCTTTTCCTCCTCAGTATTTATCTCAGGGTAATTAATGGCAGTAGGGTCGATGCCACTTACATAATACACATAGTGGTAGCCACTAACAGCCTTTTTCCATTCAGAACCTTCTGGTTTGTAGCTTTCTGCTTTTGTGCCTACTACAGCAAGCAGTTTACCTTTGGAACCGGTTGTCTGAACAGCATAGTAAGTCTTGTCCGACGCTATATTCTCTGTGGCACTTGTATTAGTGATACCCAAGGCCTTGCGCACGGTTATCATATTGGCAATCTCCTGCTTGTAGGCCTTCCAGTGCTTCAAGAATACACAAGGTGTGCCAGGCATGGCCAGCAGATAGGCGTTAGCAGCGAGTGTATCTTTGCGGAGCGGACCTTGGCTGCTGCCGTCAGGTCGTACTTCTGTATCATGGTTTTCCACAAAGGTGATGGCATATTGACGATAATTGCCGTTATCGACCTGGTTGCTGACGAGTGGCCAGTTGTCATTGTTGTTCTCATTGTTCTTTCCGAGTAAGGTCCAGTCGGCCTTGTCCGTAGCGTTACGCACAACATATTTGAATTGGAAATCGAAGGCAGCGCTGGTCTTGTCTGTACCGTCAATCCAGTTCTTGATTTTTTTGCTGCTATCCCAATATTCACCTACAGAGAACTGTGGCTTACTATCCTCGTTATACATCTTGGTAAATTCAGCACTATAGCCTTTCACCATATCATAGCGGAATCCAGTATAGCCCAGGTCGTTAAGCAGAAAATTCAGATAAGCCTTCACGATGGTCTGCACGTTCTCGCTCTTATGGTCCAGGTCGCGCAGGCCGTCCCATTTCTCACCAGTATCTTTATTTTTTCCTACCTGATAGCCTTTTCCTGCCGCTTCATCGTCGGAACAGATATCTTCAGAGGTCATGCGATAGGTCACGCCCTTATATTTCTCTTCTGGGAATTCCACCCAGTTTTTGAGTTCTTTGCGATGGTTAATAACCACGTCAGCGATGGTTCCGATGCCTTTTTCCTTGAAGGTCTTGATCAGTGAGCGCAGATTTTCTTCTGTTCCGAAAGAACTATCATAGTTCTCAAACCAATAAAGATCATCGTAGCCCATTGACATACCGCCACAGTTGCCGCTCTGTGGAATCCATACCAGGTCGAACACCTTCGAGAGGTCATCAGCTTGTTTCTCCAGACGTGTCCACTGGGTGTCGGCAAAAGAATCCCAATAGAAGCCTTGCAACATGACGCCCTTATAATTCTCAGGCCATCCTTGAGCCATCGTGGCGATGGCTACGAACAATAGAACCAGTGTGGAGTAAAGTTTTCGCATACGCTATAGTTTTCTTGATTGTTGTATAATTCTGCTGCAAAATTAAGTAAAAAGCCGCCTGGTTGTTCTCCAAACGGCTCTTTTTCTGCTAATTACATTGCGCAAACGGTTGCGCATCTATTTGAATCTTGAGAGTTCTTTAAGGGCGGGAAGTGCCTGACCAGTCTTGTTGTCGAAAAGTCCGCGATTCAGCCAGCCTTTGGTAACACTATTTCCGAAGCCGTTCTCCTCAGGATACCACCAGAAGAGTCCTGTCACGTTGTGGTGCTTATTCAGTTCCTCTACGAGTTCCTGAGTGTACTGAGTCTGTCCCTCCACGCTGATGGGATAGAACTCGGCATATTGGTCAGGCTTAGCCCAGTGGTCGTTGTCATGCGAATAGTAGGCAGCGGCCTCTACAATCATCACAGGCTTCTCGGGAAAGAGCCAAGCCAGTTTGTCGAGCGTCTTCCCTAAATTGGGAATCGACTTGTGCCACATCGGATAATAACTCAGACCGATGATGTCGTAATCAACATCATACTGACGAAGATGCTGGTAGTAGGATTTGGTGACATCCCATTCGCCAGCCTTCTCCGTATGGATGATGATCTGGGCTTTCGGACAGACTTCACGACAGGCGCGACAACCCGCCTTCAGGAAGTCAGTGACAGTGTCCCAGTTCTCATCACTTGTAGGATCGAGTTTTCCAGTAGGCCACAACAGGCCGTTGGTGATCTCGTTACCCACTTGTATCATATCGGGGGCCACTCCGGCCTTCTTCATGGCCTGCAACACACGACGGGTATAGGCATACACACTATCAGTGAGCGCTTGTCTGTCGGCTTGCTGCCAGGCATGAGGGATGAACTGCTTCCCTGGGTCTGCCCAGGTGTCACTGTAGTGGAAGTCGAGCATCAACTGCATACCGGCTTTCTTCACTTGTCGGCTCAATTTGATGACATAGGGCAGATCCTGGCAGACACCCTCGTCCTTATGACCGTCTGGTGCGTTGGCGGGATCTACGAAGAGGCGCACACGGATGGCATTCCAGCCCTGTTGCTTGACGAATGGCAGGAAACTGACCTTCCGACCATTGAAGTCCTTATAGACTGTGTATTGAGCCTCGTATGACGGCAATAGCGACACGTCACCGCCCAGCAGTTTCTTCGGCTGGGCGATGCCGGTCGTATAAAGTGCCATCATTATTCCTATCAAAAGAAGTCTTTTCATAGGCTAATATGCAAAGATCAGATATTGGAACGGTGCCAGTTCAAAGTTCGTATCGAACTTGACGTGCTGTCCTGTCACCTCATCATCCGCTTCACGGCCTACCCAGTTCTCTGGAACCTGAATGGTCTTCGGCTCATTTCTGACATTGACGAGCACAAGGAATCGCTCTGCCGCATCGGTCTTCTCAAACACAAGCACATCCTTGTCAGGGTAAGTTATCAGTGTACCTTTGCGCAAGGCGGGATGTTCGTTATAGAGTCTGATCAAAGTCTGATACTCCTTGTAAATCTCAGGCTTGGCCGTCCAATCCACAGGCACATACTTGAAGAAGTTGATGGGCTCAGGATAGCCTACCTCCTGTGAACCGTAGATCAGGGCACCGCCGTGAGGGAAGATGCTGGCCACATAAGCAGCCATTGCACCGCTGTCGTTGGTGAACTCCTTGCAAGGCGTAGCCTCGGTAGAATGGTCGTGGTTGGTGGTGAAACGCAGTTTGACCTTACCTGCGGGCAGGCTGTCGTATTCTGCCTTGTCAGCCTTGATGAGGTCAGAGGCAGGAGCTCCTTTCCACACCTTCACGAGTTCATCCTTATAGTCCCAGCCGTAGTTCATGTCAAAGCCTCCTACGGTGAAGTTGTCTGAGTGCTTGCCTTCTGCAAGCATCACGATCTTACGGTCGCCTGCTGCAGCACGCAGTTCATCGATGGCATCCTTCCAGAAATCGGCAGGCACACCGTCTGCCACGTCACAGCGAAATCCGTCGATGCCTACTTCCGTGATCCAGAACTTCATCGCGTCGATCATCGCCGCACGCATGTCCTTATTGTCATAGTTCAGATCAGCTACGTCTTCCCAGTTCCAGGGCTGCGGACAGATGATGGTATCTGCTTTCTCGTCGCGGGTGTACCAGTCAGGGTGTTCCTTCACCCAAGGATGATCCCAAGCTGTGTGGTTCGCCACCCAGTCGAGAATCATTCCCATACCATGCTCATGACAAGTCTCAGTGAGCTTCTTGAAGTCTTCGATGGTACCAAACTCTGGAGCAATAGCTTTATAGTCGCTGATACAATAGGGAGAGTTCTTGCCTTTCTCAATACCGATGGGGTAGATGGGCATCACCCACATCACGTTTACGCCCAGGTCGCGGATCGAGTCGATGCGGGCTGCTACGGCATTCAGTGAGTTCTCTGGTGCAAACACACGGGGATTTACCTGATACATAGCGATGTCATCTACTGCAGGCAGTTCGAAAGCTACGGTTTTTGACTCTTGCTGAGGTTTGCAAGCTACAAGTGCGGCAATGATGCCAATGGATAAAAGTATTTTTTTCATAAATGATTGTTGTTAGTTTTTGTTTTTAATAATCAAGCGAGCCGTTGTAAAAAGCGGCCCGCTTGAATTAATATGAGGGGGATGAATTACTTCTTAGTAATCTTGCAGTAAGACTTAGTCTCGCAGAGTGGATAGAACTCAATGTGAACATCGCCTGAAACACTTACAGGAATGTTGTCATTTGATCCATTGATGATGTTATCGGCAGTTCCGCCCCAGTTACCATCCTCAGTGTCCCAAGTGCCATTACCCTTGAACTTGATAACACCTGCCTCAGTGAATGTAGCATCACACTCCCAACAGAGTTTATCGAAGTTGTAGGTCATCTCAACACCCTTATCCCAATCGTTACCAACAGCGCTACCTACAACAAATACGCTCTTGATAGGAATGAGTTTGAAGGTCATATCGGCAAGATTAACATCAGCGCGATAGAAACCAGGCTCAGGCATAACGTTACCAGAACCACCATCGTCAATCAGTGTACCTGACAAACCATCGGCATTGAGCGTACCAGTTCCATAGTTACCTTCATCCCAATTATCAGCTGCACCACGGAATTTGAAAGCTCCCTTTCCGTCTGTCCAACTGTCTTCCTTGGCGTAGAAGAATCCAGTATATGTACCATTTCCGTCTGCACAATACAGAGGCTGCTCTGTGCCACCCCAGCTATTGTTTACACCTGCTTCGTAGAGATACTCATCAAAATCAAGTGTCTTAACAGTGAAGGTAAAGTCCATCATATTAACTATGAGCTGAATCTTCTTAGCACCCTTAGCTACCTTGAATGAATTGTCAGAACCCAAGTTGTAACGGAAGTCAAAACGGCCTTCTTTTGTCTCGCTGTCTCCTCCTACGATACCGAATAGCTTAGTCCAGTCTCCTTCACCAATAGCATCACAAGCTGCATCATCGCCGAATGCGAACCATGTATCATCATCCTGCTTAGCGTCGAATACTACTGTGAAAACAGGATCATCGTAGACGTCCTTACCACTATGGTTAAATTTAATCAATCTGTCAGCAGCAGATTTAGTCCAATCATTAGGACCACCAATTAGATAATATGCGGACGAAATCTGTACCTTGTTCAGCGGTGTGAACTTAACAGTACGTTCTGCATAGTAATTCTCTCCTGGCTTACCAATCACAGCATCTGCAGTACTACCAGTTACGGTGTAGAGAACTGTACGGATGTACAAATCGGTTTCAGCAGGATTGCGAGTGATGTTGTTGAAATAAACATCCTGAAGAGTGCTTGCCTGTACGCTAATCTCATTTGTTCCATCAAGACTGTTTGCATTGAGAATAATAGAATTGTCGAAATCAGCACTCTTTGAGAACTCAACCTCAGCCTTTAGGATCGTGTTGGCAGGCATTGATCCCTCTTTAACACTAACAGTACCAATAGGAACTGGCTTGTCAATTCCTTCTTCCTCATTGATAAAATCGGCTAGATTGATAGAAGTAGCCGAGCTGGTAGCAACACTAACGTCGCTCGTCTGGAGCAGGCTCTCTTGAGGATTGGTCTGTGGAACGAACTCCGTATCGAAGTCCTGATTGCAGCCCACGAGTCCTACGCTGAGAAGAGCCATTGTATATAAACCTAATTTTTTCATCTTCTTATTCATTTGTTTAAAACTAACTTTATAATTCTGACGAAATTATTGAAGCACGAAGCTAACGGTATTTTTGCCTAGGTCTACAGTTATTTCAAGCTTTCCGCCTGGGAATCCTGTAAATGTCCAAGATCCTTTACCTGGCATACAAGTTCCTGAGTGAGGAAGTGTGAACTCCTTAGCCTCATCCTTGGCCTGCTGACCAATAGAGCCTTCTGGGTTATCATCGCTACCCCAACCGGTAAGTTTTGAGTAGAAACGGAAAGTAAGCTCACCTGCTGGCATTTCTACTACACCGTGATATTTATTGCTACCAATTTCTGTCTCCTCAACAAACCATCCGTCATCAATAAGTTTCTGCTTCTGACTAGCAACAGGCTCTGGCCAACCGCAGCATGAACCAATAATAAACAGCTTGGCCTTGGTTGGAATGTTACAATAGGCAGCCATGTGTTTGAAAGAAACAATGTTTGACATGATTTCTGTTCCTTCAACAAGTTGTGAGGTTGTGGTCTGGATGTTTGCAGCCACGCGCATGGCAATTTCGCGGAAACCCATGTCTACATAATCTTCCTCAGTTTTAAAGCCATCTAGCTTACAGATAGCTTTAGCAATCTCCTCACCGCTGAGTTGAACATTACAAGAAGTGTAGCTTGTCTCCAGATACTCATCACTCCACTTAACACTGCCATTATCTACCAATCCTACCTGAACTTTATAGTTCACGACAGTATTCACACCGTAGTTTGGCTGTGACCATGTCAGGTTTACATTGTTGGCTGGTGATAGCTGGATGTATTGGTCAGCCACGGCCGATGTATTCACCACAAAGTCGGTAGCTGTGTGATTCGGGCCGAGTTTTGGGTTGTCGTCGCGATCGGAGTTGCAAGCTGCGAACAGCATGGCGAAGGCGGCAATCAACACACTGCTTAAATATTTTGTTTTCATAATTATCAATTTTCAATTATTAATTATAAATTAATCAATAACCCGAGTTCTGAGTGAGGTTCGGGTTCGAAATGACATCGCTCGAAGCCAAGGGGAAGAGGTTGAACTTGCTGTCGACAGCATGTGGTGTGCCGACATTGCTGTTCATGCCCTTATGAGCCCAGAGATAATCACCTGTAGTGAAAAGATTAAAGCGAACGAGGTCGGAACGACGATGGCACTCCCAGGCCAGCTCACGAGCACGTTCATTAAGAATCTCCCTCTTGGAAGGGCTTGCGATGGGATCAACACCTGCACGGCTGCGGATCTCATTGAACTTAGCGATACCATCGCAACTTACGCCACCAACAACTTCACACTCTGCCAACATCAGATAAACATCACCCAGACGGAATACGGGGAAATCGGTATCGGGGAATGAGTTGGCGCCATCAATCATTGTGCGATCAGCTTTCAGGTTAGTGAATTTTGTGAAAGCGTAGCCACTTTTGAAGTCAGAAATATCAATAATCTCTTTATTCTGACCCTTAGTAAAGAATGTAGCACGTTGGTCACCTTTGTCAAACTTGTCAACAAACTGTGGAGTTACACGGATACCGCTCCAACCGTTTCCACCAAGTCCGTAGTCGGCATAAGCCATGTCGCCGCCAACCTGAGCGTTGATAATATAAGTCGTACCACCATAAGCCTGAGTATTTTCGTGATCCTGATAAACACTGAAGATAATCTCGTGGCCTATGCCTAGATACTGATCGTTATCAGCGCAGAAGAGTTTCCAATAGTCCTCAGCAGACTCTAACTTATACCCTAGGTCAATAATCTTCTGGCAATACTCAGCACACTTCTGATAGTTGGCAGTGCCAGTGTAGACGGCAGCATTTAGATAGAGCTTGGCCAGGATCATATAGCACATACCTCTGCCGGCGCGATACTTCTCAGGGTTTGCAGGTAGAATTTCTGCAGTCTCCTCCATATCTTTCACCAACCAGTTGAAAAGCTCACTGCGACTTATCTGTTTGGGGTTCTCGCCACCTACTTCAGAAGTCTCATCGGTAAAGGGTACATTACCGAACATGTCAATAGCATGTAGATAACTTAAACCGCGGATGGCACGAGCCTCAGCACGGTACTGTTGCATGATGGCATCATTGCTGCCAGAAGCATCAATACGGCGGATCACCTCGTTACAGATAGATATCTGATAAAACACACGACTATAGCATGCACTAACGAATACGTCAGAGGATGTCCACTGTAATCCGTGCAAGTCTTTCAGGGTCTGGTCGTTCCAACCAATGACAGCCTCGTCCGTAGTTAATTCCTGCAGGTTGAACAGGGCACGCAGATACTGACCGAAACCACCGTCAATGCCCTCGATGTCTGGGGAACCGCTATCACCGTCGGGTGAACTAACTGAGAGACCCGAGTAGCACTTTGCTAGCATTTGATTGTATGCCTCCGTACTTGTGAGCACATTCTCCGGGGTGTCGAGATTCGGATCAATCGGGGTTACGTTCAAATCACCCGTACATGCTGTCAGCGACACGGCGGTAGCAAAGGCAAAACTATAAATTCCGTTTTTCTTTATGTTGAATTTCATATTCTTGTCCTCCTAATTTAATTAAAAGTTAAAGCTTGCGCCAAGGATGAAGTTGCGTGAGCGGGGATACATGTTGTTATCGATTCCATTAGCCACTTCAGGATCTACACCGTCGTATTTGGTGATGGTGAAGACGTTTTGGGCAGTGAAGTTCACACGCACCCAAGGTGCAATGTTATAAGCCAGTGTGATCTTATCGAGCTTCAGGAATGAAGCGTTCTGTACATAGTAATCGCTCTTATACTGTGCCTGTTTGAAATTACTGTAAGGTGCAGTTGACACGCGGTTACAGATGAAGTTGTTGGTCCACATATCTGCCTTCATCTCAGTGTTGGAAGCGACATTGTTATATACATAGTTGCCAAGGAATGAGCGGAATGCAGCAGAGAGGGTCCACTTCTTGTAGCTCAGTTCTGTGTTCAGACCGATAATAACGTCAGGATCGGGCTTGTAGTAAACGTAGCGGTCGTCGTCAGTGATCTGACCATCGTGATTGCGATCTACATAAATACCCTCCAATGGTTTGCCTGTCTCATCGTAAACCTGCTGTAATACATAGAACGAGTTCATGGGATTGCCCACCTTTTGAATTTGGATCTTGTTACCAACACCACCGGAAATACCACCATCCTCAACACCAGGATAGCTGGGATCATCGCTGGCTGTCAGGCGAGTAATTTTATTCTTATTGTATGCAATATTGAACCCGATTTCCCAACGGAGATCTTTCTGTTCAATAGGCACAACGTTCAGAGCGCCTTCGATACCCTTGTTTTCCATGTCACCTACGTTCGTTAGCAAGTAGTTGGTCAGGTTGGTTCCTGATGCTACAGGTACTTTGTTTAACAAGTCTTTGGTCTTACGCATGTAGACATCAATGCTACCATTGATGCGGTTGCCTAAGAAACCGAAGTCCAAACCAATGTTGTAAGTTGTGGTTTCTTCCCACTTAATCTGGGAAGCATAGCCCTTCGGAGTGATTGGGATGATAACGTTGTTACCGAACATATAGAGTGAACCATGCTGGTTCGTATGATAAGTAGCGATAGATGGATAGTCACCCTGATTGATGTTCTGCTGACCAGTGATACCCCAGCCCAAACGAAGCTTCAGATTAGAGAGCCAATCAACATTCTTCATGAAGTTCTCCTCGTTGATACGCCAAGCAAGAGCTGCAGAGGGGAATACACCCCACTTGTTGTTCTGGAAACGAGAGGTACCGTCATCACGAATCGTGAAGGTTAAGAGATAACGGTCCATAAATGTATAGTTCAGACGACCATAGAATGAAATCAGATAACTTTCGGTTTTGAAAAGAGTAGGATCACCATACAGGTATTTATTATTTCCATCGTTGGATTTCTTTTCGTTGGTTGTCTTGTTGTAGAAGTGCTGCCAGCTGTAACCGGCGAGAACATCGAAACGGCTGTTAATCTCCTTCAGTTCCTTAGCATATGCCAGATAGAACTCCAGAGTTTGGTCGCGGCGTAACTGAGTGTACTTTTCCCAGAGGCCAGTGCCGTTCTCAACCTTATTATGGTAAGAAACCTCACTCTGGTAATCAGAGATATTCCAGCCGGAAGTGGTGGATATGTCAAGACCGAGGTTCAAATTAGCACGGAGACCATCAAGGAACTTGAACTTATAGTCGAATTGGGCATTACCTACGAAACGACGTACATAAGAGCTCTTGTGCTGTTCATTAAGTTGGAATACAGGGTTTAGCGTTGACATGGTGTTGGGGGCACCGTTGCTCTCCCATTTGTTGTCAACGGGTTTCAGAGGATTGTACTGGATAGCAGAACCGATGGCACCCTCGTCGGCGAATTTATTATGTGTGAACACACCCTTACCATTCAGGTTGATGGTTAAACGGTCATCGAACAGTGTGGGAGTAAGGTTGAAACCGAAGTTTCCACGGCTCATACCTGTGGTTTTTAGGTTACCGTCGTTGTTCAGGAAGCCTGCACTAACACGGTATGGCATCTTGAAAACTTTGTTGCCAGAAACATAGCCACCCGACACGCTGGCATTGATTTCCTCAGCGAAAGTGTTACGGTAGATCTCGTCCTGCCAGTTAGTATTTGCGTTACCCAGTGCAGCTACGGCATCAGCATTGGTACCATAGTTGGCCATGAAGAACTCGCGGAAAGCGTCGGCACTGAGCACATCGACTTTTTTGGCAACGGTCTTGAATGTACCGCTCATGTCCACATTGATACGGGGCTTCGAACCAGCCTTGCCCTTCTTGGTGGTGATAAGGATCACACCGTTAGATGCACGACTACCGTAGATAGCGGTGGCAGAAGCATCCTTCAGGATAGAGAAGCTCTCAATGTCGTTTGGGTTAATGGTGTTCAACATATCGCCACCAGAGATTTCTGTCGAGCTGATAGGCAGACCGTCGATAACAATCAACGGGTCGTTAGAAGCCGACAGAGACGAACCACCACGGATACGAATTTTCGAACTTGCTCCAGGAGCACCACTGGTAGATACGATCTGTACACCAGGGGTCTTACCCTGCAGCAGATCAGCGGGTGAAGTAGCAAGACCTTTGTTAAGTTGGTCTGCCTCTACTGACATTACAGAACCCGTAGCATCACTCTTACGGACTGTACCGTAACCGATAACTACAACGTCTTGTAGAACGGTTGCGTCATCTTGAAGAGTTACTTCCACAGTTGGCGCAGCCTTTACGGTGGCTGTCTGATAGCCAACATAGGATACCGAAATGGTTGCACCCTGATTTGCCTTCAGCACGAAGTTACCGTCGAAATCAGATACGGTAGCGGTCTGTGTGCCCTCTACGCGTACTGTTGCACCGATAATGTCTTCGCCTGCAGCATCTTTCACATGGCCCTTAACCTCAATCTGAGCAAAGGCGCCTACCGATAGGAACAGCCCTAAGATTAGGCCGAGCATCCTAAGCGGAACTTGAATGTTTACCTGCTTCATCATTACATTTAATTAGAGTTAAATAGATATTTTAAATATTGTTGTTTAGCACTTTTGACCGTTATTCACGGTGCAAATTTAGTTTACTTTTCAATACGTTGTTCTATTTTTGCATAAAAAGATGCATTTCCGACGTGCAAACGTTTGCATTTTACAACATGAATAATATTCTTATACATTATTATATTTATTTAAAAGAATTGTTTACCTTTGCATCAGGAATAGTTAAAAACCGCAATGGAAGAAAAGGCACCCATGACAATGAAGGATATCGCCAGGGAGTTCGGGATCTCTGTGGCGACGGTATCGCGTGCCCTGAAAGACTCCCCCCGTATCAGCGAGGAGCGCCGCAAGGCGATCCAGCAGTATGCCCGCGACCACAATTTCTATCCCAATGCCATTGGTGAGGCGTTGCGCCACAGTCGGGTGATGCCTCAGCGTGTCATCGGCGTCATCGTGCCTGAGTTCACCCATTATTACTTCTCCTCGATCCTGACAGGTATCGAGGAGACTGCTACAGCCCGTGGCTTCCGTATCATGGTGGCATTGAGTGGCGAGCAGTACGAGCGCGAGGTGCGCATCTGCGAGAACTTCCTCCGCTCTAAGGTGTGCGGCGTCATCGTGTCGCAGGCCAAGGACACCAAGGACTATGCCCACTACCAGAAGCTGATCGACGCAGGTATCCCGCTGGTATTCTATGATCGCATCTGTACAGGTGTGAATGCCAGCCGTGTGGTGGTCGATGACTATATGGGTGCCTATAATGCCGTGACCTATCTCATCGAGACGGGTTGCAAGCGTATCGCCTTCTATGGCAGTCCGATGCAGCTTGAGATCTCCAAGAACCGTTACAACGGTTATAAGGATGCCCTGCTGAAACATGGGATGTCGGTCGATAAGAATGTGGTTATCGTGTGCGACAACCGTAACGATGCCGAGCATATCACACCCTCGATCATGGCTATCGACAATCCGCCTGACGGATTCTTTGCCGTCAACGACGATACGGCAATCGGTATCCTCTACACCGTGAAGCATGCGGGCTACCGTGTGCCTGAAGATATTTCCATCTGTGGCTTCACCAACGGACAACGTGCCATAGCCTGCGACCCCATGCTGACCACCGTCGAGCAGCGGGGGCATCGTGTGGGAGAGGAGGCAGCAGAGATCCTGATGGACAAGGTGGAGAACATCTCGCCGATGGAGAAGATCGAGAAGCGCATCGTCCGCACGCGCCTGATTGTCAGGGGCACCACGAGGTAAAGGTAAAAAAGTAAAACGGTAAAAAGGTAAAAAAGTAAAAAGGTAAATATGTAAAAAAAGTAAGATATGAAGCAAAAGCCTGATCAATCCTTTTGGAATCTGTGGAACCTGAGTTTTGGTTTCTTTGGTGTGCAGATCGCCTATGCGCTGCAGAGTGCAAACATCTCGCGTATCTTCCGTACGCTGGGAGCAGATCCCCATTCGCTGAGTTTCTTTTGGATCCTCCCCCCGCTGATGGGCATCCTTGTGCAACCGATGGTAGGCACGTTGAGTGATAAGACCTGGACGCGCTTCGGTCGTCGCATACCTTATTTATTTATAGGAGCCGCTGTCGCAGTGGGAGTCATGTGCCTGTTGCCCAATGCCGGCTCGTTTGGAATGGCGGTGGGAGCAGCGCTGATTTTTGGCTTGGTGGCCCTCATGTTGCTCGACACGAGTATCAACATGGCGATGCAGCCTTTCAAGATGCTGGTCGGTGATATGGTCAACGAGAAGCAGAAGGCCACGGCTTACTCCATCCAGTCGTTTCTCTGTAACGCAGGCTCAGTGGTAGGTTTCCTCTTCCCGTTCATCTTTACCTGGATTGGCTTGCAGAACGTTGCCCCCGAGGGCGTCGTACCCGATTCTGTCATCTGGTCGTTCTATTGTGGCGCTGCCATCCTTATCCTCTGTGTCATCTACACCACGTTGAAGGTCAAGGAATGGAACCCGCAGGAATATGCCGAGTACAATCCCGTCGAAGAGAAGAAGGAAGAGAGTGCCAACTGGATCACGCTGTTGAAGAACGCACCAGCCACCTTCTGGAAGGTGGGTCTCGTGCAGTTCTTCTGCTGGGCAGCAATGCTTTATATGTGGACCTATGTGGTGGATGCCGTGTCAGAGACTGTATGGGGCACCATCGATCCCACCACCGATGCCTATCAGGAGGCAGCCAACTGGACGGGTGTGCTCTATGCCATTCAGGCCATGGGCTCCGTCGCCTGGGCAATGGTGCTGCCACGCTTCAGCAACACGAAGATGGCCTATAGCGTGAGCCTGATCATCGGAGGTCTCGGCTTCTGCATGATCCCGTTCATCCACGATCAGTATCTGCAGATCATCCCCTTCCTGCTCATCGGCTGTGGCTGGGCAGCGATGCTGGCGATGCCCTTTACGTTTGTCACGAACGCCCTCCAGGGCTACGGACACATGGGTGCCTATCTCGGTCTGTTCAACGGTACCATCTGTGTACCACAGATCGTAGCAGCCGTCTGTGGAGGTACCATCCTCTCGCTGGTGGGCCACCATCAGTCCACGATGATGATCGTCTCAGGCGTCAGCTTCCTCATCGGCTCCTTCTGCGTCTTTGTGATTAAAGAAAAGAGGTGATTTTTTGATTTAATTCTAGCACTTGCTACATTTAATTCTAACAAGTGCTAGAATTAAATGTAGCAAAGGCGCACGCCAGTGATCAGGGGGACAGGTGATTGATTTCTTTGTGAAAAGATCAATCACCTGTCCCCGCGATCTCCGTGAAATTAACAAAAATAACATATTTTATGAATTCTTTGATTAGAGTCAATTAATTCCCGTGTACGGACACAATTGTGCTCTTTTATGATGAGAAACTAACAAAAACGTCGTACCTTTGCACCGTCAAAAGACATTAAATATTTGAGCTTGTCCCGTTCAACGGGAAAGCGGCGTAAGCCAAAAGGGCTACGTTTAGGATAACATATTAATTAAAGTAGGGGCAAACAGGATAACAAATGAACACGCTGCCCCGAGTAAAGAAAAGAAAGGGTAAAAAGATGAAAAAGATGATTTTGACAATGGTAGCTATGCTGAGTATGACAGCAGCATTTGCAGAAGGTGAGAAAACAGCTGAAGTAAGCAATTTAGAGGCTTATGAGTTGAACATTAATATGAATAAGCTCTCTAAGGCATTGGGGCTGTATGATGACCAGAAGGAAGCCGTAGAGGAGATCCACCACACATTCGCAGCCGAGCTGAAGTTCGCAGCCGTGTATGGCAAAGAGGATCGAGACGCGATGGTGAAGCGTGCCATCTCGAACGATGTTAAATGGATACGCTACATCCTCAACAAGTATCAGATGCGTACTTATCTGGAGCTTCTCAATGACACTATGAAGAATCGTGGTCTCATCAAGTAGACTATAATTCTATGGTGTGAACCATAAACAGCAGGGCATTCTGCAGGACTACGGGACGGTTATGAGCAAAGAAAACCGTCCCTTCTTTTGTGGCCTTGACATCGCTGAGTATCTGGCCGTTGTAGGGATGGATGATGTGCGCCAGCGACTGGCCGGGATGCACAAAGATCAGGGGGACAGGTCATTTATTAGTCTCATGTATTTTCTCCTTCAGTTTCTTGTTTTCTGCCTGCCATTCGGCATTGCTTTTGCTCACCCAATCGTTCATCCGTTTCAGCTTGCTGTTGGTATCGACCAGATGTTTGTT
>Ga0256405_10008092_pt1 | contig 15299 bp, 19 predicted proteins | sample RumenRJG_02DNA_FD_189096 | JGI IMG/M metagenome (GOLD analysis project Ga0256405, IMG submission 189096) | Bovine rumen microbial communities from Lethbridge, Alberta, Canada - RJG_02 | ecosystem: Host-associated > Mammals > Digestive system > Stomach > Rumen | place: Canada: Alberta... | reverse complement strand
AACCTCTTGATAGCTTTCCCATATTTTCTCAAAATCATTGCTACTTGCCATAAATCATTTTTTGAATTCATGGCGCAAAGGTAGCCATTATATATTTGAATGCCTAAAAAGCAATTGAGTGCTTACGGATACTTGTTAAAATCATTCAATAAAGTGTTAGCAGCCAATTCTGACGTATAGCCCTAAAAGGTTGCCCTTTCAGGTATAACACATTTAAATTGACTAAGTTTTTTATTGTTTTTTAAGCTACCTTACAAAGACTAATTGTCATGGGCAGCATATTTTCGTAATCAGTACGCCCCTTTGCGATTGCTGAAAAGAGACTCTTAAAATATTTCAATACAGACATTCCCATCATCTGACAGGTGGCAATGAAGGTATGGTAAAGGGCCGACATCTCTGCCTTGGCATGGTTGCCAAAGAACAAGGAGTTCTTACGCTCGACTGTCAGTGGTCTGATGTTCCGCTCTGCAATATTATTGTCTATGCCATACCTTCCATCCTTCCGGTAAGTGAAGAGTTGCTTCCAAAAAGTATTAAGATATCGCAGGGCCTTCTGCATCATGTCACCCAAATGGGCATTCTCATCTAGCAAAAGTTCGTTGAGTCTTGTACTCATCGCTATCATAATGTCTGTTGTCCTGCCGTCGTTCCGCCGTCGCTTTATTTCCTCTGGCGGCAAATCCTGCATCTTGTACTCTTCTTCAAATCCGTAGAGTTGACCTATCCATTCCAAAAAGCTGAGTGCCCTTTCATCACCGCCCTGCTCATAAGCGTATTTGAATTTCGCTCTTGCATGAGCCATACAGCAGAGGTGATCCACATCATCAAGCTCATTGTCTATATACATATATACATTATAGCCGTCACTCTGAAGGGCTGCAATCTGAGTATCCTTGAGGATGTCACGGAGCACATCACGACCACGACTTCCATCATCATAGAGATAGATGACAATATGGGCTGCCTTGTTGACAAGGCACCAGATATACTTCTTCTTATAGCCACCTACTTCCATACGCACGCGACACCAGGTTTCGTCACAGTTTACGATGGCATCTTTTTCCAATGCCATAGCTAGGAGGTATGGGATCATTTTCTTCAAATGAGGGACACCCTTTGAAAGCCAGTTTGACAATGTACCGTCGCAGATTCGCATGTCTTCTTCCATCAACCGCTTTAGCTCCCGATAGAAAGGTGTCTCCATCAGATATTTGTTGAATATGATATAGGCAATCAGGTCGCTCGTCGCATGAGTGCCAGGAACGCGCCTGAAGGAATCTACATCCTCATCGTCATAGGGAAGATAAGCAGTCTTAACCCGTCCGTCCTTTGTCTTATAGACTACCATCTGGCGGTCATGCTGGATTATCTCGACATGCTGCTCAAAACTGTATTTCTGGTCGTATATTCTGATAATCTCAGCTCCATCAGGGAGCTTGGACAAGTCTGACTTGTGCAGTATTCGACGAGAGGCCTGCATGGTGTCATAGTTCATTCCCTGACGATTCGGGCGTTCCTCCTTTTCAGGGCAAGGCGACGTCGTTTCCTCTGCAGGAAGTTCCAAGGGATCACATGGTTTCTCGCAATTGGTACCATCAAAGTTTTCACGCTCCTCATCGCGATCCCGATCTTTAGGCTTAGACGTAGAGTCCACCTTACCTTTCTTAGAAATGCCTTTCTGACTCTTGTCTGCATACGTCTGCTTGTTCTTAAGTTTCAGCTGGGCTGTAAGATCGTTTATACTAGAAATAAGTTTATCCATCTTACGAGCGTCTTCCTCATGAGCGGTCTTTAGTTCGTCTATCTTCTTTGAATCAGACTCATGCATCGACTTAAGCATATCGAGAGTATCCTGCAGATTCTTGATGAAGGCATCTTTTTCAGCTATTGTCCGGTCGCGTTCCTCCTTCTGCTGAAGCAGAAATCCAATATATCTGTTCTTCTCTGAATCCTCCATTGTCAGGTATGCTTTCTGAGGCGTCTCAGGACCATTCTCCCGAGACTCCAAGTGGCGCAAATGCCCCAATCTGGACTGCAATTCCTCTAATTCCATACCTTCCTATTTTTCTACAAAGGTACAAAATATTTTTGAAACTACCAAACATTTTTACCACTTATTTATCTGATATTCAGACGTTTACGTTAAATATTACTAATTTAAACGCTTTTACTTCAACCGCAGTTTCTTAACCACCGGACTTTCCAAAACCGCAACCAGATCTTTCCAGTCCATACGGTAACTTTTCATGCCTTTCTCATCACAATACTCCAAGAGCATGAAGCTATAACCATCAGTGAACACCTTCTCATGGATATAATAGGCATGATTCTCAAAGTGTACCATCTTCACCTTCCTGCGGTCTTTCGACATGAAAACGAACACATCCCCATTGTATGGATCATGGTGCGTCATCTGCTTGACAATCTGGAGCAAACGGTTATAGCCGCAGCGCATATCTGTCATGCCTGGGATATAGTAGAAACGCTTCAAGCCTGATATCGTCAGCATAAGCCCTCCAGTTTCTCTACGAATTTCAGAAGGCTCTCGTAGCTTAAGTTCTTCCGCTTGACAAACACCCCATTGCTCATGCAGATAGTTACAGCGATACGGACTGACTCTTTGGAAGGGGCTTGATCCTCTGAAGCACCCTGCTTGGTTTCCGAAGTTGGAACTCCAGACACTTGGATTGGGTGTATTCGCTTGTGTGTATCCCTGAACCATTTGTTAAACTCGTTTACCGGTACGCCTTGTTTAAGGCAAAACTCCTCAATGGAGAGATTGTAAGGTAGGCCCTCACTCTGATATAAAAACCAGCATTTTTCAAAGTCTTTGCTACTGAACATAATCTTATTTTTATAATGTCAGTGCAAAGGTATATCATTTCACTTTTTCATGCAATACGTCAAAATTGGCTGCTTACCAATAAAGTGCAATTTTTATATCAAATGGACTATGAAAATTCCTCAACAAAGGATGCTTAGTATCTTTCTCTGAGAGGAGGGCTTTCTCTGTTGGAATACGCCAGTCAATACCCAGACTATCATCAAGTATGCTGATACCACCATCAGCCTCAGGATGATAGAATTCATCACACTTGTACTGGAACACAGCCGTTTCGCTAAGAACTGCAAAGCCGTGAGCAAAACCACGAGGTACAAAGAACTGACGGTGATTATCTTCGGTCAGTTCTACAGCCACATGCTGGCCGTATGTTGGACTACCCTTACGTATATCCACTGCCACATCAAGCACTGCACCTTTCACACAACGAACCAATTTACTCTGGGTATATGGTGGGCGTTGGAAGTGCAAGCCTCGCATTACGCCATATGAAGACATACTTTCATTATCCTGCACAAAGTTAATAGTGTGCCCAAAAATGGGGGCAACCTTCTCATCGAACTCTCTCTGAGAGAAACTTTCAAAGAAATAGCCACGTTTATCACCAAATACTTTTGGCTCTAAAATAAGCACACCATCGATACTTGTCTTTATTACTTCCATCTGTCTTTTGTCAATTGAAAATTATATTCACATATTTGCTAAGCACTTACGCAAGGAATCAGTCCAATAAGGAACTGATATGCCAAAGATTGTCTTAACTTTGGTCTTATCTAAGACGGAAAATGCTGGACGTTTTACCGGGCTTGGAAACTCATCGCTATGACAAGGCTGAATATCACAGGTTTTGTTTCCAGCAATCTCAGCAATAAGTTTGGTAAAGTCGAACCAAGAACAAACGCCTTCGTTGCTGTAGTGGTAAATTCCTTCAATAGGGTTCTTTAATGCAGCAACGATGGCTGTTGCAAGATCCAAAGCATAAGTGGGTGTGCCTGTCTGGTCAAAGACCACCTTCAGTTGTGGCTTAGAGGCAGTTAAGTTCAGCATAGTCTTCACAAAGTTCTTTCCGAACTCACTATAAAGCCATGCTGTACGAAGAATCATATATTGGCATCCTGTGGCAATAATCTTTTGTTCTCCAAGGAGTTTAGTTGCTCCATATACGCCAGTAGGTGTACCTTTTTGGTCTTCCTGACATGGAGTGTTATAAGGCTCTTTGCCAAATACATAATCTGTTGATATTTGAACCAACCAGCCATCTACCTCTTTCATCGCTTTCGCAAGGTTTTCAGGAGCAGTAGCATTCAATTTCTCTACTATGGGATATTTCTCTGGATCTTCAGCCCCATCAACATTTGTCCAAGCAGCACAATTCACTATGATTTTAACATCATTCTCAGACACCATCTTTCGGATGGCATCAAGATTAGTAATGTCAAGTTTGGTTGTTTCTGTATTTATGTCCTCACCACCCAACTTACGCAGCATTGCCATGGATTCCTCAGAGGCATCCATCACGTCCGTAAAAATGAAATTGTCCTTTGAGCCTTTTGTGACAATCCGCATTTCATTACCTAATTGTCCGTTCGCTCCCGTTACAAGTATATTCATAAACTCTATCCTTTAGTTTATGCATCATCGGCTGCACCTCAAAAATAAGTAAAATTGCTGTATTCGGTTTGCACGATAATCCATTTTGTTATAAAAGGGGCAGACCCACTGTTATTGAACCTTTAATTCTTATGAGAGACCAGCGGGTTCCCCGCCCCCATAACGATTTTTATATATCCTGCTTCACAGCAGAATGTCATTCCAAACTATCTTTATACCACTTGAATAGTTTTGCTACGCCATCTTCTATCTCGACCTTATGTGTCCATCCAAGGCTATGGAGTTTACCCACATCTATCAACTTGCGCATGGTGCCATCGGGCTTGCTGGCATCGAAGGCCACTTCGCCCTCAAAGCCTACGGCCTTGACAACGAGCTGGGAGAGCTCACGGATGGTGAGTTCTTTGCCGGTACCCACATTGATGTGGCAGTTGCGGATCTCGCCCAGGCTGGGGATATAGCCGCCACGACCGGTACTGTGGTTGCGGTCAACAGCACCATCGGTGCTGGCACCGAAATGAACTGAACTGTACTTCTCGATACCAATAATATCGCTAAAGTTCACGTTCAGCAGCACATGCACTGAGGCATCTGCCATGTCCTCACTCCACAGGAATTCACGCAATGGTGTACCAGTACCCCACAGCACCACCTTGTTGTCGAAGATACCATACTTGCCAAGAACTTCCAAAATCTTATCACGAGATGCATCGCCATTCACGCCCTCTACTGGTCGTTTATTCAGGTCGATGGCAATTTTGTCCCAGGCACTATCATGGATGAGCTTAGCCAAATATACCTTACGCATCATGGCAGGCATCACATGGCTGTTCTCCAGATGGAAGTTGTCATTGGGACCATACAGGTTAGTCGGCATCACAGCAATATAGTTCGTACCATATTGCAGGTTGTACGACTCACACATCTTCAGTCCCGCAATCTTGGCAATGGCGTACTCCTCGTTGGTGTATTCTAGCGGGCTAGTCAGCAGACTGTCCTCCTTCATCGGCTGCGGGGCATTTTTGGGATAGATGCAGGTGCTGCCCAAGAAGAGCAGTTTCTTCACGCCATGGGCGTAGGCCTCACTGATGACATTGCACTGAATCTTCATATTCATCATGATGAAGTCCGCCCTATATAGCATATTGGCCATGATGCCGCCCACAAAGGCTGCGGCCAGCACCACAGCATCGGGCTGTTCCTCATCAAAGAACTTCTTGACAGCATACTGGTCAGTCAAGTCAAGTTCCTTGTGGCTACGGCCAACAAGATTGGTATAACCACGAGACTTTAAATTATTCCATATCGCGGAACCGACTAGGCCGTTGTGACCGGCTACATATATTTTACTTTCTTTATCTAACATAATTATTTCTTACTTTCTTTGGCGCAAAGAAAGAAGCAAAGAAACATCCACCCTCTCCAAGTTTGACTTCGTCTTCCTCTGTCACGACTCGAGAATGTCGAAGCAAGCTTCACTCTCTTCTCGCTGCTCCATCGGTTCCCCCTATATGGGGAGGATGCAACCGCTCCTCCTGTCGCTCTTACATTTCGGTAAGCTCGACCCATCAAAGGGTCGGCTTAGTTCTTTATTTAACAATACCTTTCTCCAAATACTCAGCTAAGTTGGTTCTCACTTTGGCGGCGGCTCCTTCGGCTGCGACCTTGGCAATGTCGTGCTCGACCATAATCTTCACTAACTCTTCGAAGCTGGTCTTGTTAGGGTTCCAACCCAACTTAGCTTTCGCCTTTGTTGGATCACCCCAAAGGTTAACAACATCGGTAGGACGATAGAAGTCCTCGCTAACAGCGACAACTGTCTTACCAATCAAGTTTTCAGGACCATTAACTACAATACCCTTCTCGTTGATACCTTCACCCTCGAACTTCAGTTCAATGCCAGCATGCTTAAATGCCAGATCCGTAAACTCACGAACAGAGTGCTGAACACCTGTAGCAATCACAAAGTCCTCTGGCTTGTCCTGTTGCAGAATCAACCACATGCACTCCACATAGTCCTTGGCATAGCCCCAGTCACGGAGTGAGTCCATGTTGCCAAGGTACAAGCAATCCTGTAAACCCTGTGAGATGCGGGCAGCAGCAAGGGTAATCTTACGGGTCACAAAGGTCTCACCACGACGTTCTGACTCATGGTTGAAGAGAATACCTGAGCAGCAGTACATGTTGTATGCCTCACGATATTCTTTCACGATCCAGAAACCGTACTGCTTTGCAACAGCGTATGGGCTATAGGGATGGAAAGGTGTATTCTCGTTCTGAGGGACCTCTTCAACCTTGCCATAAAGCTCTGATGTAGAAGCTTGGTAAATACGACAAGTCTCAGTCATACCCAGCTGACGAACAGCCTCCAGAATACGAAGCACACCTACAGCATCAACATCTGCTGTGAACTCGGGTGAGTCAAAGCTCACCTGCACATGGCTCTGTGCTGCGAGGTTGTAGATTTCGTCAGGGCGTACCTTACCAATCACGCCCAGTACACTCATCGAGTCACCCAGGTCTGCATAATGCAAATGGAAATGGGGTGTGCCTTCCAAGTGAGCGATGCGCTCACGGAAATCCACACTACTGCGGCGGATGGTTCCATGAACATCATATCCTTTTTCCAACAAAAATTCTGCCAGGTAACTTCCATCCTGACCAGTAATACCAGTAATTAATGCTGTTTTCATAAATATAATGCGTTCGTTTATGTATCATCGGCTGCGCTCGGCATAGCATAAGAAAACATCGCTCTGCTCTCACTGGCACGATAATTTTTATCTTTATACTATCAAATTAGAATTTCAGCTTTGGGAAATATATATATGGTACGCAATACGGTCTAAAATGACCGCTTACCTTAGTTTAGAAAGGAGGAGAGGGGAACATTTATTGAACCTTATTTTATGAGAGAGGCTTGCACCTCCCCTCCATTTAAAACGATTTATTATATAGTATCTCGCGACATTTCGCTTAATTTCTCTTCATTTTCTTTATCAAAGTCAATAAATAGAACAGAAATTCCATCAGGCGTATTAACTTCTACCGATTGTCTTTCCCCTTCGATTGGCTTTTCTTTAATATCTTCTATAGATTCAAGTGTTGACTCATATTCTTTTTTCAGCCATTCTGCATACAAGAAATCATCATAAGCACCATCAGCCATTTTGGCCATAAAGGCAAAGAACTCGCCATTGGAACGCAAATTGCAGATATTCCATTTAGGGTTGCTCTTATTGATGTTATACACTTTGTTGATGGTTCTTGCAACAAGTTCCCATATCAATCGTGACCATTCGTCCATTGGATTCGCATCGGGGGCGGAGATGGGACGTCCGTTCTGCCAATTAATGAAATCCCAAAGGAAAGAACCAAAAGAACGCTCAGGTGTATTCTCCATCACCGAAGATGGGATATCATGAGTAAATACAACAGGTACGCAATATCTGGCACGACAATCATAGTAATTACAACAAGGATAGGGATACTTGTTGATAAACATATATTGAGCTCCAGGCGTTACCGCCTTGGGCTGGATATCATATTGATTAGTACCAGCATTCGCTCTGCTATGATCAAACGAAAAAACAGGCCACTCTGTGTATAATAGTCTCTGACGGATGTTATCCGGCTTTACTTTACCAGATTCGGTTTTATCTTTCTTTAGCTGAAACAATGTAGCATTATAGCGTACTTTGCCATCAACTGTCTTTTTGCACAAACACAACAAATCACCAACCTCACATCTTCTTTTACGATTCTTTGCCTTAAAATTCACATAAGGGCTCTGATGAATAAAGCATCCGCCAAACTTAGCACCACCCCAGTGACGATTCATTAGCCCAGGGAACTTGCTAACGATAGCTGCTGTATGAGAGGGCTCGCTCAATTTCTTAGGTTCGCTATTAAGATCAATAGCCACCTTTTCAACAGCATCTTCAAGCAGGCTATTTGCTATGTATATGAAGTCTGATTTATTCATTTCTGAACACGGATTGAGCGGATGGAACGAATTGTACTATCACTATGATTTCATCATTCCTGATGGTAATCTGCCTATATACTTAGCGCAATAGTCGTACTTCTTTCTTGCGTCTTCAAGAATTTGCTTCGCGACTGTATCATTCGTTGTATTCATTATTTCATAGGGAATTTCGCTATTACACTTAGCACATCTATAATTCATATATTCAAGTGTTAGCACCCCCTCACGACAAACTGGACATTCAATATTCAAATCTGTCACATAATAGAAATTACAAGTAGGACTCCATTGCCATCGCCATGTCCAAATTTGATTTTGATACCTCCAACGCGTGAATTCATTAACAAAGGGTGGTACTGGGATTCGATGTTTGTTGGATTTAATTTTCTTTATCACCCCAACAATAATCAGTACCACCATAATCACAGCTATGGCAACCCATATATTCACCTTATAGCAGAATACTGCCTTAAAAGACTCCTCATACGTCTCACTGTCATTGAACCAAGTCTTGACAAGAGATAAAAGAGTACCTCCAGCTGCTATTATTGCAGCAGCAATAACTGCACTCCACACAGGGTCTTTCCATATTTTCTGTATCCTGTCTTTCATTGGGAAATCATAAGGTAATTGGATTTTGTTGTTTTTATACGTTTTTAACCTAATACCTCTTGGGCAATGAGCTCATAATCACTCCTGCCCTCGGTAACCTTCTTGAAGAAGTCGTTGAAGAAATCAAATGCTGCCTTCTTCTGTAGCTTACATGTCTCTATGAATGTGAGCCATGCAGCTGCAACCTCACCACCCTTCTCGCTGCTGAAGCCGCCAAAGCTCTTCCGCAGGGTGGTAAATGGCCGGACTGCACGTTCGCAACAATTATTATCTATCAAAACACTTCCTATATCTCTGTAAGTAATCTTGCTGAAGTAGGTATATGCATTGTAGGCATCAGTCATCAGAGTTCCTTTGAATTCACCAAGAAATTTCTCTATCACCTTGCGCTTCCTGCGACCGAAGAGATAATAACATACCTTCGTCGTCAGATTGACGATGACCCACATATAACGCTTCATGAAGCAGATTTGGATTCAGAGGATTTCTTAGGTTTCTCGCTACCTTTGCCATACTGAGCACGTTTGCGCATAGCAAGCTCGCCCTTCAGCTTTGCATTCTCAGCCTTCAAGTCCTCATAGTCCTCGGCTATCTTCTCTAACTGAGCCACTCTTTCACCCATTGCATTATTGGACTTCAAGAGAGTCTCAACGGCTTGAAGAAGATCCTTTATCTGCTTTTGATAATGCTCCCGTTCCATATAATTTCACCTTAGCATTATAGCCGTTCCTCAAGGAACTCTAAATGTACCATTTTTCAAATGTGTGATACGGAACGCCATTGGACTCGAAGAATTTGGCGACCGAGATCCCTCGTTTACAGCCATCCTCCTGATACCTCTTCCACAGTGTTTCAATGTCTTTAATACCTGCCATAATCTCAAATTTTGAATTAATGGCACAAAGGTAATAACTATATCCTAGACCACCTAAAAAGGGATTGGATGCTTACTGCTCTTCAAAGATATCTTGTCTGTTGATACCACGAAGCATCACATGGTAGATACCTGTGCCTGAGGATGTTCGAGGTTGGCGGGGCATTGGTTAAACCACCTTTATTCCTTTATTAGTTAGATTCTGTATTACCATTGCCTTCCAAGAGGGTAAAGCGGCCTGTGCTTGCTTTATCACATCTTCTTTGTCGGAATCCTTTATATTGGGAAGCGTTCTGAAACTGACACATGCGTTTTCAAAGAGGAAGTCAATGCTCTTGTCAACAGTGTCCTTCTCTACTTCGCCTTGCTGAATCTCTTCGTCATATTGCTCCTTATATTTCTGCAGAATAGCTGACTTGAAAAGATTGTAGAGGGCTTTCTCACCCTGACTCTTTGCTTTTTCAATCAGCAAGTCAGTTGCATTAAGAAGAGCATCTTCGAGTTTTTTGTATTTAGTGTTCATCAACTTCTTATTTATCTGTCTATATATGAAGGAACGCCATAGTCCTCATAGCATTCGCTCTGCAGGATTTCCTTATGTCCATCGTCTAGTAAAGCCTGCGATCCTGCATCTATATCACATCCCTGTATCGCCTCATATACCCATTGCATCGTGTACTCCGGACTATACATGTCATCAAAGTAGCAATAGTGCTCATCCTCCACAAAGTGCTCGCACATCGACTTGAGCAACTGGAGATACATTGTCACCGCCTGCTTATACAGCCCGGCATCCAGTGCCTCCTTGATAAATTTCCCCTCATCACTCATCATCCCCGCAATCTTATCACAGTCCTGATCAATGTTCCCCGGGTCAAATATCACTTCATATCGCGGATTAAGTTGGATCATGGCTATATATGCTTCAACACCTCTTTTGCAAGTTTCTTGAATAATTACTCCGAATGTAATCGTTCAATTTTCTTACAGTCTCATACAAAGCTATATCTTTTTAGCATTCTCTACCCGTTTTCGGATGTAAGTAGCATGTTTTCTATATGAGACAACAAACAATATCAGTAACAAGACAATAGCAAGCATAATCGCACAAGGTGTTCTTAGCCAATCTTTAACTGATGGAGACAAACACACAACGAACAAAATGAGTAAGAGCAAGAACATGGCAACAAAAGTGCGGAACATATTACTCTCGGACAACAACGTCGATATCTTTGTATCCTTGGCTTCTGCCTTTAAAAAATCCTCGTATTTAGCATACCGCACAATCTTCCACCATTTAAACCACGGTTCAATAACAACAGAACCTATCCGACTTATAACCATACCAGCAAAATAACCACCAAAAAGCATCAAGTAAAGATTACTCTCATCAATGTCAACTATTTCTAGGACATCAATTAATACCAGAAACAAAATTCCTGGCAAGAGATTATTTAAGAGGTTATAAGATGATAGCCTATCAAGTAGGTTTTCCATCGCTTAATACAATTATGCGTGAATACTCACTGAAAGAACTCCATTGCTCGAGGTTGAACATTCGCCGAATACTATTTCTATATTGCCGTCACTACGTGTTGTTAGGCAGTATCGTTTTTCGTCTTTTCCACTGTTCAGGTTGTGGACATCCCAACCACGACTTGCGCTTGTATACTTAGTTTGTGCGGTCGTACTTGACTTTGACGAATCTGATATTATTGTCAAACGAGGGTTTACCTTGTCAACAAAGTCTTTGTAATAACCAGTTTCACGACCGTGATGTGCTGCAACTAGAATGTCAGCCTCGCTAACATCTTCTTGAAAACCAGATTGATTCATCAGTTTTTCAAATGATGCAGATTCATTATCACCACATATTACGATCTTGATTTTGTCTAACCGGACAATTGTGACAGGACTAAAGTTGTTAAAATTGGACTTGTCACACAGGGTTGTGAAATACTTATCTACTGTCAAACCGTCAAATGGTGTCACAGTAGAAGGATCTTCCTCTGTGCTGATAGAACGGTTGTATCTATCATTGATTTCACAATACTTTTTGAACTTTGGCTTATCACACTCTCTAACTCCTTGCATTACTTCCTCATTCTTTATAGCAGTTGCTCTCCACAACACAGAAGGAGAATTATCATCAAAATGAAGGATATCATCAATATGATCAAGATGTGGATGCGTGACAATCATATAATAAATATCTTTATACCTCAGCGTTGACAAAGGAGAAGTGTTACCACTCTCCCAATTGCCAGTACCAAGGTCTATCACAAGGTATTTCCCATTCGGCGCCTTGATATGGATGGCCAGCCCAAGCTGTACATCCCATACTTTCATAACTGCTTGCTTTGCCATTTTTAAAAGTATTTTATTAAAACTTCTTTATTGTTCTGACTGGCAGTATCAAACTGCATCTTGCGACCACCTGTGCAATCAGAAGATGTTTGATGTCTTATGGATGATGGCTGAGGATTCAACCCCTATTATCTAGCTCTCTTAATTGACTTTCAAGGTCTTCTATGGCTTCAGAAGCCGTGAAGCCTTTTCCAATGGTATATGCCTTACGACCTTCACCAGTCCAGAAGTCCATACAGGTTATGTCATCACCGTCGATCTCCTCTGGTACTTGCCAGGGCAAGAGGTTAAAGGCTAGGAATTTCCCTTTACTATAACCACCTCCGTATCTATCGGTTGTTACGGTGATAGGCCAGATATGCTTCGTACTTTTAATCATATTTGGATAAAATAGATTAACCCTTATTCATTAGTAGGAAATCACTTGGAGATAAGACGGGCAAGAGTGAATGAGGATAGTCCTTAACATTGTAGGTTATGATGCAATCACAGCCTTTCGCAACTGCAGCCTCATGCTGACAACTGTCCTCAATGTCCTTGTACTGGATATTTTCAACTCCACGCAACAAGCTCTCACTGTCATGTCCAGCAATACTTATAGCCTTTACTATTTTCAATGCAAGGGAACGAAGTGTGGCAATGCGAACATCACCTGTCACCCCGAGTTCTTTCCTCAAATACTTATCAATCAGGAACAGCATCGTATAAAAACTTCCGACCGACATGTACATTTCGGCCTTCTCCTCCTTAAGTCTGCTGAACAGTTGCGCTGCCGTTCGGCCATCTTCACGCTCAATGAAGAATTCCAAAATGACATTGGTATCAAGGAATACTTTCATATGCCGTACTTGTCAGAATATGCATCCTCACGCAAATCATCCCACGAAAAGCCTGCTCCCTGCTTTCCGAGAATGCCGTTGAGCTGCAAAAAGCCGGCTGGCGTGTCAGGCAGCGCATTCAGTTTTCTAAGCAATTGATCTCCATCAATATTAGGTTTTTTAAACCTTGCGATGTATTCACGCATGAGATGGTCCATACTGACCTCCAGCCATACCAACAGGGATTCCTCGTCTCTGAAGTGAGGCCGCATCTCATTCATGACAGCATCGTTGAACGACATATTGTATCTACACATATTACTTGCAACTAATTCTGGTAATTTTACTTTTCGATTGCAAAAATAGGCAATTAATTCGATATTTGCAAGAAAAATGCCATTTTTCCGAAGTTACTTAGCAAAAAAGTGGGCAGGCCGAGAGTAGTGTTGTGGCCTGCCCGTAAAAATGATTTTAGACTAAAATAACTGCTTCACAGCAGGATATCGTTGACCCGCCTTATAGGGCGAGGATCTTGCGGGTAGGGATTAGATGAACTCCAGCGATGCGGGAGAGACGTGGGTGATGCCCACGGCGACCTGCGCCTCGCGGAGGAGCGCAACGACGATGCGATGATGGCCGATGCGCTTGACCTCGCCTTCGACGCCCATGAAGGGGCCCTGCATGATACGGACACGACGATGCTCCTGACCGAGGAAGTCGCTCCAGGTCAGGGCTATGCGCTGCTGATAGGGATCGGGCAGCGTCTCAGCCTTGATGAAGTTCTCCATCTGACGGTCGGGAACGTAGATAATCTCGGATCTTTCGGGATTGTCAAGGGCGGGTTTGGCGATGAACTGCAGATGCTGGCAGATCTGATTCTGTCGCTTGAGCAGCTTGACGCGGCCTTTCATGGCATGTACGAAGATGAGGTTGTTGACGGCAGGGAGCATCTCATGCTGCAGCTGGTCGTCGTGTGCCACCTCCTGATGCTCCATGTGGAGATAGGTGGTGACGTCCTGACGACGGAGCTCATCGCGCACCTGCATGGCGCGCTTGGGATTGCTAAAACGAATGCGGAGGGGATACCAGCGGACGAGGGTGTCGTCGGCTTCTTCGATGACATAGGTCGGAGTGCCTGTGTCGGGGACACGGGTTGCCTGCATCGGTTCTACCATCGGTTTGCTCATCATCTGTGCTTAACACAGCAACATGCATGAATTGCAACGTATGACAGGCAGGGATATAAAAAGAGCGTGAACCCTCTTTTCTGCCTGTCCATTCCTTAGGTCCTAGGAAAACCCGTGTATTAAACAGACAGATTGATGCTCACGCCGAAGGTATAATTGTGCACCTGTAAAGTGTGCCTGAGGATGAGATCCTCTGCACACCCACGGGGCAGTTAATACCAACCCGTTGCATCAACTCTGCTATGTTTTTGAATACACGTTTGAATTTCCTAGGTTCAAGGAATCAAAAACAAAGCGTTGTATGACGCTTTTTCCAATAAAATCTGGCCCACACCTACCCTGCCCTTGCAGGCAGTTCGGCGCAAACTCGGTGCAAAAGTACAATAAATAATTGATATTGACAAAGAAAAAGGGATTTATCTTTGTAAAAATCCATTTTTCTTACAATATTGGCTTTTTTGAAAAAGCGTTTTTCATAGCAGGGTTCCACCCTGCATGGGGGTTTTCTGCAGGGTTTCACCTTGCATGTTGCAAGGCAGAGCCTTGCCATCTTCCATCATCCCCACACCCCTTCTTCGTAAGAATTCCTAACTTTCTCTGGCGCAGAGAAAGTAGCAAAGAGACATTCCCCCAACCAAGGCCTTCCCCCAAGGGAAGGATGCAACCGCTCCGCCTGTCGCTCTTACATTAAGGTAAGCTCGACCCATCAAAGGGTCGGCTTGAGTATTTTCTCGGACCATCCGCTCGATCTCTGATCGCTTATATGAGCGAAGCGAGTCTTAAGAAAGGTCCCGCTTGGGTTTTATCGACTACGCTAAACGCTGGTCGATTATGTGAGCGAAGCGAGTATGTAGCGCATGCGCTACGATTAGCTAATACCATGCTAAAACACCTCTATGTTGCTTTCCAAATAATTGGAGTTTATTTATTTTATATTAACTCTTATAAATCAATAAGTTACATTTTTTTGCAATATATCGGTATTTTTGAAGAAGCT
>Ga0256405_10008091_pt1 | contig 15300 bp, 16 predicted proteins | sample RumenRJG_02DNA_FD_189096 | JGI IMG/M metagenome (GOLD analysis project Ga0256405, IMG submission 189096) | Bovine rumen microbial communities from Lethbridge, Alberta, Canada - RJG_02 | ecosystem: Host-associated > Mammals > Digestive system > Stomach > Rumen | place: Canada: Alberta... | reverse complement strand
TTATTATACCAAAGATTAGGTGCTTTTTTATGTCAATGCACCAATTTATTTAATTATTTTGCTTGAAAATCAAGTGTTTATACCAGATTTACTGGTGGGAAAGTTGAGTCATTTCCAAATAAATCAATGTGCATTATAATGAAGAAAGAGAAGTGCATTCTTAAATGGAATAGAAGTCTATGGTTGCCTTTGCAAATGGAATCGGAGGAAAAATTATTTTCGGAATTGCTGATAAAACCAGAGAGGTTGTTGGCTTTGACAAGGAAGATGTGTTCAAGAAAATGGATGCCATTCGTGAGTTGATTATCAATGCCATGGTACATCGTAGTTATCTGGATCATGGTACGATACAGGTTGCGGTATATGACAACCGATTGGAAATCACTTCTCCTGGGAAACTGCCAATGGGACAAACGATGGAGCGTATGAAAGAAGGCTATTCCAAAATTAGAAATGAAGCCCTTGCCCATGCGTTTGCTTATATGAACCTGATCGAACATTGGGGAAGTGGCATTCCGAGAATTATTAATAAAGTAAAAGCTGCTGGACTGCGGGAACCGGAGTTTATTGGTGGCGAAGTTGATTTGCGTATCAATATTTATCGAGGTCAGGTTGATACAAATAACGCCAATGAACTAAAGATGGCGTTAATGGTGTTGATTGTGGCGTTAATGATGCCGGAAATGGAACTAATGGCGTTGAAGTGCCACTTAATAAGGAACAGGCACAGATAGAAAAATTGTTGCAGATTATAGAGAAAAATCCGTCTGCAACACAGGCATATTATGCAGAAGAGATAGGCGTGTCGAAAAGAACGGTTTCTCGAATGTTTGTTTCTTTACAGGAAAAAGGTATATTGGTACAGAGCGGAACAAAGCGAAAAGCTAATTGGACAGTTATAAGGTAGGAGGAGCAGCATGGATACAGACAAAATAATACAAGACTTGAACCGCAGATTTGCTGCACCTTTGCCGGAGTTTTATCAGCGTCGTATTATCTTCTGGTATGATGAAGATAAGGAATTTGAGGATAAGATGGACGAAGTGGTTCTGGAAAATGCAAAGGTGTATCAAATAATGAACATAAATACGAAAAAAGGTGTGGAATTATTTTTGAATTGTGGTAAAATGTTTTAGAACCTAAAAGAAGATATAAAATAAAATAGGGGAATTTATTGATAAGGAGTATTTTTCGTGACAGAAGATAAACGTTCTATTATTCAAATGGTAGCAGGCCTGATCGAACAGGGCAAAAAGAATCAGGATAAGATCGCATACAGCAAAATCCTGGATACATTTTCAGGGGTAGAGATTTCCTCTGAGCAGTTTGACAACATTTTAAAAGTTTTAGAAGATAACAAGATCGAAGTCCTTCGCTCAAAAAATGACATGGAGCAGACGGTTTCTTTGTCTGCAAAGGAGAAAGAACCGGATGAGGCGGATGACGAAGAACTGGAAGAAAGTAAGATTCTTTTGGATATTGATGATGATATTGAGGAAGATTCCGAGGAAAATATCGAGGAAGATCTCTCGGTTATGGAGGGGGCGGATATCACGGATCCGGTACGTCAGTATTTAAAGACGATCGGACAGGTGCGTCTGCTTACCATGGAAGAAGAGCAAAAGATTGCCAAGCGGATCAGTGAGGGGGATCCGGAAGCCAAGAAGGAACTGATTGAAGCCAATCTCAGACTGGTAGTAAGTATTGCCAAGAAGTATGTCGGCAGGGGATTGCCGCTTCTGGATCTGATTCAGGAGGGGAATATCGGTCTGATGAAAGCAGTCGATAAGTTTGAGTACGAAAAAGGATTTAAGTTTTCCACATATGCGACATGGTGGATTCGTCAGGCAATTACCCGTGCAATTGCAGATCAGGCAAAGACGATCCGTGTTCCGGTACATATGGTGGAGACAATCAATAAGGTTGTCCGTGCACGCCGTACCCTGACACAGGAGCTGGGAAGAGAACCTTCCAATAAGGAAATTGCGGAGATGCTTGGCGAAGATGAAGATCGTGTAACGGAGATCATGAGTTTTAGCCAGGATCCGGTTTCCATGGAGGCTCCGGTAGGGGATGAGGACGATTCCCATCTGGGTGATTTTGTGCAGGATTCCAATGCGTTATCCCCGGAGGAGAATGCGATTGCGGAGATGCGTAATAAGCAGATTTCACTTGCCATGAAAGACCTGACGGATCGTGAGCAGGAAGTGATCACACTGCGGTTCGGTCTTGACGGAAATCAGCCGCACACGCTGGAAGAAGTGGGACAGATGTTTCATGTGACAAGAGAGCGTATCCGTCAGATTGAGGCAAAGGCACTGCGTAAACTTGGTGCACCGAGCAGAAAACGTATGCTGCGTGACTTTTTATAACAGGTATTTTGCCGGACAATTCTGAAATTACGGACGTGATTTATGATATGGTTTTTGGCAGGGAGTGAAACTATATGTTTTATTTTAAGCTATCGCATCCAGCCCAATACCTATCCGCAGTGTCAGATGGATTTGGCACTGGTCATTATGCATGTACGTGCACATGCACGGCAGTATGGCATTGACGAAAATCGTATTCTTGTGGTGGGAGCTTCTGCCGGTGGGCATTTGTGCGCAAGCACGGCAATGCTGCATGAAGAACTGAAAACAGAAATTTTTTGTGTGCATCCGGAGCTGGAAAAACTATATGGAAGGATTTCTGCGCGGCCGGACGGGGTAGGACTGTTGTACCCGGTGATCAGTTTTACCTCGGAATATCATGAGGGAAGCTGTCGCTGTAATACAGGCGGAAACCCGGATCTTCAGAAAAAACTGTCTGTAGAACTTCATGATCTGACCGGATATCCGCCAACATACGCTTATGCGAATCTCGATGACGGCTGTGTTCCGGCCAGCAATACGACCCGTCTGGATGCGGCACTTACGAAAGCAGGAGTGAAGCATCTGTGCGAGACTTTTCCGACGGGGGATCACGGCATTGGGTTAGGATATGGTACTTCAGCCAAAGCATGGAGTGAGCATATGCTTCGGTTTTTTGATGAAACTTTATAAAAATCCGGTAAGTATTAAAAATATGATACATTACAATAGTCTGAAACCGATAATCCGGACATGGTAACGTTGTATTTGTATATTAGCGTTACGTTTTACTCAGCAAGTGCCGTGCATCTGAAAAGATGCGCGGTTTTCTATTTTCCTTTCCCGTGCTATGATGGAGACAGAAAAAAGAAAGAGAGAACAAAACATATGGGATATATATTGGAATTGAGAAAACAGGTAGGTCATCGGCCGTTGATTATGACCTGTGCAGGAGTGTTGCTTTTGAATGAAAAAAGGGAGTTGCTTCTGCAGAAACGTGCAGACAACGGGCTATGGGGATATCCCGGGGGTTCTATGGAACCTGGGGAGAGCTTCAAAGACTGTGCCAGACGGGAAGTACGGGAGGAAACAGGACTGATCTGCGGAAAACTCGAACACTTTATGAATGTCTCCGGAGAAGAAGTACATTATGTTTATCCAAACGGGGATGAAATTTATGCCGCAGAAGAGATCTTTTTATGCCGGGAATTTTCCGGGCAGATCATTTGCCAGCAGGAGGAAGTAGAAAAACTTTGTTTTTTCCGTATGGAAGAACTCCCACCGAAAGAGCAGATCAATCCCAATAATTATCCGGCAATCGAACGGTTAAGGAGAATGATGGATGAAAATCACAGGGAAACCATATAAATTTCCGGCTTTGTTACTTCTTGCCTTTTGCTACAGAGAATGGTAGGATAAGATATAGAATGAGTTACAGAGGATCAAAACACATACAAGTGGGGGAATTCTTATGAAAAAAGCAAAGAAATTAATAGCCGGAATCATGCTGGCATGTATGGTCATTGTGGGAGCCGGCGTGAAGCCGCCTGACGTATTTGCAGCAACAACAACGGCGGCTGCCGGTTCGCTGGAAATGAAGACTGCCAGTGACTCCATCAATTTAAATGCGGGACAGTCATTTGATGTGACATTTTCTGTCAATGCGGAGACTTCCGGATTCGGAGGATACCTGACTTATGACAATTCAGTATTTACTTCGGTTACGGTAGTTGTTGACGGGGGCACCACATCCGGAAAGACAGACAATAACGGAGAGTGGAAGGCTTCTTATAATGGGTACACACATTTTCTGTCCGTGGATTATTATAAAAAGGATGCGGCAGGAAATACCACCACACAGATTGCAGATCCGGTAAAAGTATCGGGATCATCGATTGCAACATTAAAGTTTACCTCGGCAAAACCGGTAATAAAGACCGACATTACCTTCCGTCCATCTTATCTTCGCACAAACGGATCGGATGTGGAACTGAAAACGCAGAAACTGACACTGACGAATTCCCAGGCAAAGACCGTGACACTTTCCCTTGGAATCGTAAAGGGAAACGGGCATATTTCCGTTCCGGTATATTTTTCCAGAAATGACGGATTTAACAAGATCAAACTTGGAATTTCATACAATAAAAATATTCTTGCATTCCAGTCTGTGACACTGGCACCGGAAGTACAGTCGACACTTACGCAGAGCGATTACAATATGTCTTCCTATGGAGGGTATCTCACGACAGAATATACGGCAGCAGCAGATGTAAATACTTCGGGAAATCTGATGTATATTGATTTTCAGCTTGCCAATGGAATGACAGCCTATTCCAACAACGGAATCAGTACGGATGTTACGGTTGCCATTGAGTCTGTGGAAGATCAGCAGGGGGATATTTTTTCCTACAATTCGGCGACGTCGAGTGTGACGATCACAGATCAGCAGCATACACTGGGAGATGTCAGCGGGGACGGAAAAATCAATCTGATCGATGTATTGTACGTCATTCAGTATTACAATAATACAAAGACGTTTACCAGTGCGGAGAAAACCGCTGCAGATGTAAACCGCGACGGGAAAGTAGATCTGACGGATGCTTTAAAGATCCTGCAGTATTACAACGGCGCGATCAAAACATTATATTAGAACAAAGGAGAAATCATGTATTGTAGAAAATGTGGAAGAGAGATTCCCGATGATTCTGTCATGTGCGGATATTGTGGAACACCTACAAATCCGGATAATCCGTATACCTATGGCGGAACACCGCAGAATATGGACGAAGGTGCAAACGGGCTTGGAATTGCTTCAATGATCCTTGGGATTGTTGCCATTCTGCTGGCATGCTGTGCCGGAGGAAAATGGCTGACATTTCTTGTCGCAGCTGCCGGTCTGATTCTTGGAATTATCGCATTACAGAAACCCAAGTACGGCAGCAGCAGAGGAATGGCTCTTGCGGGTGTGATCTGCAGTGTGATCGCGCTTCTTATGAAAATTATTGTGATCATTTTACTGGGGGTGGGAATCGGAACCTTTCTTTATTCCCATATGTTTCACTTTTAAAGTCCCATTCTGATAGATGGGAGTTATTCATAATATAACTGGAAGTTATAATAAAAATAGTGCTTGACAAACACAGATTATAGTATTATGATCTAAACAACACAAAGAAAGTAGAAGGTTTTCGAGATATGAGAAGACAGGCGTTATCGCTTTTAGTGGAAAATAACCCAGGCGTGACGAGCCGGATATCCGGATTGTTCAGTCGCCGCGGATATAATATTGACAGTTTTTCATCCGGTGTGACTGCAGATCCGAAATATACCAGAATTACAATTGTTGCCAGTGGCGATGAACTTATTCTGGATCAGATCGAGAAACAGTTACTGAAACTGGAAGATGTGTTGGATATCAAAAAACTGGAACCGGGACTTTCTGTTACCCGGGAGCTGATTCTTGTAAAGATCCGCGCAAAGGATAACGAGCGTCAGCCGATTATGAATGTGACAGAGATTTTTCATGGAAAGATCGTAGATGTCACAAACGATTCCATGGTAATTCAGCTGGTAGGACATCAGGATAAACTGGATGCCTTTTTAGATCTGCTGGATGGATATGAAATTCTGGAACTTGCACGTACCGGAATTACGGGACTTACCCGTGGATCGTCGGATGTCCGTTTTTTGGATTAGTTACGGCTACTTATTAAAAATATTTTTTTATATAAGAGTATACATATTTAGGAGGACAATGATATGTCAGAAGCAAGAATTTTTTATCAGGAAGATTGTAACCTTTCATTACTGGATGGAAAGACAATCGCAATCATCGGCTATGGTAGCCAGGGACATGCACATGCATTAAACTTAAAGGAGTCCGGATGCAACGTCATTATCGGTCTTTATGAGGGAAGCAAGTCCTGGAAGAAAGCCGAAGAGCAGGGATTTAAGGTATACGTTGCAGCAGAAGCTGCTAAAAAAGCTGATATTATCATGATTCTGATTAACGATGAATTACAGGCTGATATGTACAAGAAAGATATCGAGCCAAACCTTGAGCCAGGTAACATGTTAATGTTCGCACATGGTTTCAATATCCATTTCGGATGCATCAAGCCACCAAAGGATGTCGATGTTACAATGATCGCACCTAAGGCACCAGGACATACAGTACGTTCTGAGTATCAGGCTGGTAAGGGAACTCCTTGTCTGATCGCTGTTGAGCAGGATGCTACCGGAAAGGCATGGGATCTTGCACTTGCATATGGTCTTGGAATCGGCGGAGCAAGAGCCGGACTTCTTGAGACAACATTCCGTACAGAGACAGAGACTGACCTCTTCGGTGAGCAGGCTGTACTTTGTGGTGGTGTTTGTGCACTTATGCAGGCTGGTTTCGAAACACTTTGCGAGGCTGGTTATGATCCAAGAAACGCATACTTCGAGTGTATCCATGAGATGAAACTGATTGTAGACTTAATTTACCAGTCAGGTTTCGCAGGAATGAGATATTCTATCTCTAATACAGCTGAGTATGGTGATTATATCACCGGACCAAAGATTGTTACTGCTGAGACAAAGAAGGCTATGAAGCAGATCCTTACTGATATTCAGGATGGTACATTTGCAAAAGAGTTCTTACTGGATATGTCTCCGGCAGGACGTCAGGTTCATTTCAAGGCTATGAGAAAGCTTGCTTCTGAGCATCCATCAGAGAAGGTTGGTGCTGAGATCCGTAAGCTGTACAGCTGGAACAACGAGAGCGACAAGCTCATCAACAACTAATCAGAAACTGATTTTAAAAACCCCGGTGAGTACCATCATCGGGGTTTTTGTTTTTGTGCCGGGGTGGAAGGAAGTGGGGCATAAGGACTCCTCCCACAAAGAGGTATCAAGATTTTTCCAGGTGGAGCCATAAGGACTCCTCCCACAAAGAGGTATCAAGATTTTTCCATGTGGGGCCATAAGGACTCCTCCCGCAAAGAGCACGGGTCCCTCCTCATGGCAATGTCCCTCCTCATGACATTTGACAAACTACCCCGGTATGTGTAAAATAAATGTATTGTGAAAAAATATGAAAAATGAAGAGGCGAAGACATGGCAGAAGTATACAACCACAAAGTGGTAGAGAAAAAGTGGCAGAAAGTCTGGGATGATGAAAAGGCTTTTGCTGCAACCAATGATTATTCCAAACCGAAATATTATGCGTTGGTTGAATTCCCATATCCATCCGGACAGGGACTTCACGTTGGTCATCCGAGACCATATACAGCATTGGATATTGTTGCCCGTAAGAGAAGAATGCAGGGATATAATGTATTATATCCGATGGGATGGGATGCATTTGGACTTCCGACAGAAAACTATGCAATTAAAAATAAAATCCATCCAAAAATCGTAACAGAGAGTAATGTAAAGCATTTTAAGGATCAGTTACATTCTCTGGGATATTCTTTTGACTGGGATCGTGAGATTAATACAACAGATCCAAAGTACTATAAATGGACTCAGTGGATTTTCCTGAAATTATTCAAGGCCGGTCTTGCATACAAAAAAGAGATGCCGATCAACTGGTGCACTTCCTGCAAGGTAGGTCTTGCAAACGAGGAAGTTGTAAACGGTGTATGTGAGCGGTGTGGTGCTCCGGTTGTCCGCAAGGTAAAGAGCGAATGGATGTTAAAGATTACCGATTATGCGGATAAGCTGATCGAAGGACTGAATGATGTAGACTACATTGAGCGTGTCAAGGTTTCACAGAAAAACTGGATCGGACGTTCTACAGGTGCCGAGGTTGATTTCCAGATCAAAGATACAGAAGATAAGTTGCGTATTTACACCACACGCTGCGATACATTGTTTGGTGTTACCTATATGGTTGTTTCACCAGAGCATCCATATCTGGATAAGTACAAGGATCAGATTAAAAACTGGGAGGAAATCGTTGCATACCGCGAGCAGGCTTCCAGAAAGTCTGATTTTGAGCGGGCGGAGCTTGCAAAAGACAAGACTGGTGTGGCAATTGACGGTCTGACTGCAATCAATCCGGTCAACGGAAAAGAAGTTCCGATCTGGGTATCTGATTATGTACTGATGAGCTATGGTACCGGTGCGATCATGGCAGTTCCGGCACATGATGAGAGAGACTGGGAGTTTGCAAAGAAATTTCATCTTCCGATCATTCAGGTAGTTGCAAAGAACGGAGAAGTAGTGGATGTCAATGAGGCTGCTTTTACCGATGTAGCGACGGGTGTGCTGATCAACTCCGACTTCTTAAACGGCCTGGAAGTAAAAGAGGCAAAGGAAAAGATGATCAAATTCCTGGAAGAAAAAGGAATTGGTCAGGCAAAGACAAATTATAAAATAAGAGACTGGGTATTCTCCCGTCAGCGTTACTGGGGAGAGCCGATTCCGATTGTTCACTGCGATAAGTGCGGGTATGTGCCGATCGATGAGAGCGAGCTGCCGCTGCTTCTTCCGGAAGTAGAAAGTTATATGCCGACAGACAACGGAGAATCTCCACTTGCAGCAATGACCGACTGGGTAAATACAACCTGTCCATGCTGTGGTGGTCCTGCAAAGCGTGAGACCGATACAATGCCGCAGTGGGCTGGATCTTCCTGGTATTTCCTGCGTTATACCGATCCACACAATGACAAGGCACTGGCAAGTCCGGAAGCACTCAAATACTGGCTGCCGGTTGACTGGTACAATGGTGGTATGGAGCACACGACCCTGCATCTGCTGTATTCCAGATTCTGGCATAAATTCCTGTATGATCAGGGCGTTGTTCCGACTCCGGAACCATACCAGAAGCGTACTTCCCATGGCATGATTCTCGGTGAGAACGGAGAGAAGATGTCAAAGTCCAGAGGAAATGTAGTCAATCCGGACGATATTGTGCAGGAGTATGGTGCAGACACTCTGCGTACGTATGAAATGTTCATCGGAGCATTTGATCTGGCTGCATCCTGGTCGGAAGATGGAGTAAAGGGATGCCGCAGATTCTTAGACCGTGTCTGGAAATTGCAGGATCTTATGACTGATGAGGAGGGATACTCCAAGGATCTTGAGACCAAGATGCATCAGACCATCAAGAAGGTTTCCAATGACTTTGAAAACCTCAAGTACAATACGGCGATTGCTGCCATGATGACACTTTTGAATGATTTTTATAAAAAAGGCTCTATCACCAGGGGAGAGTTAAAGACACTGATCATTCTGCTGAATCCGGTTGCTCCGCATATCACAGAAGAAATGTGGCAGATTATCGGATGCGAGGGAAGAGTATATCAGCAGACATGGCCGGAGTTCGATGAGGCAAAGACGGTGGAATCTTCCGTGGAGATTGCCGTTCAGATCAATGGTAAGGTAAAGGGAACGCTTGGTATCCAGAAAGATGATCCGAAGGATCAGGTAATTGCAAAGGCAAAAGAAGTCATTGCAGATAAACTGACCGGAAATATTGTCAAAGAGATTTATGTACCGGGAAGACTTGTGAACATTGTAATGAAATAAAATGTTTCCTGTCTGCCAGAAAACAGCAGAAAGAAGGGGTTTTAAGGGAAAGGCACCCTGCGCACAAGGCGCAGGGTGTTTTGTATAATAAAAAGGAAAAACACAGATACTGTAAAAAAGGAGGTCTTTGATGTGAAACTTTCATATCTTTCTTATTTTTTTACATATGAAACCCATATTCCGGATGGCATTGGATTTGCGTTGTTCGGTCCATGGCATCTGTTGTGGCTTTCGGTTATTTTTGCCATATGCGTCAGATATGTATGGATTTATAAAAAAGGGGATGAAAGAAAAAAACGCCGGATGGATGGTCTGACGGCATGTTCCCTTGTGGTGTGGATTGTCGTGAGAGCAATTTATATTGCGGTGATCCATGAAGCGTTTTTATATGAACTCCCGTTTCATCTGTGCAGCATGGCTGGAATTTTGTGTGCCGTTCATTGTCTGACGAAATGGAAATGGCTGGGGCAGGTGCTGTATACCATCTGTCTCCCGGGAACAGTGCTGGCACTTTTATTTCCAAACTGGAACTTTTATCCGGTCATTCATTTCATTACACTGGAAGGCTTTTTGTTTCATATGGAAATTGTACTGTATGTGGCAGGAAAACTTGCATCCCATGAAATCCGACCGGATTTTGCAAAACTCTGGCAGGTGGTGTTATTTCTGACTGCGGTTGTGATACCGATTTACTGGTTTGATAAAAGATATGATGTGAATTATATGTTTGTGAACTGGCCATCCGCCGGATCTCCGCTTGTCTGGCTGGCAGACAGGATGGGAAACCCGGGGTATCTTATTGGCTATGCGGCACTTGTATTTCTGTGCATGCTTTTGATGGATGCGGGCTATCTTATAGTTGCCGGAAGGAAAAACTAAAAGTTATTTTTTTAACACATGAGGAGGCAGGGACGGGTCGCTGCCACGCAATTTCTGCATGCCGCGCTGAATGGCATCTTTGGAATCTTTCCAGTTGGCATCTTTGTTTTTGTAATCATATTTTTCAATAAACCATGCAACGTCTTCATAGACGCGGTGGAAATTTTCCTTCATCAGAGGAAGGACGGTGGCATAGAATTCTTTTTTCTCTTCACCGGAAAGCTGTTCGTCGGCACCTTCGCAGAGAACTTTAAAGTGATCGAGGCAGAATCCTTTGGTATTTGCCACCTGTGCACGGAAATCCGCATCTTTTTTGTACATGGAAAAGAAGGTTTTCATGTAAGCCTGAAAGGTATTTTTTACACTGTTACAGATGAAACAGGTGGATTCCCGCCGGTTGATCCACTCGACAATGGAATTGGAAGAACCATCTGTTTTTTTGCCGAATAGACTGCTGCGTTTTGCAGCAGCGTCCGGACGGAAGGTTTTCCAGACATGATCCATTTCCTCTTCGTGACGTTTCATCAGTGTTTTTAAAATCCAGGCATTGCCGAGCGAATTTCCATAATCAAACATTTTTTTGAAATGTGCGCGGCAGAATCCTTCCTGGTCTGTCATGTCGCGGATATCGGCTTCCATGTAGGAGGCACCATGTCCGAGGACGAAATCCATCATGTGTTCTTCGGTTTTTTGTTCGATATAGCAGAACGGACATTCTCCGGCATTTGCCATGGCATCTGAAATTGGGATGGTGTGAAGCTGTTCTTTCATAGTGTTTCCTCCGGTCTGTAAGTGCGGTAAAAGTCAATAAAGGTCTGTAAGGATTTGGATGGCTTTAAGTTTTCCTTGTATGCAAAGCCGATTTCCCGTTTGTGGATCGGGATGCCGAGCGGAATTTCCACGAGAGATCCCTCTTGGAGTTCCTTTGTGACAAAACTTTTGATGACACAGGCAACGCCGACACCGATCTTTGCGAAATCAATTAAAAGATCCATGTTCGAGATATCAATGGATTCCGCTACGGAAATATGATTGTCCTGCAGATAATCGTCAATATACTGCCGCGTCATGTTATGCTTATCCAAAAGCATAAGTGTGGAATTGCCAAGGATGGAATCTCTGGTAATCCCTCTTTTTTTCAGATTTGAGAGATAGTCCGGATTGGCTACAAAAATGTCTTCAATGTTGTCCAGATAGTAAAAATTGATGTTTTTGAGATTATCCGGCTTTCCAATCAGACCGATGTCAATTTTATTTTCATCCAGCAGATCAAGCGTTTCGTTGGTCGACTGACAGTTGATGGAAATACTGATATGCGGATTCTGCCGTATGAATTCTTTCAGATAGGGCAGAAGTACAAATTTGCAGAGTGTGGAACTGACACCGATCTGCAGGTGACCGACACCAAGATCGATGGAGCGTTTTAATTTGTCTTCCCCAAGTGTCAGTGTTTCAAAGGCTTCCTTTACATGTCCATAAAGTAACTGGCCCTCGTCCGTCAGTACAACGCCGCGGGAACTGCGGGAAAACAGTTTGCATCCTAAATTTTCTTCCAGTTTCTGAATGGATTTGCTGATGGCAGGCTGGCTGATGTAGAGTTCTTTGGCTGCCTTGGAAATATTTCCGGCATTGGCAACCGTATAAAAAATCCAGTAAGAAGATAAATTCTGATTCATTATTGCCTCCGTTTATTATAATAAGTTATTATATCATAAAGTATAGTTATGGTAAATATGTTTATTATGTATTAGGATTATGAAATAATCTGTGCTAAAATCATAGTAGTTTAAGATATTAAAGGAGGAATTATCCATGGGAATGACAATGACTCAGAAGATTCTTGCAGCACATGCAGGCCTGCCTTCTGTCAGCGCCGGACAGCTGATCGAGGCAGACCTGGATCTGGTTCTGGGCAATGATATTACTTCTCCGGTTGCAATTCATGAAATCGGAAAAATGAATGTAGAGGGTGTATTTCACAAAGATAAAATCGCACTTGTGATGGATCACTTTGCTCCAAATAAAGACATTAAATCCGCAGAGCATTGCAAATGCGTACGTGAGTTCGCCTGCAAAAATGATATTACAAACTATTTTGATGTAGGTGAGATGGGAATAGAGCATGCACTCCTTCCGGAAAAAGGACTTACGGTTGCGGGAGATGTGATTATCGGTGCAGATTCCCATACATGTACATACGGTGCACTTGGTGCATTTTCTACTGGTGTGGGAAGTACAGATATGGCAGCCGGCATGGCTACCGGAAAAGCATGGTTTAAAGTACCGTCTGCAATCAAATTTAATATTGTAGGAAAGCCGGACAAATGGATCAGCGGAAAAGATGTGATTCTTCATATCATCGGAATGATCGGTGTGGATGGAGCCCTTTATAAATCCATGGAATTTGTTGGGGAAGGAATCAAATACCTTTCCATGGATGACCGTTTTACCATCGCAAACATGGCAATTGAGGCCGGTGGAAAGAACGGTATTTTCCCGGTAGACGATCTGACCCGTGCATACATGAAAGAACATTCCAAGAGACCGTTCGTGGAATATGAAGCAGATGCGGATGCAGAGTATGACGAAGAATATACGATTGATCTTTCAACTTTAAAGTCAACCGTTTCATTCCCACATCTGCCGGATAACACACGTACGATTGATGAAGTGGGTGATGTGAAAATTGATCAGGTTGTGATTGGTTCCTGCACAAACGGACGTATGGAAGATCTTCGTACAGCTGCAGAAATCTTAAAAGGAAAGAAAGTAGCCAAAGGACTCCGCGTGATTGTAATCCCGGCAACCCAGCAGATTTATCTGGATGCCATGGAAGAGGGACTTCTTAAGATCTTTATCGAAGCAGGTGCAATCGTAAGTACACCGACCTGTGGACCGTGTCTTGGCGGATATATGGGAGTACTTGCAGAAGGCGAGCGCTGTGTATCCACAACAAACCGTAACTTTGTCGGACGTATGGGACATGTAGATTCGGAAGTATATCTTGCAAGCCCGGCGGTTGCAGCGGCAAGTGCCATCACCGGAAAGATTTCAGGCCCGGCGGAAGTAATGTAGAAGATGCCGGAGAAAAAGGAGGTCAGATAAGAAATGAAAGCAGCACATGGTAGTGTATTTAAATATGGCGATAACGTAGATACGGATGTTATCATTCCGGCAAGATATTTGAATTCTTCCGATCCGAAAGAACTTGCCACACACTGTATGGAAGATATCGATAAAGATTTCGTAAAAAATGTACATGTGGGAGATATTATTGTAGCCAATAAAAACTTTGGATGTGGTTCTTCCCGTGAACATGCACCGATTTCCATCAAGGCATCCGGTGTCAGCTGTGTAATTGCTGAGACATTTGCCAGAATCTTTTACAGAAATGCCATCAATATCGGTTTGCCGATCATTGAGTGCCCACAGGCCGCAAAGGAAATACAGGCAGGGGATGAGGTGGAAGTAGATTTCGATTCCGGAATCATCACAGATGTGACAACCGGAAAGAAATTTCAGGGACAGGCATTTCCGCCATTTATGCAGAAAATTATTGATTGCGAAGGTCTTGTCAATTATATCAACCAGAAATAATAAAAAGATGTCAGAGAGGACTTCCCTTATTTGCGGGGAAGTCCTTTTAGGTAAGAAAGATATTTGGGAGAAAGAGAAATCTGCTGGTAAATATCGGCATAGGACGAAGCAGACAGTTCTTCGATATAGTTTTCCGGAAAATTTTTTGATATGCCGGCCTGATGCGCAAAATCTACGGCTTTGTTATAAGCAATTGCGGCATCAATTGCATTTGCGTAATTACCGACGGTGATGTTTCCGAGAATGTGGATACGGACCCTGTAGCGTTCGGTACCGTTTTTGTCGATGCGTTCGACACCGAAATACGGATTGATGATTTTGAGGTTTGAGTATCGGAAATCATTTTCATCACCGTTGACAAAACAGAAATCCCTGCCGTTTACCGCATGGGTTTTGATGCCATAGCGGCCGAGAAGGGTAAGCTGCATTCCATAGTGATTGACATACAGATGTCCCTGGCGCTTTAGAATCCGGTGGCTGCTGTAATAGAAGAGGTCATCAATGTCAAATTTTAACTCCCGGTGAATACTCAGATAATAACTGAAATAATTTTTGCGCAGATAAATGGGGGTAGGAATATACATATGATTATCCCGGAAATTGATCAGCGAAACAATTTTTTCAAAGGCAAGCTGGTTGGTCCGGTAAAATGCCTCATCGATGGTTTCGGTACCGGATAACAGCTCGCAGGCGGCAGTGTATGCCTGATGTGCCTGAACTTCCGTGGGGAAGCTTCCGAGGCTGATATGACGGCCTTTGTGCGTAATATTGGAGCGATAGTATACGGTTTTGTCTTTTTTTGTCGCAAGATATACACCGGTTAACATAAATTCTCCTTTCGGTCTGACAGGTTATTAGGCGATTGCTAAACGCTCTCCTTGCGCCTGCCGCCGCTTACACGGTCGGACGCGCTTTTTAGACAGAATTACCGAATTTACAGGAATCTGCTTCTGCCTTA
>Ga0256405_10008090_pt1 | contig 15302 bp, 11 predicted proteins | sample RumenRJG_02DNA_FD_189096 | JGI IMG/M metagenome (GOLD analysis project Ga0256405, IMG submission 189096) | Bovine rumen microbial communities from Lethbridge, Alberta, Canada - RJG_02 | ecosystem: Host-associated > Mammals > Digestive system > Stomach > Rumen | place: Canada: Alberta... | reverse complement strand
CCGAACCGTTCGATTCCGTCGGCAAGGAGCTTGACACCGAGAAGATGGAGGCGATAGCGACGCTTCCGTCGCCCGATGTCCCGGAAGGAAAGGTCTCCATCGAATCGAAGAAGGGCTGGATGCTGAAGGACAAGGTCCTGCGGGCCGCGCAGGTCGTTGTGTCGTCAGGCAAGCCCGGCGGGGATAAATAGGGGTCAGGGGTTAGGGGTCAGGAGTCAGTAATTAGGAGGCAGGAGATAGTGATTAGGTATGGCGGATAAGAGAGATTACTACGAGGTGCTTGGAGTCGCGAAGACTGCGACGGCGGACGAGATAAAGTCCGCCTACCGCAAGCTTGCGATGAAGTACCACCCCGACCGCAACCCCGGCGACAAGGCGGCAGAGGAGAAGTTCAAGGAAGCGGCCGAGGCATACGACGTCCTTCACGATCCCGAGAAGCGCCAGCGCTACGACCAGTTCGGGCACCAGGCGTTCGAGGGCGGCGCAGGCGGCGGTTATGGTGCCGGCGGCATGAGCATGGACGACATCTTCGCGGCTTTCGGCGATCTTTTCGGCGGACGTGGCGGCGGCGGTTTTGGCGGCTTCGAAGACCTTTTCGGCGGCGGCAGGTCGCGCAGGGCGGCGAATCCTAATGCGCCGCGCCGTGGCGATGACATGACTTTCCGTCTCGACGTCGACTTCGACGAGGCGCTTTTCGGCTCGACACGCACGATAGACATCACGCTCCCCGAGCAGTGCGAGGAGTGCCATGGAACCGGTGCCGCGAAGGGTTCGAAGCGTGTGACTTGCAAGACCTGCGGCGGGCACGGTGTCGTAATCGGCGGCTCGGGGTTTTTCCAGGTGCGCCAGACGTGCCCGACTTGCGGAGGCGAGGGGTCTGTTCTTGAAAAGCCGTGCCGCGCGTGCCGTGGCACAGGGCATGTCACGAACAGGCGGCAGATTTCGCTCAAGATTCCCGCCGGCATCGACAACGGCTCGCGTCTCCGGCTTGCAGGGAAGGGCGGTGGCGGCCTTCGTGGTGGCGAGAACGGCGATCTCTACGTCCATATCGGCGTCAGGGAAAGCGACATCTTCGACCGCGACGGGCTTGATCTCGGCGTAGACATTCCAGTTTCGCCTGTTCTCGCGGCTCTTGGCGGTACGGTAGACGTTCCTACGCCTCAGGGCACGGCGCAGCTAACGCTTCCTGCCGGAACGCCGAATGGCAAGGTGTTCCGGCTGCGCGGCAAGGGCGTTCCGTCTCTGCGTGGTGGCTCGCCTGGTGACCTGCACGCACGCATAGTCTTTGAAGTTCCCGCGAACCTCGACCGCAAGCAGCGCGCGGCGCTCGAGGAGTTCCAGAAGATGTCTACGCCGAAGAACTTCCCCGAGGCGCAGTCTCTTGCGAACAAGACGAGGATATTCTTCGCGCATAGAGACAAGCTTCGTCAAGGCGACTGATTTAGCACCTGTGGTGGAATGGCAGACACGCTGGATTTAGGTTCCAGTTCCGCAAGGAGTGTGGGTTCAAGTCCCACCAGGTGCACCCGATAGCGAGCTTTTGCTCGAGAGCGCGGCGGATTGTGTCAGAAATAGCCGCCCTTGTCGATGATCTCGCTGATGGTGTCGCCCTGGCGGACCCACGAGAAGATGTCGACCTCGTTGCGCTCGATTCCCTCGGCGCGGAGCAGGACTTCGTAGGCGATCTCGCGCGGAATGCATATTACGCCGTCGATGTCGCCCATGATGATGTCGCCGGGGCGAACTGTGACCTTTCCGATCCTGACCGGCACCTGGTAGTGCGTGATCATGCAGCGGCCGAGCGAGCCGTTTGAGACGCGGTACTTGTAGAACACCGGGAACTTCTGCTCGAGGATCTGCTTTGTGTCGCGGATGCCGCCGGCGATCACCGCGCCGCGGATTCCCTTTGTCATCGCTGTTGCCGTCATCACGCCGCCCCAGAGCGACGCTTCGACGTCGTCGGACGTGTCCCACACCACAACGCCATTCGGCTTGAAGTCGTCGAGCATCTGCGCGCGGAAAGTCATCTCACCCTCGATCATGCAGTTTGGCGCGGACTTAACCGTGAACGCTTCGCCGCAGACGACCATCTCGTCTCTGAGCGGCATTATCTCGTGCGGCAGGTTCTGGTCGAGAAGGCACGCTTCGCGCATGACGTCGTTGACGCAGCCAGTGTATAGTTTCTCGAAACGCTCGCAGAGCTCCTTTACAGGAATGGGGAATTCGTTTGTTGGCACGCTCTGGCGCTTTGCGATGAGCTTGTCGAGTTTCATAAGGCCGGCTTCCTTGGCCTTGGTGCGCATATCGGCTAGTGATGGCATATTACTCCTTTTAGTTGTGAAATGGGACTACTGGGACAACTGGGACTACTGGGACGAACGGGACAGTGGCGATGTCCCGGCCGTCCTGGATGTCCCGTGTGTCCCATATTCCTGCCGCCTTGCGACGGCGATGATTGCTGCTCCAACGAGGTAGAATGCCGCGAGTGAGGCGAGTGCGGCGGTCGACGAGAAAGCGTCTTTCACGAACCCAAGCACGACGGGCGACGTTGAGCCGAAGACAAATGCGCATGAGAGCATAAGCCCCGCGCCCGAGGCGTGATAGCGCTGCGGTATTAGGTCGAAGAGCGACGCCATGAGGTTCGAGTCGTAGACGCCGCGGAACACGCCGAAGAGCGCCATCGCGATGCCGCACGCGAGAAGCGACGGCGCGTATGCCATCCAGACGATGAACGGCACGGCGAGGGCGAGGCCTGCGATGTTAGTCTCCATTCGCACCGATGGCCGCGTCTTTGCAAGCTTGTCAGAAATCCTGCCACCAAGCGTCACGCCGACAAACGCGCCGATATAGTGCCAGAGGACGGCGTTCAGCGCGGCGGAGCCCTTGGCGACTCCGAACGACTCGGAGAGATGGCTCGGCATCCAGGTCTTGAAGCCGACGTCGACGTAGATCATCATGCCGAGTCCTGCCGCTAGGAGAAGCGCAGAGGGATTGCCGACAAAGACCTTAAACGCCTCTTTGAGGGTAGGTTTCGAGTTGGAGTTGGAGTCTTGAGTTGGAGAGTGGAATTCTTTAAACTCACTTTCTCCAACTCCAACTCTGGGCTCCAACTTTTCTCTCCCCCTTAGCCCAAACGCCATCACGACGGCCCAGAGGATGCCGATGCCGCCGAACACCTTGAACGGCACGCGCCAGCCCTCCGCGCCAGATTCCGCAAGCCACCCTGATGCCGCACTGCACCCGATGATTCCGGCATAGAGCCCCATTTGCAGTATGGATAGTGCGGTAGCGCGCGTCTCCTTGTGAAGCTCACCGATGATCGACGTCGCGGAAGGGTAGTAGAACGACTGGCCGAAGCCGTTGAGGATTCCGTACGAGACGACCATAAGCCCAAGCGACGCCACAAAGCCGGAGGCGAAGATTCCTAAGCAGAAGACGAACACCCCCGATACGACCATCCACTTGCGGTTGAAAAGGTCGGCCGCCGCGCCCGCGAACGGAACGGAGAGCCCGTATGCGAATGTGAACACCGTAGCCACGGCGCCTATCGCCGCGGCGCTCGCTCCGAGCGATCCCTGTATCGAGGTTAGCGTCGCACCGAAGATCTGCCGCGTGCCTTGCTGGAGGAAGAACGCCACCCAGAGAAGCGCCAATGCTCGCCATTTGTAGTGCATATTTAAAGTTGAAAAGTTGAAAGGTTGAAAAGTTGAAAGGTTGAAGGTTAAAAGTTGAAAAGTTGAAAGGTTGAAGATTGAAGTTGACCATATTGGAGCGGCGGACTTCAGTCCGCTCCTATCCCGGAATCGACAAGCCGCCGTCGATTATGATTGTCGCGCCGGTGATGTAGCGCCCTGCGTCGGATGCGAGGAGAAGGGCAGTTCCTGCCGCGTCCTCTGGCATCGCGTAGTCATGCATCGGAATTGCCGCCGTCACCTTAGGGCCGTACACTGGGTCTGCGAGGCATTCCTTGTTTCGGTCGGTGTAGAAGACTCCAGGGCAAAGGTTGTTCACCGTGATTCCCTCGGCTGCGACCTGCCGCGCGATTCCCCTGACGAGGTTTTCCTGCGCCGACTTTGTCGCCGCATATACGCACATGTCAGGATGAGGCCGGCGTTCGTTCACGGAACCGACGACGATGAGACGCCCCCATTTCTGCGCCTTCATCTTCGGATAGCAGAGCTGGAACATCCGCAATGTCGCGAGGAAGTTTACCTGAATCTCCTTGCGCGCCTCGTCCATCGGGAATTCGGTCCACGGAATCTTCTCTTGAATCGACGCATTTGCAATAAGGATGTCGGGCATTGTTCCTTCTGCTTCGAGCTTCGCAAAGAACGTGTCGATTGCAGCGGGATCGGAGAGATCGCACACCTTCGTGTTGTGGCGGATTACCTTTGCGCCGTATTCCTCAAGCGCGTCGCCTATCGCCTTGCCGATTCCACGCGTCGACCCCGTGACGAGGGCGATCTTTCCCGTCAGATCAAATTTTTCCTTTATCATGTCGTTTCCTTTCCGTGTATGACGGTGCTCGGGATATTCTTTACTCGACCTCGACAAATTTGCACTGCTCCTTGCCATCGGCGTCCTTCCACGAGAGACGATAGCGTCCCTTGAAACCGCGGAACGAGACCTTTCCTGCAGCCGCCTTCACGGTTGTCTTCGTCTTCCATTCGCGGTTGATGAGATCGTCGAGAGCGTCGTATGCGGGCTTGTGCTTCAAGTCGGTCGTGAAAAGTCCAGAGACGAGCGGCTCTCCCTTGACGCCACCACCGTCAACCGTGTTCCACCAGGTGATGCCCATCGTCTTCGGATGCGAGAACCACGCGCGGTAGATGTTGCGTGTCAGGACCGCCTGTATCATGCGGCTGCGGGCGTCGGAACCAGGCGAGGTAATCGTCACCTCGGAGACGTGCAGCGGGCGGCCGGTCTTTGCCATCATGTCGAGACGGTTGCGGATGTCGGCAGGCGTCGATATCCAGCTGATGCCGGTATTGCCGAGCGCGAGGCGCATGCAGTCGTTGGTGTTGAAAAGATGCATCTGACAACCGACTATGTCGATCTTCGCGCCTTCGTCATCGAGATCCTTCACCTGTGCGAGGAAATCGGAACTGATGTTGTAGTCGTTGATGGCGAGATTGGCCTTGGCGGGGAAGGCCTCTTTCGCATCCAGAAGTGCGTGTAGCGGATAGTCGCCCGGCATAAGGCCGTAGGTGCTCTTCCATACCGGGAGCCCCGTCCGCGACTTGCGATACATCCGCCAATCGACGGAGGACTCGTTCACGACATCCCAACTGTCGACGACTTCGCCGAAATCGCGCGCGACGTCGAAGACGCGCTTGCGGAATATCTCCGGCATGCGGCGGACGAAAGTCGGCGCCATAGCCGCTATCTCCGCTTCGGAAAGCGACGCGTAGGTGCGCGACCAGCAGGCGCGCCAGTACTTGTTATAGCCGCCGTCCCAGTTTTCGGTCTTCGGGAAGTCCTTTGTGTCACTGCGCGGAATGCCAATCGTGTCGAACGCGCGCTTCTCGCTTTCGGGGCAGTACCAGTCGTAGATCCAGTTCGGCTTCGCCGAGCCCCAAATGAGGATGTGGCCATGAATCGCCACTCCGCGCGACCTCAAGTAGTTGATGGCGGGCGCAGGCGCGGGCCTGCGCCAGTACGGATGCTCCATTGCCTCTGCACGTGAAAGCGAATTCCAGAACCGCGCGGTGTCCTCGTAGTCGCCAAAGGCGCGGAAACGCCCGGGAACAGGCTCGTATTCGCGCCAGTAGAACGCGACCGTTGCCTGGTTGAAGATGCCGCCTTCTCCGTAGCTCGCCTTGTAGGCGGCGTTCCACTCGTCTTTGCCGAGCTGGTCGTAGTTGAAAATATGCGCGCCAAAGCGGAAGGCATGGCCGATCTGCTCGACCTTCACCTCCGCGCCGTCAGGAGCCGCGACTTCAAACGACGCATCCGCCTTGCGGTTTGCCTCTATGTCGGCGTCGATCTTCGCCTGGACCTCGTCGTTCCAGATGTTCCAGTATTTCTCGCTCATCGCCGAGCGGTCGATTTTGAATTCCGCTTGTGCGGTTAGTGCGAGTGCAAGTGCAGCAGTTGTCGCCAAAGTTTTCATTTCGTGGCCTTTCATGTTTTGTCGTTTGCAGATCAGCTCCAGCGGCGGTCGTTGGACCATTCCTTATCCCATTCCTTCGTGGAATTCCACGGCGGCGGGAAGTCGGCGCATGCCTGCTTCTTGATAAGTTTCTCGTTCAGTTCGTCGATGCCAAGCCCCGGCTTCGTCGGAACCTTGATAAACCCGCCCTTGTAGGAAAGGGCGGGCTTCACGAGGTCGCCCCACCACGGAACGTCGACCGAGTGGAGTTCGAGCGCCATGAAGTTTCGAGTTGCGGCCGCGGTATGCACCGCCGCGAGGCAGGCGATAGGAGACTCAGCCATGTGGATGTTCATCTGAACGCCGTAGTCCTCGGCCATGTCGCCGACTTTTTTCGTCTCCATGATGCCGCCGCAGGTGAGGAGGTCAGGATGGACGACCGCGAGCGCGTGTGACTCGAGAAGGGGCTTGAAGTCTTCCTTAAGGTAGATGTCCTCGCCTGTGCCGAGCGGAGTCGTGGTTGCGGCGTGAAGCTGTTTCCACTGTTCCACGTTGCGCCAGGGAAGAACGTCTTCCGCCCACGACAGGTGGTACTTTTCCAGGCGGCGGAGAAGCTGTACGCAATCTTCGTATGGAATGTGTCCGAGGTGATCGATTGCGATCGGCACTTCCCAGCCAATGACATCACGGACATCCGACATATACTTCTCCAAGTAGTCGAGTCCCGTCTCGGTGATATGGATTCCCGTGTGGCCGTGGGCCGTTGTAAAAAGCTCGAACGCCTCGCCGCGCATCGACCTTGGGTCGATCGAGCCATGCGGCGTCTGCACGACGTGCTTCATCTTCCTCATGTACTCGAGATACCCAAGCGGCGCGATAAGCGCGTTCTTGACGTTTGTAAGAAGCTCTATTCCGAGATCCATCTTGAGGAACGTGAAGCCCATCTTCATGCGCTCCTTCAAGGCCGCGCCCATATCGCGCCCGCCGCCTTCGGAGTCGGTGTCGCAGTAGCAACGGATCTCGTCACGCCACTTTCCGCCGAGGAGCTGCCACACGGGTAGCCCCCATGCCTTGCCGCAGAGATCCCAGCATGCGAGCTCGACCGCACACACGCCGCCGGCCTGGCGCGAGTCGCCGCCGAACTGCTTGATGCGGCGGAAGATCTTCTCGACGTTGCACGGGTTCTCGCCGAGGATGCGGCTTTTAAGCATCGCCGCGTAGGTGCGCGAGCTCGCGTCGCGGACTTCGCCATAGCCGACGAGCCCCTGGTTCGTGTAGAGCTTCATCAACGTGCAACGCTTGGGCGCACCGTCGATGTCGGCAAAGCGCATGTCTGTGATCTTGAGAGTTGACGGATTGATCTTGTTGATGTTCATGATGCAGTTATTGTATCAATTTGCTGTTTTCAGTGCTATACTCAAATCAGCAAAAAAATCACACATTTTCGGCAACGAATATGGTATGATATCTGCAATGAAGAAAAAGGTGTTCATCGCGCTGAAAATGGCCGGTGTCGCGGGGCAAAACAAGCTCGCCGGGATTTTCCGCTACCTTAGCGAGCGATACCCTGACGATTCGCCTTGGGACGTCACGCTTGTTCGTACGCGTGCGGAACTTACGCGCGAGCTCGTCGAGAAGGCAGTGTCGGGTGGAACAGACGGCTTTATCGTCTCTATTCCCGAGACTGAGGAATCGGTAGTTCCGCTTGCGGACGTCTCGACGCCAACGATAGTGATGGACATCCGTTCCGCTCCTCTTGAACGGCGCAAGAAGAACTTAGTTACGATACGCAACTCCGGTGAGAAGATTGGCTGTGCGGCGGCGCAGTATTTTATGGGGCAAGGCGTCGCTCGGTCTTATGCGTTTCTGCATTCCGAAGGGATGCTCGACTGGGATCTGGCAAGATTCAAGTCATACAGAAAGACACTCAAGGACAACGGCATCTGGTGCGAAGAGCTTTTCAATCCGTCTGAGGCGCTGAAGCTCAAGCGACCCGCCGCCGTTTTCGTGGCATACGACGACCGGGCGAATGACTTGCTCAAGTTGCTGTCTTCGAAGAGGGTCAGGGTTCCGCAGGACATCGCGGTGCTCGGTGTGGACAACGATACGCTCATCTGCGAAAATACGCACCCACGGCTTTCGTCCGTGATGCCCGACTTCGAGGGAGAGGGTTACCTTGCGGCGGAGACGCTTGACTCGATGATGCACGGCAAAGGTCCTGATTCCTGCGTCCTTCTCGCTGACATAAAAGAAGTCGTCCGCCGCGAGTCGACCTGCGAGCTTTCGAGCGCTGGTCGACTTGTGCAGAAGGCCGTCGTCTACATCGACCGCCATGCACTTGAGGGAATTGGCGTTGAAGACGTCGTGCGGCACCTCGGGTGCTCGCGCCGACTCGCCGACCTCAGGTTCCGCGAGCTGCAGAAGCGAAGCATCCTTCAGGCGATAACAGAGCGACGGCTTGACGAGGTGAAGCGGCGTCTTAGGGAGACGCGCGAGAAGATAGACTCCATCGCTGCCGCCTGCGGATACACCAACCCCAACTACCTCAAGAACCTCTTCAAAAAGCGCTTTGCAATGTCTATGCGCGACTTCCGCCGCGCGACTTGGAAGGGCTAAGCGACTGACTTTAGAATGGTGTGGTATAATAGTGTGCATCCAAAGGAAAGGATATTTAACACAATGAACTCGGAAAACAAGGAAACTGCAAAGACCGCGCGGCTTGCCTCGCTTGACGTTCTTCGTGGATTCGACATGCTGTTCATCATGGGCGGCGAAGAGCTTATATGCGCGATTGCCGCGGCGTTAGGGTTCGTCGGGTTCCACGAGGCGTTCGGCCATGCGAAGTGGCACGGACTCCACTTCATGGACCTTGTCTTCCCGCTCTTCCTTTTTATGGCAGGCGTGAGTTTCCCGTTTTCGCTTGCGAAGAGTCGCGAGCGTGGGCTTAGCGACGGACGCATAGCTCTTAAGGCGCTGAAACGCGGGCTTGTTCTTGTCTTGCTTGGCTTGTGCTATGAAAGACTTCTTTCGTTTAACTTCGCCCACCAGCGCGTTTGGAGTGTGCTTGGGCGAATCGGCGTCGCATGGATGGTGGCGGCGTGGCTTTACCTCGTTTGCGGCGTCAAGGCGCGTCTCGGCATTGCCGTCGCTATTCTCGCTGGCGTCACTGTCGGAACAATCTTCATCACGGCTCCTGGCGCTGCGGTTCCGGTAGATCCGTTCTCGCCGGAAGGAAACTTTGGTTGCTGGCTCGACCGAACGCTAACGGGCGGACATACCTATAGGAAGCTCTTCGACCCTGAAGGATTCGCCGGCATCCTGCCCGCGATTGTCACCGCGATGCTCGGTATGTTCGCCGGTGAGGTCGTCCGCCGCGGCGGATCTGCCGCGACATCGCGCAAGGCACTGGAGCTTTGTGTCTGCGGAATCGCGTCGCTCGTGCTCGGGTTTGCGCTTTCGTTCGTCTTCCCGATAAACAAGGCGCTTTGGTCGCCAAGCTTCACGCTTGTCGCGGGCGGAATATCCTTCTTGCTTTTTTCGCTTTTCTACTGGGTCGTCGATGTCTTGAACTTCCGCAAGTGGACGTTCTTCTTCACCGTAATAGGCCTGAACTCGATAACGATATACATGGCCCAGAGCGTAATTGGCTTTAGGGTTGCGCGCGACTTTCTCTTTGGCGGGCTTGCCTCGCTTTTCCCTGAAGCTTGGAGCCCCGTTGTGCTGCAGATCGGCTATATAGCGGTTTGCTGGCTGTTCCTCTATTTCCTGCACCGCAAAGGGGTGTACTTGAAAGTCTGACGGATTAGACCGATAGGATTGCTAAGGTCTTGCCCAATGTCGCGGACATCTTTGGGCGCGGATTATGGTATAATATCAGTTCCAAAAAGCAACGGAAGACAAGATGGACAAGAACTACGATGCAAAGGCCGCGGAGGCCAAGTGGTACCCGATCTGGGAGAAGAACGGCTATTTTCACCAGGAGCCCGACGGGCGCGAACCGTATTCAGTCGTAATCCCGCCGCCGAACGTCACCGGCATTCTGCACATGGGCCATGCGCTCAACCAGACGATCCAGGACATCCTGGTCAGGTGGCGCCGCATGCAGGGCAGGAACACGCTGTGGCTCCCCGGCACCGACCACGCGGGCATCGCGACGCAGAACGTCGTCGAGAAGGCGCTCAAAAAGGAGGGGAAGCGCCGCCAGGATCTCGGGCGCGAGGCGTTTCTCGAGCGCGTCTGGGAGTGGAAGAAGCAGTACGGCGGGACGATTGTCCACCAGCAGCGCATGCTCGGCAACTCGACAGACTGGCTTAGGGAGCGCTTCACTTTCGACGAGGGCTGCTCCAAGGCCGTCGCGAAGGTCTTCACGCAGCTCTACGACGAGGGGCTTGTCTACAAGGGCAACTACATCGTTAACTGGTGCCCGCGTTGCGGCACGGCGCTTGCGAACGACGAGGTCGAGCACGAGCCCAACCACGGCCACTTCTGGTATGTTCGCTATCCCGTCGTCGGTAGCGCGAAGGGCGTGAAGGGCGAGCCCTACAAGGACTATGTGATGGTCGCGACGACGCGTCCCGAGACTCTTCCCGGTGACACGGCGGTGGCGGTGAACCCGAAGGACGACCGCTACGCGCACCTCGTCGGCAAGACCGTGATCCTGCCCCTCACTGGGCGCGAGATTCCCGTCATCAGCGACGACTATGTCGACCGCGAGTTCGGCACCGGCATCGTGAAGATCACGCCGGCGCACGACCCCAACGACTTCCTCGTCGGCAAGCGCCATGGCCTCGAAGAGATCAACATCATGACCGACGACGCCCACATGAACGAGCTCGCCGGCGCGAAGTACTGCGGCATGGATCGTTTCGAGTGTCGCAAGGCGATTGTCGCCGATCTCGAAGAGGGCGGGTTCCTCGACCACATCGAGGATCTCGACAACCAGGTCGGCCACTGCTACCGCTGCCACGAGACGGTGGAGTCTCGCCTTTCGAAGCAGTGGTTCGTAAAGATGAAACCGCTTGCGGAGCCCGCGATAGCGGCCGTCAAGTCTGGCGAGGTAAAGTTTGTTCCCGACCGTTGGTCGAAGATCTACTTCAACTGGATGGAGAACATCCAGGACTGGTGCATCTCGCGCCAGCTCTGGTGGGGGCACCGCATTCCCGCTTACTACGTGCGCGGGAATGCGAGTGAAGAGTTGAAAGTTAAAAGTGAAGATTTGGTGTTTGTCGCGGAGACGGCAGAGGCCGCTCTTGAGAAAGCGAAGAAGGCGACCGGCAACGCTGCGCTGACGCTTGCCGATCTCGAGCAGGATCCCGATGTTCTCGACACGTGGTTCAGCTCGTGGCTCTGGCCGTTCTCGACTCTCGGCTGGCCCGAGAAGACGAAGGACCTCGACTACTACTATCCGACGACGGATCTCGTGACGGCGCAGGACATCATCTTCTTCTGGGTTGCCAGGATGATGATGGCGGGCATCCACTTCATGAAGAAACCGCCGTTCAAGAACATCGTCATTCACGGCATCGTCCGCGCGGCGGACGGCTCGAAGATGTCGAAGTCGAAAGGCAATTCCCTCGACCCGCTCGAGTTGATCGACCAGTATTCCGCCGACGCGCTACGCTTCTCGATCGCACTCATCACCTCGCTCGAGTGCGACTCGAAAGTGAGCAAGGAGAAGTTCGAGATCGGCCGCAACTTCACGACGAAGATCTGGAACGCGGCGAAGTTCCTGGAACTACAGGAATCTTCCCTTCCGCAGGAGGGGTCCGGGGGCACCAGAGCCCCCGTGACGTTGTCCAATCTTCACGCCTCTTCCCTCTCTTCGGACGACAAGCATATCCTCTTTGCCGCTGATCTTGCCTGCCGCAAGGTCAACGAGATCCTCGAGTCCTACCGCATCCAGGACGGTGCTCTCGCCGTCTACGACTTCTTCTGGACGCAGATTTGCGACGGCTACGTCGAGTACGTCAAGGATTCGCCCAACAAGGCAGTGTCGGTCGCGATTCTCCGCGATGTCTTTTGGAAGGCGCTTCGTCTTCTCCATCCCTACATGCCGTTCGTCACCGAAGAAGTCGCGCACCAGCTCGGCTTCCTCAAGGATGGTGAGACGATCATGCTTCAGAAATTCCCCGAAGGGTACTCCGATGCCGAGAAGTCGGCTTGGGGCGTGACCGAGGAGAACTACCAGTTTGTTAACGCGAAGCGTGAGGCGATCACCGCGATTCGTGCGCTGAGGGCCGAGTACAAGGTCCCGCCCGCGACATTTGTGAAGGTGACGATTGCGCGTGGAACGGACGGGGGTTCAGGCACCCCCGAACCCTTGCCCGAGGAAGAAATAAAAGTTCTTGCCAAGGCCATGCGTGCCGAGTCGGTCGAGTTTGTCCCGGCTGGCAGCGATCTTGCGATGCCGTCGAAGATCACGAAGTTCGGCACGGTCTACCTCTCGCTTGAGGGCCTTGTTGACAAGGCGGCCGAGGCGAAGCGCATCGCAGGGGAGCTTGCGAAGATCGGCGGGTTCATCAAGTCCGCCGAGGCGAAGCTCGCGAACGAGAACTTCGTCGCGCACGCGCCAGAGGCGGTCGTCGCCGAGGCGAGGCGCAAGCTTGCCGAGAACAAGGAGAAGGTCGCGCAGCTCGAGAAGCTCGCGAAGCTCTTCGCATGATAGCGTATGTAAGAGGCGTGCTGGCCGAGAAGGGGCCTGACCGCGTTGTTATAGAGGCCGGTGGAGTTGGCTACGAGCTGCTTATACCTGTCTCGACGTTCGACCGACTTCCAAAGGAGGGCGGCGAGGCAAAGCTCCTTGCGTGGCACTGCGTCCGCGAAGACGACGAGGCGCTTTTCGGGTTTGCGACTAAGGAGGAGCGCGAGATGTTCCTGAAGCTCACCCAGGTAAGCGGCGTCGGCCCCAAGATCGCGCTTGCGATTCTCTCCGGCTCGTCGATTGGTGAGCTTTCGCTCGCGATTGCGTCAGGAAACGCCAAGAGGATATCTTCGATCAAGGGCGTCGGCAAGAAGACTGCCGAGAAGATCTGCGTCGAGCTGAAGGACAAGGTCAACGCAATCGAGGCGCTTGCCGCAACTTCTCGCCGCGGCGGAAATGACGCGAAGACGCCGATTCTCCACGACGCGATTCTTGCGCTGACGGCGCTTGGCTTCAGCGAGGAGGCGGCGAACAAGATGGTCTCGAAGGTGCTGGCCGACAATCCGTCCGTCAAGGACGTCGAAACTCTTGTGCGACTCGCCCTCGCAAGTAGATAAAATATTCAAACGAAAGAAAGGACAACAATGAAAAAGACAATGTTGCTTGGTGCGTTCTGCGCGGTGGCGTTCGCCGCGTTCGCAGAGCGCGAGTTCATCTGGCCGGACGGCAAGATGCCTGACGCGCAAGACCACCAGATCGGTGCGATGACGAACGAGAAGGAGAAGGGCAAGTTCCCCTATCTCGACTGGGGCCCCGTCCCTGAGAAGCCAAACGGCTGCTGCATGATCCTTATTTCGGGAGGCGGATACGAGAGCTGCTGCGATGTCGGGCTCGTTAAGGAATGGGAGAAGAAGTTCACGGCTGCCGGATTCCAGTGCGTCAATTTCGTCTACAGGACGCCGCGTCCAAGAAATCTCCCAATCTACCAGAGCGCGTGGGAGGACGGCCAGCGCGCTGTCAGGATGGTGCGCTCCGAGGCCGCGAAGCGCGGGTATGACCCTGAGAAGATAGGAACGATCTCGATGTCGGCTGGCTCTCACCTCGCGACGCTCCTCGCGACGAGCGCGCTTACGCCTGCCTACGCGAAGATCGACGAGCTTGACGACCTTCCCTGCCACATCAACTGGGCAATCACGGGCGCGATTGCATACGCGGTGACTGACGGCATCGGCACGCCCAACACGCGCAACGGGCAGGCGATTGACGCCAAGCTCGACTCGGTTTTCAAATACGACGAGAAGACCGCGCCGATGTGCATGTTCCACGGAAGCGTCGATCTTTATTCGCCTATGGCGTCGACGCTCGTCTATCGCGAATTGAGAAAGAAGAAGGTTCCTGCCGAGCTTCACCTTTTTGCCGACCGCAACCACGGCTTCTGGGGCTCTGACGGCAAGGGCGACAAGGCGGCTGCTTACGACAACTGGTTCGACCGCTCGATGGAATTCCTTGCGCAGATGGGCTTCCTTGGAGAGCTCCCGCCTGAAGAAGACCTTATGCAGCGCTTCGCCGTTGACTTCCACGATCCGGCGAAGTACGCGAAGGAGAATCTGTGGCCCGAAGGGAGGATTCCCAATTTCCAGAAGAATCAGAATATCCCCTATCTCGAGTGGTACATTCCCTCGAACTTGACAACGAAGGCGATACAGATCATTTACTCCGGCGGAGGGTACTATGGCAACACTCCGGATGGTTTCGAAGTTGCGCCGGCTCGTCGTTTCCTCAACGAAAAGGGCATGGCCGTCGTCACAATGCTGTACAGGACTCCTCGCCCCGCGGCTCCGCTCGCGAAGCACACGACCGCATGGCAGGATCTCCAGCGATGCATCAGGATCGTCCGCTCAAAGGCGGCGGAGAAGGGGCTTGACCCGAATCGCATCGGCATTATGGGCTCGTCTGCCGGCGGGCACCTAACGCTTATGGGCGTGACGAGCTCGAGAAGCCGCTCGTACTGGAACATCGACAAGATCGACGATGTCTCGTGCAAAGTCCAGTGGGGCGTCGGCATCTACCCTGCGTATGCGCTCACGGACGGCTACGACATGCACAACACTACTGGCGGCAACGACGATTCCGCGCGGCTCGTCCCTGAGTTCGCGTTCGACCCCGACACTTGCCCGATGGTGTTCATCCACGGCGATGCCGACGGCTGGGCGTCGATGAACTCTGTGAAGACGTGGGAGCAGATGCGTCGCATGGGAATTGCGAGCGACCTGCACACGCTGTGCAAGCGTTTCCACTGCTTCCAGAAGAATGCGTCTCCCGGCACCGGCAGCTACACGTGGCTCGGCCGCATCTGGGAGTTCATGAACCACAAGGGGTTCAACAAGTAGGCAAAGCTACAGCCGTTGTGAAATGCGGTAGAGGTGCTCGACGAGGTTTGCGTCGAGCACCTTTTCCATAAAGGGAATCACTTCGTGGCGCACCTTGTTGCGCTCTATCGAGACGTCGTCGTTCGACGCATCCTCGCGCCATTCTTCGCCGAACTTGCGAAGGTAGTCCTTGAGCTCGTCG
>Ga0256405_10008089_pt1 | contig 15303 bp, 15 predicted proteins | sample RumenRJG_02DNA_FD_189096 | JGI IMG/M metagenome (GOLD analysis project Ga0256405, IMG submission 189096) | Bovine rumen microbial communities from Lethbridge, Alberta, Canada - RJG_02 | ecosystem: Host-associated > Mammals > Digestive system > Stomach > Rumen | place: Canada: Alberta... | reverse complement strand
GGCAGATGCTCTCCCAGCTGAGCTAAACCCCCACATCGCATTGCTTTTTTATTCTGTCGTTTCAGTGTTTCTCCCTGACGACGATAATAATTATATCACACGTTTACGGGTTTGTCAAGCGTTTTTTGAAAAAAATTTCAGATTTTTTTTAAAAAAGGCTGGAAAAGGCTATTTTTCGGGCAAAAAATTTTCAAAAAATTTTGAAAACCGACTCAAAAACATGATTTTTTGAAAAAATTTCAGAGCATAGATCTTAGTTCTGATTTCTTAGTTCTGAATTCTAAGTTCTTAGTTTGTGACTGTAAAAAAACAAAAGGCGGACAAAAAAGTCCGCCGTAAAAATCATAGTTCTAAGTTCTAAGTTCTAAATCCTAATTCCTTGGTTCTTTGTTCTTTTTACATAAGAGTATCATTGCAGCACTTCCGCAGACAATTATCATCGGGAACACTGAAAGTATCAGCATCCAGAACTCATTTGTCCTGTAGCCGAACTGCGTACCGTCAGCCTTATGTGCAAAGCTGAGGAATATATTTGACAGCACCGTATCTATCAGCATATGGCACAGTGCAGCAGGATAAACCGAGTTTGTGCGCTTAGTCAGCCATGTGAGAACAGCCGACCAGAATATGCACATAACTATCATGGCGATAAAGCCTCCGTATGGGAAGAAGTCATAGTCTCTGCCAAAATTATAACCGTATGCGAGGAGCGGTCCGTGCCAGAGTGCCCATATAACGCCTGTAACGACTATCGCCGCAGGTGTGGGCATAAGTTCCTCCAGCTTAGGAGTGAGATACGCTCTCCAGCCGAATTCCTCACCAAAGCCGTGAACAGCAAATGCAAAACCGCTAACAAGGCTCAGCATCAGTGAAGAAACAGCCATAGCACCGTCGTTGGCTATCATACTATCGGACAAGCTGCCGTTTTTCACAATAAATAAATGTAATATAAGACCACTGACAAACGGCAGAACTATAGGATATATGACAGCTGCAGCATAGTATTTTCCGCTGTTTCTTTTTCCGAAGCCCAGAAAAGCGTCACGGAAGCCCTCTTTCGTCACTATCCTTGTGATAAAAACGGCTATTGCAGGGTAAAGCATAAGGGTATTTCCTGCAAGAACACTTGTAAGTCCGCCTTTTTTGTCCGAGAACATGAAGCCGAGAATATACACAGGCACATATGCCAGTATAAGATACAAAACTATACGGAGCAGAGTTTTCTTTTTATTTTGCATAATGCTCAACTCCTTTCAGATACCACTTTACTGCAAGTCTGTATGAACAGTAATATAATGGGATAATAGCCGCAGTTGCAATGCTGAACCACATCATTATCTTCTTCATTTTCTCCTGATCTTCTAACGCTTTGAACAGAGTCTCCCAGAAATTCGGCATATCAGAAAACACAGAGGTGTCCCCGAAAAGTACATAAACAAATACAATGAATGTAATCACTCCTATCAGAGCGATTTTTATAGTCTTGCCTGTTTTTCCGCCGAAACGAGCGATAAGCGGAAACTCTATCGCGCGCATGAGCAGCTGTACATAGAATAGGGCTATGTATACAACAGAAGCATCCCTTATTTCCGACTCTCCCTCCATTGCCAGACCATTGCACAGCACAAGCGCTGTTACAGTAAGCATTGAAAATATAAGTGTAAGCAGATACTTTGCACCTATATGTCCTTTTATGCCTGAAGGAGTCGATGTTACAAAATATGCCCACTTCTTGTTTTCTCCGTCCTTGAAAAGCGAATCCTCGAATGTGCCTCCTACTATAAACGCTATAAACGCACCAAAGCCCAGTAACATATAATCAATATAATATTCAAAATCTCCTACAAAATCCCCAGGATCCGCAAAGAAAACTACAGCGAAGAAAACAGGATAAGCCATCATGACAGGGAAAAAGATCAACAACCTCTTCCAGTTAAGTTTTATCTCTTTGTAAAGGAATCCCGTCATCAGTAACGCCTCCTTTTAAGTTCTTTTACAGCCCAGAAATAGCACAGAACCGCTGCCGCCACTGCTGCAACAGGCACTATCCATACCGCTGCATCACGATATGGCATAATATACGAATAAGCCACCTTTTTCATCGATACGTCGGTATCCATATCGGGATAAAGTCTCTTTCCCTCAGCAGCGCAGTACTTTACAAATTTATATGTACCATACATAAATGCTGCAAAAACAGGCGTAAAGCACGCCATTGCTACAGCTGAGGCTTTTCCCTGTGTCTTAAATCTCAGCATTATCGGTATGTCAGACAAACATACGATACTATAACCGAAGACCATTACGACAATGTTCTTGAAATGGCTCATGCTGAGCGGCTTTTTCGCAGCTACAGAGAAAATAACATCAGCAAGTAAAGCAAGCAGGAATCCGAGTACAATAAGTGTGATGCGATAAGCGAACTTCGACTTTATTATTTTCTTTTCGTCCACGGGCAATGTATACGAATAGAGCTGCCAGTGAGATTTATAGTCCTTTTCGATTATGTCATTATGACCGTACACAACACCGATTATAGCTATAAATCCTGCATAAATGTACATCTGCGAATATAAATAATCACACATTTCACCCGCTTCGGGATCTTTTGCAAGATTTCCTGCATATGTACTTATCATGACAAGCGAAAGTGACATAACAAACATGACAAACACAAAAAACATTATGATGACAGCTTTGCGGCTGAGATAAAATTCACGATATATAAGCCCTTTCATTCATCTCCACTCCTTTTTGTCACGGTTGACATAGTAAAGCATGATATCTTCAAGAGTAGCATTGTCTATGACCGCGCCTGAATACTTCCTGCTGCAAGCAGCCTTGTCGGAGACCATTATCTCTGCGCCGAAGTCGTTAATACGAGCGCTTACGATGTCCTCAGGAGCGATTTCCTTATAATCTTCCTTTGTACATTTGAGTATGCCGTGACTGTCAAGGATATCGTCCTTGTAGCCGCTTATAAGTAGCTTTCCCTTATCTATAAAGGTAACGCTGTCGGCTATTTTGTCAAGGTCGGAGGTGATATGCGAGGACATGAGTATAGAGTGCTCCTCATTCTGCAAGTATTCAAGGAATATATCCAGTATCTCGTTTCTGACAACAGGGTCAAGACCAGTTGTAGCCTCGTCCATGATAAGGAGCTTCGCATTGTGCGAAAGTGCGGAAGCTATCTGTAGCTTCATCTTCATACCTTTCGAGAATTCACCGAACTTCTTCTTTCTCGGTAGTGCAAAGCGGTCAAGATAGCCGAAAAAAGTCTCGGTGCTCCACTCATCGTATATCTCACGAAGGGTCTTATCGATAGCGATAGCGTTGAGTCTGTCGTCAAACGGCAGCTCGTCAAATACCGCTGCCATCTGCTTCTTAGCTTCATACTCTTCCTTTTCATTGTCGTAGCCGAGGAGCTTTATTTCTCCCGAATCCTTCTTTACTATATTAAGAATAGAATTGATAGTAGTTGTCTTGCCTGCACCATTCTGACCGATAAAGCCCATGATACTGCCCTTTGGCACACTAAAGCTGACATTATCGAGGGTAAAACCGTCATATCTCTTGGTCAGTCCGTTAATTTCAATAGCATTTTCATATTCTTTCATCATTCCGCCCCTCCATAAATAAGTTCGAGCATTTCTTTAAGTTCATCAAGGCTCAGTTCACACTGTCTTGCCTTATCGCAGACCTGTGTCAGCAAAGCTTCCGTCTGACGGAGATATTCCTCGCGCAGAAGCTCGGTATTCTGTCCCTTGACAAAGCTTCCCTTGCCCGTATATGACTCGATAAATCCTTCTCTTTCGAGTTCTTCATAGGCTCTTTTTGTAGTAATGACACTTATTCGCATCTGCTGTGCGAGAGTACGCATTGACGGCAGAGCGTCCCCTGCTTTCAATGTACCGTTAAGGATAAGCCCCTTAATCTGAGAAGAAATCTGCTGATAAATAGGCTCACCTGATGAGTTGCTGATAATAATATCCATAGTCCACCTCATATTGTATATATACGTTATACACATTATAGCATTTATATACACACTTGTCAATAGATATTTCTAAAAAAATTTAAAGTCGATAGATGTTTTTCCTGTAATTATAAATACCAACGCAAGTGATACCATAGCTCTCGGTTCTTGATTTTAAGCTAAATAATATTTACTGTGTATATGATGCATAAAGAGAAACGTTTATTTTTAGTCAAAATCGCCTATTTTAAAAAAATAATATAGACAAGTGGCAAAAAATAATATATAATAATATATGTATATATAATTCGGTATCCGTATACCGTAAATGCGGAAACCGCAGTTGCTTACTGCGGCTTCGGAGCACTTAACATGAGAGTTATTACAGGCATTGCAAGAGGCCGTAAACTTGTTGCGCCCGAAGGTCTTGAAACAAGACCGACTGCCGACAAGGTAAAGGAAGGCATCTTTTCAGCTGTTCAGTTCGAGCTTTCAGGCGCTCGCGTCCTCGACCTTTTTGCAGGAAGCGGTCAGATGGGTATTGAAGCCCTCAGCCGCGGCGCTGCTCATGCAGTATTTATCGACAGTTCACTCCGCTCCATAAGGTGCGTGAACGAAAATCTTCGCAATACAGGATTTGAACGTGTGTCGGAGGTCATCAACCGCGACAGCTATGACTATATAAAGCTGACCGCTCAGAAATTCGATATCATCATTCTTGACCCACCGTACCACCACAGCCATATCTCAAATATTCTCCCGTTTGCAGCTAAAAAACTGCGTGAGGGCGGTCTTATTATATGTGAATACGAAAAGGAAGCAGATGAACCTGCCGCTCCGGATGGTATGATACTGAGAAAAACTTACCGCTATGGCAAGATAAATGTTTCTATATTTTATATGCCTGCCGAGGAGGTGTCCGAATAATGAGAAGGGTCGCCGTTTGTCCAGGAAGCTTCGATCCTATCACTCTGGGACATCTCGACATTATCACAAGAGCTTCAAAGCTGTTCGATAAGGTCATCGTCCTCATCTCAAGAAACGCAGGCAAGGCACAGCCAAGCTTTACCGCTACCGAGCGTATGCTTATGATAGAGCAGGTGACCCGCGATCTTGATAATGTGGTAATAGACATTCTCGACGGTCTCCTTGCGGATTATGTGAGAAACGTCGGCGCTGTCGCTATTGTCAAGGGTCTACGCGCTGTCAGCGACTTTGAATATGAATTCCAGATGGCTCTCGCCAATAAAAAGTTGTATGCAGGAGCTGAAACAGTATTCCTTACAACAGCTACCGAAAATATGTACCTCAGTTCAAGCTTAGTAAAGCAGATAGCATATTTCGGCGGAGATATAAGCCATTTTGTCCCGGAAATGATACTCGATGATATAAAACAAAGACTAATCAAGGAGAGGTAATTATTATGAGCATCGATGAGATTTTAGAAGAAATGGACGAACTTCTCGACAAAGCGTCCACAGTCCCCTTTGTATCCCATAAGAAAGTGATCGACGGAGAGCGTATGAGAGAACTCATCAACGATGTCCGTCTCAATATGCCTCACGAACTTAAAGAGGCTAAGAAGATCGAGTTTGACTGCCAACGTATCCTCAATGAAGCAAAGCTCAATGCAGAATCGATCATCCGCAAGGCTGAGGAGCGTGCAGCACAGATAGTTTCAAGAGAAGCAATAGTTACAGAAGCTAAGAAAAAAGCACTGGATATGCTCACAAAAGCTCAGACAGCTGCTAAGAACCTCCAGCAGAACGCAACTGCATCAGTTACAAAAATGCTCAACGATACCGAAAACTACTATTCAAGGAATCTCCAGAGCATCAAGACTGTTAAGGCTAAGCTCAGCAGCACTCCTGCTGTAGGATTCAATAATCCGGAAAAGAAAAACTGATAATAAAAACGGTACTCATAGGAGTACCGTTTCTTCTTGTCCGCAAAGTCCCTCAGATTAAACCGTCAGATGGGCAATTTGGTTTGTCGTCATTTTTGTCAACATCAGCGGCTGAAGCCGTCTTCCTTTCATCGCGTACAAAATCCTTTATAGTTCGAATATGGCTTGGAAATCTGATCGTATTGCCGAATCTGAACGGGTTTGCTTTTATAATTTTTACGGCGTAGATCAAGCTAAAGATAACAGATACTATCTTCAATGAATTGAACCAGAGATCTAACGCTGAAAAGCCTGCTATAAAAGAACCATCATCTTGCATGAAACGATCAAGGGCGTTTATCAATATCAACAGAAACAGAAGAATATATATACAGGTCAATAATAAGAAATAGCGTAAAGCTTTTTTATTTATGGCACTGCATCTTTTCTCTTTTTCGTCACCCATGCGGCGATATTCTAAAAACAGTTCTCCGCCGGAAAATTCCCCTGTCTGACCGTTCATAGCAAAGGTATATTCTTCACTTTTATATTTTACTTTCATGATCCATACAGGTACAAGATAATATGCAAGCTTCTGATTGCTTATGATACATTCTGTATCAGTGCTTTCTTTTAAGTTATTTTCATGTTCATAGCAGTCATTTTTCTCTGAGCATAGTTTTTTTATTTCCTCATTGGCTTTATTTATTGCTTCATCTGCACTGACAGTATATTTGCCCGCATAAAAACCTATGAGACAGGATTCGGTGAAGCCCTCTGCTTCGTCGTAGTTGAAAGGCTCTATTTCATAAAAGGCGTTATAGTCAAATTCTGATCCCGGGATAGGATAGTCCTTGATCTCAAATTCATGGTTTGAGGATCCTTCTCCTTCGGTTTTGCAGGAGCAGTTGTAGAGCCAGATCGGTATATAGCGCCCTACGATCCTTTTATTCAGATCTCTGTCTTTGAATTCCTTTGGAATATATTTTGAATTTGCAATATATCCCCAATATGCGTTTGCAAAATCAAAAACAGATCTGGTGAAAGGTATTACCTTATCAGGGCGAATATCGCCCTGAAAATTTTTTGAGATAACAAGATCATGCTCACAGAACGGGCATTTTGATTTAGTTCTTTTACTGAACGTGATGATGCTTCCGCCGCATGAAGGGCAGGAATATTCAACAATTTGCTGCGCTTCATCAGACTCTTTTTCGTTTTTGCTGTATCTGATCCAGTCAAAGTCGTCTGGCTTTTCGCCGGCGGTCTCATTGAACTGAGAGCGTATATATTCAAGATCGTAAGTGTTTGCGCAAAATCCGCACACCATCCGTTGAGAATAGACATTATATCGAAGCGGAGCTCCGCAGGCTGGGCATTTGTATTCCTTTATGTCAGGCATAACAGTTCTCCTTATTAAAATGCTTATTGTAATTTTTAAGTCATTATAGCATAAAAACTCCGCAAAGTCAAGGAATGCTCCACCGCATTTATTGGACTCCATTTCATAGGTCAAGTGGCTTTTTCAGCAGAATCAAAACGGTACTCGAAAGAGTACCGTTTAATTTTTTATCACCCGATTATATCCTTGTTGAAAAGGCGCATCACATCCATTTTCAGTGCGCGGTTCTGCGGCTTTTCAAGAAGCGGATCATCGGCAAGAAGCTCCTTTGCGCAATTCTGAGCGTGGTGCATAAGCTCCATATTGCAGGCGATATCCGCTATTTTAAGCGGCGGAAGTCCATGCTGAGCATTACCGAAAAAGTCTCCGGGACCTCGCATTTTAAGGTCTTCCTCAGATATCTTGAAGCCGTCCGACGTAGATGACATTATCTTCATACGCTTTACGCAGTCCTCGGTGGTGTTGTCGGTTATGAGTATACAGCTGCTCTCAAAGATTCCTCTTCCTACTCGTCCGCGCAGCTGATGAAGCTGAGAAAGTCCGAAACGCTCGGCATTCTCTATCACCATTACTGCTGCATTCGGTACATCTACTCCGACCTCGACGACGGTAGTACAGATAAGCACCTGTATCTCACCGCTGCGGAATTTCTGCATTACCTTGTCTTTTTCGGCAGCTCTCATTTTCCCGTGCAGAAGTGCCGTGGTATAACCTTTCAGGTCGCCTTTTGCCGCATTTTCCGCATAGGTCTTGACTGCAAAAAGCTCGCTTTCGCTCTCCTCTATCATGGGGCAAACCACATATGCCTGCCGCCCTTCGTCAAGACGCTCACGCACAAAGCCGAAAGCACGGCTGCGAAGCTTTCCCGTAACCGCATAAGTCTTTACAGGCTTTCTGCCTTTCGGGAGCTGAGTTATCGCAGATATATCAAGGTCGCCGTATATTATCAGTGCAAGTGTTCGCGGAATAGGAGTCGCCGACATTACCAGCTTATGCGGAGCATCTCCCTTTTCGGCAAGAGCTGCTCGCTGAGCAACGCCGAAGCGGTGCTGCTCGTCGGTTATCACAAGTCCAAGCGACTTATAATCCACATCTTTCTGTATTATGGCGTGAGTTCCGACGATAACATCTATATTTCCGACAGCTATATCCTCGCGGACAGCCGCTTTTTTCTTTGCGGTCATTGAACCCGTCAGCAGGCACACCTTAACACCGAAAGGTTCAAGGAATCCGCTGAGCGTATTAAAATGCTGTGTGGCAAGTATTTCCGTCGGAGCCATAAGTGCCGACTGCACTCCGTTTCGCGCTGCAAAAAAGCAGGCTGCGGCAGCAACTGCGGTCTTGCCGCTTCCTACATCTCCTTGCAGCAGTCTGTTCATCGGAACATCACGGCATAGATCGGCAACTATATCATTCACGGCTTTTTTCTGATCGTCGGTAAGCTCGAACGGCAGTCCCTCCGTGAATTCGCCCACATCAACGCTTTCATTCATCTTAAAAGCAGTATTCCTGCGGCTTCTCGACTTCATGACCGACATTCCTATCTGCAATTTCAGCAGTTCATCAAATGCGAGTCTGCGCCTTGCAGTTTCAGCCGAAAGCTCACTTTCGGGAAAGTGTATATTCTCAAGCGCCCACATCAGCGGACAAAGCTGATACTTCTGCAAAATATCATCAGACAGCGTTTCAAAAGGCTCATTCCGCATTATTTCCAGTGCCTGATGCATATTTGTGCGCACCATATTTACGGAAAGTCCCTGTGTCAGGTGATATATCGGCTGTATGAGGACCTGTTCCCTTGCACTTATATACACGGGAGAGCTTATCTCCTTGCGCAGGAAATTGCCTGCGACCTTGCCGTACATATAATATGTTTCGCCCTCTTTAAGAGCATGAAAGTAGTATACATTATTATATACAACAATAAGGATATCGTCCATACCGTCGGTAGCAGCTGCCTTGCATATGACAAGTCCGCCCTTTATGCGCTGAGGCGGCATCTTGTGAGTAATGGTCAGCTTCAGCACGTTGTAGTCTCCGAGAACAGCCTGCTGAACAGGTACATGGGTGCGAAAATCCAGATAATCACGGGGGATATGATATATAAGCTCATAGGGCGAATTTATGCCGAGCTTACGGTATTTCTCTCCGCGCGCCTTTCCCACGCCCTTTAAATATTCAATTTCACTGAAAAGAGTAGCCGGCATAGTATTCTCCTTTATATCATGTTACGAAATGCTTTTTCTTTCATAAATTATACGCTCCAAATCCGTTTTTGTCAATAATTAAACATCAAATCACACTTCTCACCGATAGTCGATTGCAAATACAGCCGTAAGCCTTTTATGATAAAAAATTTCTCTGTAATTTATAATAGGCAAACAATCAATACAAACTATTATTGAAAATAAGAAAAAAAAATGATATAATAAATATGTACTAGATAATATTACAAAAATATGAGGAGGCAAATAATTATTATGGATATTAAATACGTAAAAATAAAAAATTTTCGTGGATATTCCAATGAAACTCTTATTGAGTTCGATAAGTTAACGGCATTCGTAGGAAAAAATGATATAGGGAAATCCAGCGTAATGGAAGCTTTAGATATATTCTTCAATGATGGTAGTGGAATAATTAAATTGGATAAAGATGATGTTAATGTCGAAGGTAAAGCCCAACAAGACACTGATATTTATATCACTATCTGTTTTACTAATCTTCCAGATAAGATAATAATAGATGCTACCAATGAAACCTCTCTAATTAATGAGCATTTATTGAATGAAAATGGTGACTTAGAAATAATAAAAAAATATCCTAATGGAGGAAAAGCCAAAGTATTTATAAGGGCTTATCATCCTAATAATCCAGAATGTTCAGACTTGCTTTCAAAAAAAGATAGTGAATTAAGAAAAATAATAGAAACAAATAAAATATCATGTGATGATAAAACAAGAAATGCAACAATGCGTTCTGCCATATGGAGTTTCTACGGCACCGATCTACAACTTGGAATGACAGATATAGATGTTACTAAAGGTGACACAAAGTCTATATGGGAAATGTTGGAGAAGTACTTGCCTATGTATTCGTTATTTCAGTCAGATCGAAAGAACAGCGATGGAGATAGTGAAGTACAAGATCCGTTGAAAGAAGCTGTTAAAGAAATCCTTAGAGATGATTCTTTACAAGTGACATTGAATTCTATAGCTGAAACTGTAGAAACTAAATTGAAGGAAGTATCTGCTCGTACTTTAGAAAAGCTAAGAGAAATGAGTCCTGATATAGCAAATACATTGAATCCAATTATTCCTTCTGCAAACAGCTTAAAGTGGGCAGACGTATTTAAAAACGTATCAATAACAAGTGACGAGAATATTCCAATCAACAAAAGAGGAAGCGGCTCTAAAAGACTGATATTGCTTAATTTCTTTCGTGCAGAGGTTGAACGTAGAAAGAGCGAAACTAAAGCAACGAGTGTAATTTACGCGATTGAAGAGCCAGAAACATCTCAGCATTCTGAAAATCAAAAGAAGTTAATAAAAGCGTTAAAAGAACTCTCCGAAGCAGCTAATACTCAAGTTATTATTACTACACATAGTGCAACAATAGTAAAAGAGTTGAATTTCAATAATATACGGATTATTCAAGATGATGGAACAACAAAAACTATCGAAAATACTTTACCAAGTCAATTGCCATATCCATCACTTAACGAAGTAAATTATGTTGCTTTTTCAGAATTATCAGAAGAATATCACAATGAATTGTATGGTTATATCGAAGAACAAGGATTAATAGATAGTTATAAGTCTGGGAAAGCAACCATTCCTTATAATCGCCTTAAACATGGTGGTACAATTCAAAGAGAACAGATTACTCAGACGGAATATATCCGTCATCAGATTCATCACCCTGAGAATACATATAACCCACGTTTTACAGATACAGATTTAAAAAACTCTATTGAAGCAATGCGAGCTTTTATATGTTCTCAACCATAAAATTTCTCTGTAATCTATAATAGGTATTGTAAAATCTAAATTTCTGTGGTATAATTATTAGGATAGCGGTCATATTTTACCGCAGTTCATTTTACTATAAGGAGTGATGATCCATGGTGGACTTTGAAAATCATATCGGAAAGATCACTATTTCTGAGAATTATCTCACTGAACTCGTAAAACACGCAGTTACTGACTGCTTTGGTGTTTCAGATGTTTCCAGTATAAGTACCTTCCGATCGGCAGTTTCTGCTCTTACGGCAGGTAGAGCATTCAAGAAAAACAAAGGTGTAATGATCCGCACCGATAAGGACGGCGGTCTTATCATTGACCTGCATATCAAGGTCACTTACGGTACGAACATCACTGCCGCAGTAAACAGCATTACCCACAAGGTCAGCTTCACTGTAGAGGAAGCGGCTGGTATAGATGTACACAAAGTCAACGTTTTTGTTGACGATTTGAATGCATAAACGTACAGGCATAATCCTGTAACAAGAATTGGAGGACTTTACTGTGATACACGGTTCTTTACTCAGAGACGCTGTTATCTCTGCCGCTATAACTATCGGCAACAGAAAGCGCGAAGTCGATGAACTCAACGTTTACCCTGTTCCTGACGGTGATACAGGTACAAATATGTCAATGACCATCGGCAATTCGGTTGCCGAGCTGAAAAGGCTCGACTCAAAAGCTCCCGTATCTGAGGTGGCTTCAACTGCCGCATCAGCATTTCTGAGAGGTGCAAGAGGAAACTCAGGAGTAATACTTTCACTGATATTCAGAGGATTCTCAAAAGGACTTGCAGGTTGTACAGAAGCAAGCTGCGAGAATTTCGCTGACGCTCTGCAATTCGGAGTTGAGGCTGCATATAAGGCTGTAATGAAGCCTGTAGAGGGTACGATCCTCACAGTAGTCAAGTCGGCTGCTGCAAAGGCTAAGGAGATCTGCCACGAAACAAACGATGAAGTTACATTCTGGGAAGAGGTCTGCAAGGAAGCTGAGGCTACACTTGCCAAGACTACAGAGATGCTCCCACAGCTAAAAAAAGCAGGCGTTGTTGATGCGGGCGGAAAAGGACTGTGCATCATCTTCCGCGCTATGACAGATGTTTTCGCAGGCGGTGAGATCGCTGTTCCCGAGGAAGCTTCTACAGAACAGGATAACTCGGGCGATTCGTTCAGAACAGCTGTAAGCGAGTATGATGACGATATAAGATTCACATACTGTACAGAATTCATGCTCGAAAAGGATGAGAACAGCCCTGATGTATCCAAGCTAAGAGCTTATCTTGAAACTATCGGTGACTGCATTGTTGTAGTTGATGACGAAAAGATAATCAAGGTGCACGTACATACCGATAATCCCGGAAACGCGCTCCAGAAGGGACTTGAATTCGGTCATTTCATAAATGATCCGCGCCCGAAGATAGAGAATATGCGTATTCAGCACGAAAACAAGGTCAAGGATGCACAGGCTGCACAGGAGGGTCTTACTCCTGCCGAACCTGAAAAGGAATTCGGATTTGTCGCAGTTGCCGCAGGTCACGGTCTTGAGGCTATGTTTACAGACCTCGGTGCAGATGTCGTAGTAAAGGGCGGTCAGACTATGAATCCGTCCACCGACGATATTCTCCGCGCTATACTCAAAACACCTGCAAATACAGTCTTCGTACTTCCTAATAATAAAAATATAATCATGGCAGCTGAACAGGCTGTAAAACTCACAGACAGAAAGGTATGCGTTCTCCAGACAAGAACTATCCCACAGGGAATAGCTGCTATGCTTGCCTTTGACGAGAGCCGTTCACTTAATGATAACCGCATTGATATGACAAAGGCTTTCGAGAGAGTTTCAACAGGTCTTATCACATTCGCTGCAAGGAATTCAGAGTTTGAAGGTCACCAGATCAAGGAGGGCGAGATCCTCGCACTCGATAACGGTAAGCTTGCATTTACTGAGCGCGATATCAACAAGGCAACTTACAAGCTCGTCAAGAAGCTCTCAAAGGGCAGCGATGTAAGCTATGTAACTCTTATCCACGGTGCAGATGTTTCCGAGGAGAATGCCGAAGAACTTCAGAGATTCATACAGTCAAAGCTCAACGACAAGATAGAGGTAATGCTCGTTAACGGCGGTCAGCCTGTTTACTACTACATTATTTCGGTAGAGTAAGTATTGACAAAGGAACAATATCGTGATATAATGTATATAACCACGAATGATGATATGAGACATTGTCCCATGCAAAAGGAAATCCCGAGAGCGGCAACTCTCGGGATTTTTTTGTGCTTCGTCGGGCTTACTTCCTGTCAAGCCACTTGCAAATGTAGTAACCAGCTACACTCGCTGCGACAGAAATAACGAATGATGATATGTAAAACATTGTTCCACCTCCTTCCTGACGGAAGAAGCCGACAGCTAATTATATCACATATTCCCTCAAATAGCAAGAAAAACCTCCCTTTTTCGGGAGGCTTCTCATACTGTTTATGTTTTTAGGAACAAAAACGTCATGTCTCTGCTCTTTTCTCTGTAGCCACTGTATGGTTAGCATATGTATTCCAATCAGGTTCATATGTATCATCAGCCTGATTTCCCCACATATCCCAGCCTTCTCTGTCGCCACGAGCAAATAATTCAAGTCTCGGTCCAGAAGAACACGCTTCAATCAAGCTGACAAATTCATCGGGCTTTCTGCTATGCTCTCTTTTCATAGTTCTCAACAAATTTACCTGTGATCTTCCCGGCTGCAAGGTTCTGTTTTTATCGCCCTTTATTCCAAATAATAGAATTTCGGTAACGTTCCGGAAATAAAAACCGACACCCCTGCCGTCAGGTTGTCCGTCTTTGCGAACCTTTTCCCAAATCAGATTGGTTTTATACTCGAACCCCCAAGCTTTCATCACTTCAAGTCCTTCGGGCAAAAGAGCGTTCGGTACCCAAAGGTAAAGATGACTCTTTTCGTCAGCGACATCTGAAACAGGCAGAGCTTTTATTTCATCAAGTGTCATAGTTGAATATCTGCTGAGTCGTTTATGCTCAGGAGCAACCTTACCTGTCCTGTTCTGAAACTGCCATGGTGGATCGGCATATATAGTTTTATATTTCTTTCCATTTGTAAAAGAAATAAAATCAGCAATCGTTTCGTCTAATGTACTCATTATTCGTAACCCTCTATACAAGATTTCTTTATTCCGACTGCCAAAACAGGACAGCCGCCGTTTCTTCTTGAATCAAGTCTATAAGTGAGCTTCCCCATCCAAGTGGTTGATGCACCATATTTAGATATAATATCTATCTTCTTAAAAATGTCGTTAAGTTCCTCTGATCTTGTAACAATTATTCCAACATCTATAATACCGCAGTCAAAATATGTTCGCATCGCCAGCAAGTCACGGTCAAATGTCTGATCTTTACTATTCCATTCAAGGTCAAAAGCAACCTTGTTCTTTAAGAAATCAATGTTATGACCGTCAATGTATCCCTCAATCATTTTTTCTTCAAATGGCTCATTTGCAAAGCGTCCTCTGCGCTGCGCATTCTGTCTCGGATACATTTTTACAAGAAGATCTCCCGTAATGCGAATCTCACGCCAACCATACGGATACAATACATCATCGAATTTCTTAGGTATTGGACTTTCATTTCCGCCGGCTTTTTTCAGATCATCTACAGAAATCTTCAGCTTCATAAGAATTAACAATGGGCAGTTTCCAAAAGTGACCTTATTCCGATAAAAATCCAATATAGCACAAAAGAGTATCAATCTCCTAATACAACGGAGACTGATACTCTTTTCTTTTTTCAGATTATTCTATTCTGAAGAAACCTTCAATCAATCAACAAGATAGCTCAAAAAACAAGAAAAGCCGAAGTTAGTGTGACAACCCGACCTCGACTTTTCGCAAAATTATTGAATTGACGATACGCTAAACTTGATTCGTATGTTTCTCACACAGTTTCTAATATACCTTATCATTATTATAGCAAATTATGTATGTCTTGTCAAGATAGGTGGATTGTTTTT
>Ga0256405_10008088_pt1 | contig 15304 bp, 13 predicted proteins | sample RumenRJG_02DNA_FD_189096 | JGI IMG/M metagenome (GOLD analysis project Ga0256405, IMG submission 189096) | Bovine rumen microbial communities from Lethbridge, Alberta, Canada - RJG_02 | ecosystem: Host-associated > Mammals > Digestive system > Stomach > Rumen | place: Canada: Alberta... | reverse complement strand
AGTGAAGGTACTTTCGATGTTTACCTCGAGACTGATTCTCTGGTTCTCGAAGAGGTGGTGGCCATCGGCTATGGTGTTGTGAAAAAGAGCGACCTTACCGGAGCGGTGTCTTCTGTAAAGGGCGAATAGCTTCAGAAGACTCCGGCAGCCGGATTGGACCAGGCACTTCAGGGCGTGGCCGCAGGTGTGACCGTGAATTCGGGTTCAGGCCAGCCGGGCGCGAGCGCAGAGGTTAGAATTAGGGGAATTGGCACGGTGAACAACAGTGCTCCTATCTATGTAGTGGACGGTGTCATCGTAGATAACATTAATTACCTGAGCCCTAACGACATCGCTTCTACCGAGATTCTTAAGGATGCTTCCGCTACTGCCATATATGGTTCTCGCGGTGCTAACGGCGTCATCCTCGTGACTACCCGTAAGGGTGAGACCGATGGAACCGTAAGAGTGTCTTTCGACGCTTATGCCGGCATACAGAGCAGGTGGCGCACTCTCGATCTTATGAACGCATCGGAGTTCGCATCGTTCCTGGCTAACGCATCCGGCGTACCTTCACAGGTAACGGTACTTAATAATAAAGGTATAGATGCTTGGGTAAGAGCGTATCTCATAGGTAAGTCCAATTACTATCCTAAGAACATCGACTATTCTTCCATCGATACCGATTGGCAGGATGAGGTGTTCCGTAATGCTGTGATTCAGAACTATCACCTTAGCGCAGACGGAGGTAACAAGGACGGGTATTGGTCTATGAGTGCTAACGTCTTCGACCAGGACGGTACCATCATCGGGTCCGACTTCAACCGTATGTCCCTGCGCTTCAACTCTGCGCATAATATAGGTAAATATATTAAGGTAGGAGAGAACCTCACGTTTATGACCTCATCGGGTCGTAACGCGATGAACAACAACAGTTCTCCTGCCGCTTCCGTGCTTTCGGCAGCCATCGCCATGGCACCGTGGGATCCTGCACGCTATCCGCAGGGCTCGGTAAGCCGCGACGGTTCCGATATGAGCGGTCTCATCTCAGCAGCGTCTAACTTCAAGAATGTCACGAACCCTCTTTCTATGGTCGAGCATTCTCATCCTTCCGACAAGACGGAGCGCTGGGTAGGTGACATCTTCCTCGAAATCAAGCCTATAAAGCAGCTCGTGTGGAGGAGCGACGTAAGTATGGACCTTACCAACACCCGTCACAAGCTCTTCAAGGAGGCATACAAGCATTCCGATTTCGACAAGACGGACAAGAACTTCCTCGAATCCAGTATGGGAAGATATCAGACTATCATAGTGGAAAATACACTCACCTATACAGGAGAAATAGGAAAGCATAGCTTCTCGGCCATGGTAGGTCAGACTGCCGAGGAATATAGTTACGAGACCATAGGAGGGTCAGGTTCAAGCATACTTAATCCGGTGAAGACCAATTGGTATCTCTCTCAGACCACCGAGCTTCAGAATAAGGCAGGTGATTCTGCAGGAAGAACCCGTCGTCTGTCATTCCTGGGTCGTGCCCATTATTCTTATGACAGCCGTTATATGCTCACCTTGAATTTCCGTGCAGACGGTTCATCTAAGTTCAAGGAGCACACTTGGGGCTTTTTCCCTTCTGCCGCAGCTGCTTGGCGAATCTCAAGCGAGGATTGGATGCAGGATGTGGATGCTCTCAGCGACCTCAAGCTCCGCGCAGGATGGGGACGCATCGGTAACGACAAGGTAGGGGAGAACTCATTCACCCTCACTATGATGAATAACGGTCCTACCTTCGTAGACTACGTATTCGGCTCTACACAGTCCCTTGCTCACGGCGCTACTATCCTTACCTACGTTAATAACGGCGGCAAATGGGAGACCACCGAGCAATTCAACGTCGGTCTCGACTTCGGACTGTGGGGCGACAAGCTCACCGGTACGGTGGAAGCTTTCGAGCGCGACACTAAGGATATGCTCCTGAGCGTCTCGGCTCCGGCACACGTGGGTAATCGTTATTCTGCCATTGCCAATGTCGGCACTGTGGCCAATCGCGGCGTCGAACTTACCATGAACTACAGAAACCAGGCGGGCGAATTGGCCTACAGCATAGGAGGCAACGCATCCTTCATCAAGAATGAGCTGACCGCACTGAACGGCGGCGAAAAGGTCTGGGGCGACAAGACCGTCTGCGACCAGGGACTGCCGCTGTACACGTTCTGGGGCTATAAATACGATGGAATTTATCGCAGTCAGGCCGAAATCGACGAGCATTTGTGGGCAGATGGTGCTGCTACAGGCATAAGCGTGGGCGATGCGAAGTTCGTCGATTTGGACGGTAACGGAAAGATAGACGAAAGCGACCGCACAAATCTGGGCAATCCTTTCCCGTGGCTCACCTACGGACTAAACTTCGGTGCCGAGTGGCGCGGATTCGATCTGCAGCTTTTCCTTCAGGGTGTCTATGGCTCGAAGATTTACAATGCCCTTCGTCTTCGTACCGAGGGTACAGGTAACGAGGCTACGCTAAGCACTACCATGCGCGACGTGTGGTCGGAGAGTAACCCTGACGGAAGCATTCCTAACCCTAAGGGCAGTTCTCGTAACTTCGAGACTAACAGTCGTTACGTAGAAGACGGAAGCTACCTGCGTCTTAAGAACGTGCAGCTCGGCTACACCCTTCCTGCTTCGTTTACCGAAAAGATGCACATAAGCAGGGCTCGCGTCTATGTCTCTGCGAATAACCTTCTTACCCTCACCGGATACACCGGTTACGACCCTGAGGTCGGAGGTGGTGTGGATTACGGTAACTATCCTCAGTCCAGAACTTTTATGTTAGGCCTTAATTTGAATTTTTAGTTTATGAAAAAGTCATATAAGAAATTGATAGTGTGCGCTCTTCTGCCACTCACCGCTTGTAACGGATGGCTTCGTGAAGATGGCCCTATGACTAATCGAGTAGGCGATTTCTTCACAAGTGCCCAGACTGCGGTTCAGGTAGTGAACGCTGCTTACACTCCGCTTATGTGGGAGTATCAGGGAACTTACTACAGTGAGTTTTTCATAGGAGACATCCTCTCCGACGACGCTCTGAAAGGCGGTCAGAACACTTCCGATATGCCCGCAGCCTACGATTTGGAAAATTTCAAGACCATCTCTAACAATGAGCTCGTTCTCCAGTATTATCGTGCGCAGTATCAGGGAATTGCCCGCTGTAATCTCGCACTTGAGCAGATTCCTCTTATGGAAGACAAGGACGGTACCTTCACCACGGAGCTCCGCTCGAGACTTCTCGGCGAGGCGCATTTCCTTCGCGCTTATTACTACTTCAGGCTCGTTCGCCTCTTCGGTGACGTGCCTATCGTGAAGACACCTATCTACAGCTCAGAGGAATGGCGTCAGCCGCGCTCTTCGGTGCCCGACGTCTACGCCCTCATCTTCGAGGACCTCACCACAGCCGAACCGCTTCTCATAAACAAGAGCGAATACGAGAGCACGGAACTCGGCCGCGTGACTAAGGGCGCCGCACAGGCTATGCTCCTTAAGGCCAATCTTTACTTCGGAGACTACTGCCGCCGTACCGGCATCGGTGACGCTTCCGTTTATTATAAGGAGGCTGCCAAGTGGGGAGCTACCTTCGTGCTGCAGCAGGCCGGTGAATACGATCTCTGCCCGAAATATGCCGACAACTTCACCCTCGCAGGCGAGAATGGAATGGAATCGGTATTCGAGGTGCAGTATATGTCAGAGGGAACATCCGACTATGGCGAAGGCAACGGTTTCTCACGCGGTACATTCACTACCATTCTGACCCGTTCGCGCTCACAGTGGTTCAATGCGGTGGGCTGGGGATTCAACCATCCTACACAGAACCTCTATGACGAGTACGAAAGCGGAGACCCTCGCAGAGACGCCAGCATCTTGGCTCTCAGCGACGAACAGATTACGAATCCTTCCGAAGACTACTATCTGGGTAACAGGTACTATTGCGCCAAGCGTACCATTTTGGACGACACTCGCAATTACGTGACCCTCGAGGATTCTCACGATTCCCGCTCACCTATTAACCGAATCGACATAAGACTTGCCGATGTATACCTTATGTATGCAGAGGCTGCACTGAACACTTCCGACAGGGCTACTGCGAAGACCTATCTCGAAAAGGTACGCTCGCGTGCTCGCGGAACAGAGTCCATTCTTCCGGCTTTCCCTGGATACAAGGTTCCGGATTACTCTAAGAACTACGCACTTCACCAGCTTTCCGATACCGACGCTGATCTCCAATTGGCCATCCGCCACGAGCGTCGCGTAGAGCTCGCTATGGAAAGCCACCGCTGGTACGACCTGTGCCGCTGGGGCATCGCGAAAGAGGTGATGGACGCTTATAAGGAAACTGAAACCACTGAGGCTAAGGGACATATGTCGGAATTCGTAGCCGGCAAGCACGAACTCCTTCCTATTCCTGTAGAGGAAGTACGCCTGGGTGGTTTGACTCAAAATTTCGGATATTAATTTTTTAAAACATAACACATTATGAAAAAGACACTTTTAAAACTTTCTGCAGTGGTAATGTCTGCTGCTTGTATTTTCTCTTCTTGCGGTAAGGACGACCCTAAGAACAACGGTGGTTTGAAAGACCCGGATGGCGAGGAAAACGCTAATCTTCACGAATCCCTCAAGGGCTCGGAGTATGCTGTAATCGCTCTCGATGAAGAGTCTTATAAGGCTATCGAGAAGAAGGTTACATTAGACCTTCGCGTAGACGACACTTCAAAGTTCCTTTATGTATGGGATGGTACCTATACCGCTGGCGTATGCTCAGGACTTAACTTCTACGGCGAGGCTCAGGGATGGATCTCATTCGTAGTAGGTACAGTAGGCTGGTCAGGTGCAGGTTTCAACGTAGCTGACGCTTCTCCTGTAAACCCATTCGTAAAGGATGCAGCTGATATGGCTAACTGGAAATTCCACTTCGCATACAAGGGTGCTGCAGGTGTTCCTCAGTGCGGTATCGTAGGATGGAACGGAAAAGAGTACAAATTCTCTTTCGGTGACGGCATCTTCGTAGACAACGGAACTCCTTATCCTCAGGTCCTTCCTGTAAGCGGAAAATTCGTGGCTAACGAATGGAACGAGTACGAGATTAGCATTTCTGATTTCGGTATCGACTACACCACTACAAGCAAGGGTAACTACTTCAGCGTTCTTAGCGGTGGCGTAGCTGGCACGACTCTCGATCTCGATGCCATCTTCTACTATAAGAAATAATAAACTTATATGAAAAAAGTGATTTTATTTACTTTTTTAGTTTTTTTGAAAATATCTTCTTGCCAGCCGATTATCGATACCGGCGGGCAAGGGGATAAACCTAACACCATTCCGGGTTACAAGTTCGTGTGGGGAGATGAGTTCGAAGGAACCGCTCTCGACGAGACCGTGTGGAATATCGAGGAAGGTGGGAACGGCTTCGGTAACAACGAACTCCAGTACTATCGCCGCGAGAACGTCACTGTAGGAAAGGAACCTGTGTCAGGAGCTAAGTGCCTTATCATCACGGCCAAGCGCGAGAACTACGGGGGAAGGTCCTTTACTTCCGCACGCATCAATTCGCGCCAGAAGAAAGCCTTCAAGTATGGTCGCTTCGATGCCCGCATAAAACTGCCTAAGACGGCAAACGGACTCTGGCCGGCGTTTTGGATGATGGGTAATGACTTCTCGACCGTAGGTTGGCCTCGCTGTGGCGAGATAGACGTCCTCGAGATGGGTCATTCCGACGGAATCAAGGCCGGAACACAGGAAAAGTACTTCAACGGCGCTTGCCACTGGGGTTTCTATAAGGACATGGGCGGCGGAAATATGGCATATCCTAACTATGCCAAGTCCAGCACATGGTCTTATAGCCTCCAAGACGGCGAATTCCACCTCTTTACGCTGGTGTGGGACGAGCAGTACCTGAGAATGTACGTCGACTTGGACAAGAATCCTAATTCCAAGCCATATTACGAGATGGGAATTACCGATGTATCGGATGATTGGGGCACGGGACACTATTTTCACCACGACTTCTTCATCCTTTTCAATCTCGCAGTCGGCGGCAATTTCCCTGGAATTTACGACCCTAATGGCATCACCGCCCTTCCTGCAAACGGACAGGCGAGCATGTATGTCGACTATATAAAGGTTTACGAAAGACAATAATATGAAATTCAAGACCATAATAACAGTTTTTCTGGGCCTCTGCATGGCTCTTTCCTGCGAAAAGGAAAACACGTCGAACGGCAGCGGTGCGCTGGATTACACTTCGCTTCAGGCGAAGAGCGTCAAGCGTGGCGTAAGCTTTAATTTCGGCCAATTGCCGGACCTCGACATTCCTGCTCTCGGACCTGCCATCTGCTGGTCATATAATTGGAGCCCCGGCTCTTCCGATGCTGCCTTCGCGCAGTTCGAGAAGTACGGGATGGACTTTTGCCCTATGGCTTGGAATGCCAATTGGTCCGAGGACACGTTCCGTGCGTTCAAACGTGCGCACCCGAAGTGCGAGTATTTGTTGGCCTACAACGAGCCGAATCTTACTGACCAGGCCAATATGACCCCCGCGCAGGCGGCGCAGGATTGGCCAAGGCTGGTAGCAATTGCTAAGGAGCTGGGAATGAAGATTATAGCTCCGGCTATGAATTATGGAACGCTCGCGGATTACCACGACCCGTGGAAGTGGTTGGACGAGTTTTTCGCACAGCCGGGGGTGAGTCTCGACGATGTGAGCGGTCTCGCACTGCACTGCTATATGGGTTCGGCCCAGGGTATGAAGCAGTTCGTGGACAAGTTCAAAAAGTACGGAAAACCGCTCTGGCTTACGGAGTTCTGTAATTGGGCTAACAATAACATCTCCCTCGAAGCTCAGATGAACTATATGGTCGAAGCCATTAACCTTCTCGAAAGCGATGATCAGGTTCAACGCTATGCTTGGTTCATTCCGCGTGGAAATGGTGACGCTCAGTGCCATAACTCCCTGCTTTCAAGCAGCAAGCCATTCGGATTGACCGACCTCGGGAAGGTTTTCGTCAATATGTCCACCCTCGACAAGAGCCTCTATTATAATGTAGGCCAAGTCATTCCTGCCGAGCACTATAGCGGCTTCGACGGAGTGCTTCATCTCGTCCCTTGCACCGACGCGAAGGGCATTTTGGAGATGAGAGACCTTAAAAAAGGCGCTTCTGCCCAGTGGCAGGTGGAGATTCCTTCGGATGGGAAATACTCTCTGGAAATCAGGTACAATACCTATTTCGAGACATCCCTGAAGGTAATCGTGGATGGAAAGAACCTGGGAACTCTGGACCTTTCGAATACTCAGAACGAATGGAGTAATCGTCTGGTAGATGTAGAGTTGACTAAGGGAAAACACACGCTCGAATTGGGCGGAAACACGGCTTTTCCGGTAGCCTTAAACTGGATAAGGATAACTAATAACTAAATAAAATGAAAAAGAAAGATATGCAGGGGTATGTAACTCCTAAAGTTCAGGTCATAGACCTGGTTTGCGATGCCGTACTGTGTGCATCCGGTGAAACCCAAAAGGCTTGGTATCAAAGGGGGGGAGTAGGTGACTTTACCTATGACATCGAGGAAGATGATACTTGGCAATAACCCTAAAATGTGTACGAAGATGAAAAAGTTTAATTCGATATTAGTCGCAGCTATGGGTATGGCTGCACTGACCGTATCCTGCAAGCAGGAAGGTCTCGAGCCTGTGGCTCCCGAAGAGGGACAAACCATTAAGGTCGAAGTGAGCCTCGGCGAAACATTGAAGGGAACCTTCACCGACCGCGAAGGCCTTCGCTGGGAAGTGGGGGATCAGTTGAAATATGCCGGAGGTGTTAATTTAATTTCAAGCCCTCTCGCATCTGAAGACATTACAAAAGAAGGAAGCGTAGCTTCTTTTACTTTCCCTGCTGAATTGACATCTGTAGATCGTAATGGATGGTTTGTATCTACGAACAATCATTCAACAAATGAGGTTGAAGTTGAGTATACCTTAGGTGTAGATGGAGGAAACGTCTATACTCAGGAAAATGCTGGTGAAATGAACCATAGAAGATTGTTCCTTCATAGTGGACTTGAGACTATGAACATAGCGAAGGGTCAAGAGAAGATAACGGTAAAAATGGATATCTGCGGTACTATCTTGCGCGCTATGCCGTATACTACTAAGTATAACGACGAAACCGTCCAAAGCGTATCGTTGGCATCTAACTCATATATCGTAGGTACGGTAGCTTATGATAGAGGTGCCGGTGCTTATAAGCCGATTAAGGGAAATGATTATACCGGAGATTGTATTGATTGGAAGAAATATAATAATGTCATAGTTAACCTCGGTAATGCATTTTCTTTGAGTGGAGTTGTCGATAAGGAAACAAGTAAGGGTATTTACATTCCTATAGCTGCGTCCTACGAAGGATTCCCTTATAAAGGATATAAGTATGTAGTGACTACTGACAAGGCTCAGTATGTTTTCGATGCTATGAATAAGACACTTGACGTAGGCGAAAATGTGGTTAAGAATGTATATCTTAATTTGGATAATGCTACTCGTCAGGAACACGCATCAGGAACTTTGAGATATGACGCCGCATTGCAGAATATAAATGTTCCTGCAAGTGAGAGCGCTGATAATTACTGCGGATACTCTGTGGCTATGACTAAAGATGGTGAGGAGGCAGAAGAAAAAAGGGAAGGACCGGCGTATTATGACCTTTACTATAAGAATGTGAAGTTTACTTGTACCGATCCTGATTCTAAGGAGCCTGTCGATTGGGTAAGCGTTAGATATAACACCACTAATGCACACGTATTGGCAAATGTCAGCGCAAATACAGGCGCAGAACGAAAGGCACTTGTGACGATTACATATTCTGATGTAAGGAATTATGTAATAGAAGAAACCAGCAAGACGAAGACATTCACTATAACACAGAAAGCAGCTGATTCTAAATCAAGTGTTAAAGCCTGGGGTAGTTGGGGTGGTAATGTAAAGGAAGTTGAATTATCTTCGGAGGGATGCACATCTGTAACTTTACAGAATGGTACTGTATTTGGGTATGTCATAGTAACAGTTGATGGTAAGGAACTTACCTCTGGTTATAATGATGCGGATGGAGTATTCGCAAGGACTAATTTCATATGTGTAGATGAATCCGCTTTTGAGAAAAAGGATTTTGCTGCAAGCAATATCGATTGGCTTTCTTGTGATTATTTAAGAAATGAGAAAGGCCAAATCCAAGACAGACTGTGGTCTATCACTGCATCTGCGAATACTTCCGGAAGCACACGTGTCGGTTATATCGTCTATACTTTTGACGAGGATCCTAAGTATGAATATGACTATGGCTTGATCGCTATGAAGTTTACTCAGCCTTCTTCTTTAAATGCTACCGCTTCCTTTGTGAATGCTTCTACGGAAAAAGTTTCAAAGGATGGTGGAGTGGTAAAGACTACGCTTTCTCTTACGATTGACGGAAAGGCTCAGGCAGACGTGGCTAAGGCCATCACTGACTACGGTCTTACCCTTGAGACAAGCTCGGCTGTGGAGAGTCACACCATCGCAGCAAACGGAGAGGTTACCCTTAACGTCAAGGCTAATGCTACAAGCGCAGAGCGAAAGATTACTCTTACTCTCAAGCATAACACTACGGTTCTCGCTACTACTGAATTTACTCAGGAAGCCGGCGAAGGTGGCGCAGTAACTCATACGTATAGCTATACCATCTTTAATAACGCTGAGAATGGTTCAAAGAATGTAGGTTTTGGCAAAGAAGCAGGAACTAAAGGCGACTGGTACAGGATTGAGAATGTGACTATTGACGGAAAGACGTATAAGCCTGGAGATGATATGAAAAATTTAGTAGAGGACACTGAATTGATAAGTGCACTGACTTCTCATATCTTCAGTTTCGGAGAGATTACCGAGTCTGATGTTCAAGTTCCTGGGGTAGATCCTTTGACAACCGACCCTGAATCGTTTGTGGAGTTGGTTCCTTGGAATGATGGTGGTGCTGCTATTTATTTTAAATTGGTATTTAAGAACGAGAACACTACAGGCGCGAGACGCACGATTAAGGTCATTACTAAGGATGGAGAGGGAAAAGTCACATCGACTATCGTTTATTTCCAGAATGCTTAATCTTTTGTAAACACTAATTTGTAAAATCGCACAGGGCCGAGTTCGGCTCTGTGCTTTTTGTAATCAGATGTAAGGAATTTTCGGGTCCGAGGGGTGTTAGTCGAAATACACCATTCCTGTTTTCCGCATTGGGACACCCATTTCAGCAGTTTGCTGAGATGATGTCAAGGAGTTCGGTGAACGGTCATGCTCTTAAGAAATTGGCATAATAATTGATTTTATTTACGATGTATTTGCATTGTAAATACATTTAACTATATTTGCACATATAATCAAGATTACTATGGCACAGACATCAATGACATTTAGAGTGGACAGCTCTTTGAAGAAGAATTTCGATACCCTTTGTGAAGAATTCGGTTTCACTACGACCGCTGCCATTACTGTATTTATGAAGACAGTAGTACGCGAGCGCAGAATTCCATTCGAGATCAAGTCTACCAGCAAAGACGAAATAAACGTCAAAGGCTGGGAAGCCATCCTGGAAATGGGCAAGCAGGCTGAGGAGGCAGGCATTCAAGACATGTCTCTGGAGGAAATCAACGCAATCATAAAGGAAGCCAGGGATGCACGATAAGTATTACGCAGTCTTGGACACAAACGTCCTTGTATCTGCCTTGTTGGGTGCCTCTCATTTTTCTAACCCGACAAAGGTTCTGAAAGCAGTGACCGAAAACAGAATCATACCTTTGTACAACAACGAGATAATCGAAGAGTACAGGAATGTGCTGTCCCGCAAGAAATTCCCTTTCAGCGAGGAACTGATTGTCTCTGTCTAAAGACGGGTCGTTCCTTGTAACAGGAAACATCAAGCACTTCCCACAAAAGAGTTTCGTCATCACTCCAGCAGAAATGGTCGAACTTCTTGAAAAACTGTGATCTTTTTGCAACCGGTCTGATGCCAGACCAAATCTTAACACATGGGTGCACGCGGAACACCCAAATTGAAGTTTCAATCAGCCTCTCACACATTTGTAGGGCAGATTTACAAAGAGACTATTAAAAAGTGCGTAAAACAGGAAGTCTACCGTGAAGTCGAAAAACACCTTTGGAGTCAGGATGCAGTAGAGGCACTTCTAGATGGTGTGGTGGCTAAAGGTGTACAGAAGTTTAGTACACCTTCAGGTTACACCCTTAGTAGAACGCTGTAGAGTGCGGTTGTTGTTCAAAGGTGTTTTTCGGGTTGCGAATTATTTTTCTTGCCTAGTTTTCCTTTCTATATAAATTTTAGTGGCTTCCGCCAATTCACTTTGGCAGGGCGGATGGCGTAGAGCGCACTCTGTTAAGGGTGTCTTGCCAAAGTGAGACTTTTTTAGCTCCACCTTGGCAGGGAGGTATCGATATACGCATTCTGTGGCACATTGGCTGCCAAAGTGAATTTGCGGAGTGTTTTCGCAGATCGCCAAAAACGTCTTCCCATCCGGTGAGAAGCCTGTTTGGCCGGATGAAAACTCAGTGGGCGCTTTCCCCTTCTTGACCGGGAGCACCAGTTGCATATTACAGGAATTTTTAACTATATTCGTGTCGGTTCTTACAGCTCTTTTGATTCCATTCCTGGGCACGGCCCTGGGGTCGGCTTTCGCCGCCGGGGCTATGCTCTATGTGGTGGTGGAGGAATTGGTCCCTGAATATTCCCGGGGCAATCACTCGAATGTGGGAACCATAGGGCTCGCTCTGGGCTAAAGATTATTTTTGCTCTCTTTACTAAAAAGTGCTATCTTCGCGACCAGAGACAAACGCATATTACGATGAATGTTTTTCAGATGACATATCTCGCTTGGTGGTGGATACGCGCTAAGTTTTTCGGAAGAAAAAAGCCCCTACAGAGCGTAATTTTCATATCGGACAGGTGTAACCTTAGCTGCAAGCACTGCTCCGTCTATAATCATAAGAATCCTCTTAACAAGACCTACGCCCAGATAAAGAAAGAGTTGGAGTATTGCTACTCGCTGGGCTCCCGCTTCGTCGATTTTGAAGGAGGCGAGCCTTTCCTGTGGGAAGATGAGGGGATGAACGTCAACGACCTGTGCACCCTCGCTCATTCCATAGGCTTTTTTAGTTGCACCATAACCACTAATGCCCAGAAGGACTTTTCCGGTTCGTCGGCTGACAGTATATGGGTGTCTATGGACGGAATAGGCGAGTATCACGATGCCGTTCGCGGAAAGGGCGCATTCGAAAGGCTCGAAAAGAACGTGGCTGCCTGCGGCCATCCTGCATTGAGCGCGAATATGGCGATTAACGTTCTTAATGTCGACGACGTGGCCGAGGTCATCGAATATGTGAAGAATAGTCCTTATTTCCAGATGGTATCGCTGAATTTCCATACTCCTTTCGAGGGTACGGAGCATCTGGCCCTCAGCCTTCAGAAGAGAAACGAAGTGATAGACCTAATAATCTCCTATAAGAAAAAGGGCTATCCTATAATGAATTCGGTAACGGGACTTAACCATATGCGCGACCTCAAATTCAAGAAGGCGTGCTGGATGAGTAATTTCATCTTTGCCGATGGAACCAGAAGCGACGTGTGTGCAGGCGAGGCTGCCGGCGTATGCGACAAGTGCGGCTTCTGTATGGCAGGAGAGGAACGAGCCGTAATGGATCTCGCTCCCGACACCATAAAAGCCGGTATGAATCTGAGAGTTAAATAATCTATCTCATTCCCTTTAGACGAGCGGCGAGGGAACCGTCCATCGCCATCTTCATCATCTTCTGGGAGTTCTCGAACTGCTTGATGAGCTTGTTTACGTCGGCGATAGTGGTGCCCGAACCCATCGCGATGCGACGTCTGCGAGAACCGTTAAGGCACTCCGGATGCTCCCTTTCGTAAGGAGTCATGCTCTTGATGATGGCCTCTGTGCCCTTGAACGCCTTATCGTTATCGATGTCCACGTCCTTTATGGCCCTGTCCATACCCGGAATCATTCCAGCCAGATCCTTTATGTCGCCCATCTTGCGAACCTGCTGAATCTGGTCATAGAAGTCGTTGAAATTAAAGCGACCCTTCGCGATTTTCTTCTTCATCTCGCGGGCCTGCTTCTCGTCGTACTGCTCCTGAGCCTTCTCCACGAGAGACACCACGTCACCCATTCCGAGAATTCTGTCAGCCACACGTGACGGATAGAATACGTCGAGCGCCTCCATCTTTTCACCCGTGCTCACGAACTTTATAGGCTTGCCGCTTACGGCCTTAACCGAAAGCGCCGCACCTCCGCGGGTGTCACCGTCCATCTTCGTGAGAACCACGCCGTCGTAATCGATGGCCTCGTTAAATGCCTTCGCACTCAGCACTGCATCCTGACCCGTCATGGCATCGACTACGAACAGGGTCTCGCTCGGCTTGACGGCCTGGTGCATGGTGCGGATTTCCTGCATAAGTTCCTCATCCACTGCCAATCGGCCAGCCGTATCCACGATTACCACGTTATATCCTTCTATGCGCGCCTGAGCTATCGCGGCATTGGCTACCTTAACCGGGTCCTTCTCGCCTTCGATGGAGAATACGTTTATCCCTATGCCCTCGGCCAATGTCTTGAGCTGCTCTATCGCCGCAGGCCTGAAAGTATCGCAGGCCGCGAGAAGCACCTTGCTACCCTTTTTCTTCAGGTAAAGGGCCAATTTGCCACTGAAAGTGGTCTTACCCGAACCGTTCAAACCGGCTACCAAAACCACTGCAGGCGAGCCCTTTAGGTTAATGGAAGACGATTCGCTTCCCATAAATTCGGTGAGTTCGTCGTGAACTATCTTCACCATCATCTGCTGCGGCTTGACTGCCGTAAGGACGTTGGAGCCTATGGCCTTTTTCTTTACGTTGTCACAGAACTCCTTCGCTACCTTATAGCTTACGTCGGCGTCGAGCAGGGCTCTACGCACCTCCTTAAGGGTTTCGGATATATTAATTTCGGTGATTTTGCCTTCACCTTTCAGATTCTTTAACGAGCGCTCAAGTTTTTCGCTGAGGTTTTCAAACATAATAAATCTCTTTTTGAAAATTGGACCACAAATTTAAGGATTTTATACGTATTTTTGCTCTCATTATGAAAAGAATTTCTCTAATCGCGATTTTGGCCGCTACTATGTTTGCAGGTTGTTCCAGACTTGACGGGGAGTATACCCTCCACATTCTTTCCACTAACGATGTCCACGGCGCATGGTTCGACACCCCTTATGTCGACGGAGCGGTGCGTCCTTCGCTTATGGCGGTGAATACTTATGTGGATAGCATAAGAGCGGCGGCCGGCCGAGAAAACGTGCTTTTGATAGATGCCGGAGATTGCCTTCAGGGCGACAACGCCACCTACTACTATAATTATGTGGACACGGTGGACGAGCATCTCTTTTCGCGATTGGTCTCATATATGGACTACGATGCCGTCGTCGTGGGTAATCACGACGTCGAGACGGGTCCGGCAGTGTACGACAGGGTCGCGGGAGAGTTGGCCCGAAAGGGAATCCCGTTTATGGCAGGAAATGCCATGAAAGCCGATGGGAAGGCGTATTTCCCGGAATACAAGCTCTTTAAGAGAGCCGGGCTGAAGGTTCTGGTGATGGGTTACACTAATCCTAACATTCCGGCTTGGCTGGACAAGAGCCTGTGGCCGGATATGGAATTCGAGAGCCTGCTTCCTTTCGTGCAGGGACGTGTGGACGAGCTCAGGGCTAAGACTAATCCCGACGTAGTGGTAGTCAGCGTGCATAGCGGAACCGGTAAGGGCGATGGAGAGGTGCTTGAATTTCAGGGACTTGACCTGTTCAAGAGCCTTAAGGGCGTGGATGTACTCCTGTGCTCGCACGACCACGCTCCATTCGTAAAGCAGGGCGATGGGATTTGTCTGGTTAATACCGGCAGCCGTGCCAAGCATCTGGGACAGGCCACGGTGACTCTTCGCTATGACAGGGGACGGCTCGTGTCGAAATCGCTCAAGCCCGAACTTCTGGACATAGACGCGGCGAAGACGGATGCTAAGATGAAGGCGGAGTTCGCCCCGGATTTCGAAAAGGTGAAGGCCTTTACCCTAAAGCCTGTGGGAAGGCTCTCGGAAGACATGTTCACTAAAGACGCCTTCGCGGGGCAGAGTTTCTATATGGATTTGATTCATAAGGTGCAGCTTAGCGAGAGCGGAGCGGACATATCCTTTAGTGCGCCGCTTACGG
>Ga0256405_10008086_pt1 | contig 15304 bp, 14 predicted proteins | sample RumenRJG_02DNA_FD_189096 | JGI IMG/M metagenome (GOLD analysis project Ga0256405, IMG submission 189096) | Bovine rumen microbial communities from Lethbridge, Alberta, Canada - RJG_02 | ecosystem: Host-associated > Mammals > Digestive system > Stomach > Rumen | place: Canada: Alberta... | reverse complement strand
GGCGTCGCGGTAGCTGCGGCGCGATGTCATGGCGTCGTAAGCGTCGGCGACGGCGATGATGCGCGCCATGCGCGGGATGTCTTCGCCTTTGAGGCCGTCGGGGTAGCCGCGGCCGTCGTAGCGCTCGTGATGCGATCGCGCGCCGACAGAGAGCGCCGGGAACTCGCTGACCGTCTTCAAAATGCTCGCGCCGGCCGTCGTGTGCGCTTTGACGAGCTCGTATTCTTCATCCGTGAGGCGCGACGTCTTGTTGATGATGTCGATTGGGACGCCGATCTTGCCGATATCGTGCAGCAGGCCGACGGCGTAGATGGTCTCCTGCGCCTTCTCGCCATCGCCCGCACGCCGCGCGATCTCACGCGCGTACGTCGCGACGCGCTCCGAATGGCCGCTCGTGTAACGGTCTTTGACGTCGACGGTCTTCGCGAGCGCGAGGATGAGCTCGTTCAGCAGCCGCTCGCTCGAGGCCAGGCGTTCCTCGGCGAGCGCCGTCTTGTGCTCGACCTCGATCTCGAGATGCGTCTGCAGGTATTCATAGCGCAGGATGCGCGCGACGCGCAGGCGCAGCACGTCAGGAAAGAACGGCTTGTGCAGGAAGTCCGTCGCACCAGCTTGGAAGCCGCGCGCCTCGAGATCTGCCGTCATGTCGCCCGTCAGCAGGATGACGGGCAGGTCTGCTGTCTCGAGCGTCTCGCGGATGCGCCTGAGCACCGTGATGCCATCGTTCTCCGGCATCATGTAGTCGAGCAGCACGAGATCGACGGTGTGTTCCGAAAGATACGCAAGCGCGTCCTTCCCGCTCGTCACTTTCACGATTTCATACGATTCCCCGAGGATGCGCTCAATCATCATGAGGCTCATTTCGTCATCATCAACGGCCAGAATGCACGGCGGCAGGCCGAGCGTCAGAGAACGCGCCGATAAATCTTGGCGTTTCATCTCCATATCCAGCACCTTCTTTCCCTTCTCTACTGTAGCAGAAAATATCGGGCCGATGGCCGAACCTGGCACGAAATGCATGTTTTTGGCACGAAATGCATTTCGTGTACAAACCAGCCCCCTCATCGAGGGGGCCTAACTTCATTCCCGCATCTTCTGGTACCGGTACGTTTCATAGATCCGGCGCAGCTCGGCGCGGCCCTGACGGCGCAGGGGGAGCTCCGTGCCGTCCGTGAGGACGAAGACATCCCCGCGCGCTTCCCGGATGGCGTCCATGTTGACGAGGAAGCTGCGCCCGATGCGCAGGAAGCACCGATCGGTGAAGATGGCTTCCGCCTCCGTCATCGTCATGCGCGTGCGCAGCGGCGCCTTTCCATTTGCGCGGTGGACGATCAGGTCGTGCAGTTCGCTCTCGACATACGTGATGTCGCGGAGCGGGACGGGGATCGTCTGCGCCGAGATGCGCAGGTCGATGCTTCTCTCAGCCCAGTGGAGCTTTTCCTGTGCGCGCCGCATGCACTCGGCGATGTCGATGGGGCGGATCGGCTTCACGCAGTAGTGCAGCGCATGGACGGCAAATCCATCGACGGCATATTCCGGCGTGCCCGTCGTGAAGAAGATAACGCACTCCGGCGCGAGCTCGCGCACCTCGGCCGCGACGCCGATGCCGTTGACATCTTTTTCGAGCAGGATGTCGAGAAAGACGATCTCGGCCGGACGCGCGCGGAACGCTTCGAGGAAGGAGGCCGCGTCGCCATACGTGCGCACACGGAAAATTTCCTGATGCTCTTTCGTCATCCAATACTCGACGAGCCGTTCGAGGCGTGTGCGGGCCTCGAGATCGTCGTCGAGAATCATGATCCGCATGTCTTCCATCGTCTTCCCCTCCCTTCCCTTTTTTCGCCGGGTCATTGCGCCGAAAGCTCCAGAATCACGGACGAGCGGAACGCGTCCCCGTCCGCTTCGAAGCGCGCCGTGCCGCCATGCGCCTCAGCGATGTCGGCGATGGAGCGCAGGCCGATGCCGTGCTGGCCGCCGCGCTTCGACGAGCGGTAGAGTTCGCCGCTCGGCCTCGGCTGCTCGAACAGGGAATTTTCCATCAAGATTACGAGCCGCTGGTCGAGGATGCGCGCTTTCAGCTGGATGAACGATGCCTTCTCTCCATTCCCCCGGCGGCAGGCTTCGAGCGCGTTCTCAAGCAGGTTGCCGAACACGGAAGCGAGCTCCGTGTCGGAAAGGCCGCCGATTTTTTCGGGGACGTCCGTGTCAATGACGACGTTGATGCCGTCCTGGCGCGCCAGCGCGGCATAATGCTCGATGACGGCGCTGACGGCGACGTTCTCGCAGCAGGGCACGGACGTCTTTCGGCGGATGTTCTCCGAGAGCTCCGCGAGATAGTCCTGCGCGCGTCCGGGGTCGCCGTCCGCGATGAACGACGTCAAGAGAGCGACATGGTGCTTCAGGTCATGCCGGAGCTTTGCGAGCCGCCGCTCTTCCCGCATCATCATGTCGTGGCGCTTTTTTTCCGCCGACAGGCGGACGGCCATGAGCTCGCTTTCGTGCTGCTGCCGCTCATACGCCTGCCGCATTTGCGCGTCCTTGTGCAGAAAGACGCCGGCCAGCACGAGCATCAGCAACAGGAAGACGAACGAGCCGAACAGGAAGATCAGCGAGAACTCGAAGCTGTGGAACGCATAGTAGTTCAGCACTTCCACGACGGCGGACACGAGCAGCACGGCGCCGGGCACGAGCATCCACCGCGCCCGGCGGTTTTCCTCGCGGACGGCCTCATGGATCAGCGCCGCCGTCAGCAGCAGCAGCGCCACCGGATGAAAGACGTGGAAGAAGAACAGGCTCTGCATCATCATAACGAGCCCCGCGAGCTGCAGCAGCAGCGCGAGGGCCGGCAGTGCGGCCGACGCATAGAACACGGTGGTCAGCAAGCGCCGCCAGCGGAACGGCACGGCATTCAGCGCGAAGCCGTAGAGCGGCGCGATGACGAAGAACAGGCCTGTGAACGCCATCATGTACAGCAGCACGGGGTTATGGATGACGAAGACGGAAAAATCATTTTCACCGATGTTCCAGACGCCGACGGCGAGAAAGAACAGGCCGAGCTGCAGCAGCATCCTGCGCCCTTTTTCGAGACGATAGACGGAGAGCGACAGCAGGATGAGCACAATCCCCGTGATTGCCAGGAAGGCTTCGAGGAAGAAGCAGGCCAGGAGCCCCATGTACTCATAGCGGAAGATGCCCGACGTGTTGCCGATGACAAAGGGCGCGACCGGCAGCTGTGCGCGGTCGTGCGGGAAACGGTACGTGACCGTGACCGTATTTTTCCCATCCCCATCCATATCGGGGCGGAAATTGTAGACGCGCACGGTTGTCGGCGGGTCGTCAAAGAAGGAAGGGTATGTCCCCTCCGCGCCATACGTGCTGACCGTCTCGCCATTGAACGCGACTTCGTCGGACGCGTAGACCGTCTTCACAAGCACGGAGAACGGGACGCGCGATTCGACAGGAAACGTGATGGCAACCGGTGTCTCGGGCGGCAGGTTGCGGAACGTATAGGGAAGCGTCAGCTGCTGCCGCTCGCCATTCACCGTGGCCGTCACCTGTTCGGCATGCTGCACGGGCAGCGCGCCGCCCGGCAGCGCGCGGAGGTGGTACGGCAGCGAAAGTGCAAAGGCGAGCACGATGAGGAGCACGGCGGCCGCCGCGATGACATGCCCCGTCGTCCACCGTTTCAGCCGCGCCATCATTCGGACCTCACGCGCTCGATAAGCCTCTCTTCATAGCGCCGCTTCATGGCCGGCAGCTCGCCTTTGCGGATGTAGGCCATCGAGCCATTGCGCATGCGGAAGACCGAAAGCTCGCGATCGATGGCGACGACATGGTCGAGGTTCACGAGATAACTCTTGTGGCTGCGGACGAACGCGGGACTCAGAGACTCGAGCTGGTCGAGCTTGCCATAGCATGTCCGCTCTTCGCCCGTCGTGAGATGGAGCACGATCTTGTGCTTCTGCTGCTCGAAATACAGGATGTCCGCGAGCGGGACGGATTCATTCGGCCCGAGGTGAAAGAGCGGCCGCCCGCTCTGCGTTTTTCGCAAGAAGCGCAGCAGCTCGCGGACGTCAGCCTGCTTCACGGGCTTTTCGAGATAGCGCACGGCCTTCAGGCGGTAGCCTTCGAGTGCGAAGTCCGTGCTCGTGCTGTAGAGCGCGACGGGCAGGTCGCGCGCGATGGTGCGAATCTGCCGCAGTACGGCGATGCCGTCCATGCCTTCCATGAAAATATCAAGAATCAAGAGGTCTGGCAGGCGCGTCTTCAGCGCGGGCAGCAGCTCCTCGCCCGACGAGAAAGATTCCGTGCGGACGCGGAGCGTGCGTTCCTGGTGGATCAGCGTCTCGATGGCCTCGACCGAGTCGGCTTCATCGTCGCAGATGTAAATGAGCAGTTCGTTTCCCATGCCGTTCCCCTCCTTTTGTTTAAAGTTTTGTTCAAAATTTTTTCTTGTTTCCTACGATAACATATGTAGTTTTATAAATTTTATAAAAAACCTTGTCAAGCCCCAATTTTGCCACAGGTTTGGAAAAGTTTGAGAAAGCAGCAAAAAAGAAAGCGAAGGAACGTCCGAACAGGAAAGATCCTTCGCTTTCTTCGTTGTTTTCGTTTTTCAGACGGCATGCAATTCTCGCAACAGCGCATTTTGCAGGACGTTGGAAAAGTTGATGTTGTGTTCCACTGCGAGCTGGTTGAGCCAGCTCGGGATTGAGACATTCTTGCGCACGGTCTTCGTATCCACTTTCTTTCGGTACGCCGTCGTGTCTGCCGTAATCATGCCAATGAAACCATGCACCGGCATCGGGAGGCTCCGAATATCGACAGGTGCGGGAATGGGTTCGCCGTGGTTTTCCCGCGACATCAGTTCGAGATTCAAGACATCCTCCGCATTCTCAAACGCTTCCTTTTCGTCAGAGCCATCCGTATAACAGCCGTCCAGTCCGGGAAAATCGACGAGAATCGCATCATCGTCATAAGTAAACACCGCAGGATATTGATATTTCATAGCGCAGCCCCCTCACTTCTGCTCGATGCCGGCATCTCTCAAAATCTTTTTCAACGTCCCTTTCGGAACTTCTTCCTTCGCATGGCGACCAACGGAAAATGTTTTCCCAGTCTCCGGACTCTTCCAACGGTCATGACGTCCACCGTGATCGTAGAGATAGCATCCATGCTGCTTCAATAACCGCACAAGCTCCGCCGTCGTCATCGTATCACCTCATCGCTTTTATTATACACAATATTGCGCATATTATCAAGGAGCGACATCTTCCACGAGCTTCTTCACGAGCGGATACCCGTAGGGTTCCTTTGCGAGCGCTTTCACCGTGCCGATGAAGGGGAAGATCACGGTCGTCGGCACGATGGAGACCTTTCCCGTCATCGCGTGCGGAAGAGCTGCACCCAGTAGTGCTCGTACGCGCTTCCTGGTGCGTGGCAGTAGCCGACGCCGAGTTCTTCGAGCGCGGGGTCGAGGATGTTCGCACGGTGAGGCGGCGAGTTCATCCACTGATCGACGGTTTCTTCCGCCGTCGCATGGCCACCCGCGATGTTCTCCGCGACGCGGCGGTAGCTGCCGCTGATGATGGTGAAGCACGACGAGCCATTGGGGCGCGTATGGGAGAAGTTCGAGACGATTTCCTCGGCGCGGATGTCCGCGTCTTCGCAGAGGTCTTCGGCGAGCGTCAGAGGACGGAGGCCGTACGCTGTACGGTTGCGGTTGACAGCGGCAAGGACGTCTTCGGCATATTCTGCGTAGCTGCCATCGTCCTCGTCCTCGTCGTCATCGTAGTCTTCGTCATCCTCGTCCTCGTCATCATCGTAGTCTTCGTCGTCCTCATCATCCTCGTCATCGTCGTCGTCATAGTCTTCGTCGTCTTCGTCGTCATCGTCGTAGTCTTCGTCGTCATCCTCGTCATCGCACGAGCCGTCTTCGCACGTCGTATCGTCGTCATCCTCGTCGTCGAGCGAGCCGGATGGGAATTCTTCCCAAGCAACCTCAATGGCTTGCTTAGCGAGCTGTTCGACGGTCTCGTCATCGAGCAGATGGTCGCAACCCGCTTTTTCCGCGCGCTCCCAGATTTCGCCCTCAACATCGGACTGAATGTCGGGATCGTCGAGGTCTTCGTCCCGCATGACAGCAATGACGGCCTCGGCGGACATCTCGCCGAGATGTTCTGCGAGCTCGTCCTCGTCCATCGCGTCCCAATCCGTCGAGGCATGCGCGACGGAGGCGGACATCATATGCGGTGCGGGCAGCACCTGCGGCACGACAAACGCCAGCACTGTACCAAGTGCGCCGGCGCGGAGCAAACGTATCATCTTCTTCATTATAGTTCCTCCGACTGCACAATCTTGCTTTTATTCACGGCCTACCTTCGACACACCCACCACCGCTTCGCGGTCCCCCTCCCTCGGAGGAGGCTGCTGAAAAAGTCCCTTTAGTGGGTCGATTCTTATTGGTACTTCCTGTATAATAGAAGTATCAATTTGCAGGAGGCCCGACCGTCATGCTGAATCCAGTAGAACAACTGAAACTCAGCGAATACGCAGGATTGTATGACCGAATCATACCGGAAAATCACATCCTTCGGAAATTCAATGAGCTTGTAGACTTTGACTTCATCTACGAAGAGCTTGAAGAAAAGTACTGCCTGACGAACGGAAGGATTGCGATTTCTCCCATTCTGCTCTTCAAGTACCTCATCCTCAAGGTCATGTACAACATGTCGGATCGGGACCTCGTTGACCGTTCGCGCTATGATATGTCCTTCAAATACTTTGTCGGACTGCGTCCGGAAGACGACGTCATCAACCCTTCCACGCTCACCAAGTTCCGCAAGCTGCGCCTCAAGGACGGCAACCTTCTCGACCTCCTGCTCAAGAAATCCGTCGAAATCGCTCTCACGAACGGCGTCATCAAAAGCAGGAACATCATCGTGGATGCCACGCACACCAAAGCGCGCTACAACCTGAAATCGGCCTGGCAGCAGCTCATGGAGCAGGCGAAGCTCCTCCGCAAGACGGTGTATCAGGACGATTCCGAGGAATGGAAATCGAAGTTCCCGAAGAAGATTGAAAACGGCCTCATCGAAGACGCGCTGGAATACTGCGAGAAGCTCCTTGCAACCATCGAGGCAGAGCCGAAAACCGCAGACCGTCCCGCCATCCGCGAGAAGATCAACCTCCTGCGCGAGACGGTCGAAGACCATGCGGAGCACCTTGCCCAGTCCAAAGATCCGGACGCCCGTGTCGGTCACAAGACGGCGGACACGAACTTCTTCGGCCACAAGACCCACATGGCCATGACGGACGAGCGCATCGTCGCAGCCGCCGTTGTCACGAGCGGCGAAAAGAGCGACGGCGAGCAGCTTCCTGCACTCATCGAAAAAGTCCGGGCAACCGGCCTCGAAGTCGAAAACGTCATTGGCGATACCGCCTACTCCGGGAGGGACAATCTTGCACTCGCAGAATCCGAAGAAGACCCTGAGAAGAAATTCAACCTCGTTTCCAAATTGAATCCCGTCATTTCCAATGGTTCTCGCGATGAAGGAGAGAACGGATTCACGTTCAACAAAGACGCTGACATGTACGTCTGTCCTGCAGGGCATATGGCAATCCGCAAGGAAATCCATAAGCCACAGAAAAAAGGGAAGAACCTCCGCCTGGTTTATCACTTCGATGTCGAGAAGTGCAAGCACTGCCCGCATGCAGAAGGTTGCTACCGTTCCGGGGCGAAGACGAAGACATACAGCATCACGATCCTGAGCGACCTCCATCAGAAGCAGAAGGAATTTCAGGAAACAGAAGAATTCAAGAAGCTTGCCGCGACGCGCTACAAGATTGAAGCGAAGAACGGCGAGATCAAGCAGCGGTACGGGTACGATGTAGCATCGTACTCGGGCCTGTTAGGCATGGAAATCCAAGGGGCAACTACGCTCTTTGTAGCGAATATCAAGAGGATTCTTCGCTTGAAGGCGGAATGAGGGAAGAATTCCCTTGATATGCAACGATTTTTCATGCCCGTCTGCCAGGAAAGCCTGCTTCAAGCAACCACAGCTTCCCTGTGGATAACTAATTCCCCTCAATTTGACACTTTTTCAGCAGCCTCATTGCAAGGAAGAGGATACGCCGGAGAAGGACCTCGAACTGGCAATTGCCGCGTTCCTGCGCCTCGTTGACAAAGCCGTCGGCGAGTAAGACAGAACATGTGAGGACGTTGGGGGCTTCCTCATGCGCAGTGCGCATGGGAAAGCCCCTTTTATTGGATGGAATGATGAAACAGATGGAAGGTGAAGATGATGAAAGAACTCGAACTCTCGCGTGCCGTGACCGAAGAAGCGGCGCGCTGCCTGCTCTGCTATGACGCGCCATGCGCGGCGGCCTGCCCGCTCGGCCGTGCGCCCGACCGCCTCGTGCGCTCGCTCGTGCTCGGCAATCCGCTCGGCGCCATGCAGCAGGAACTTTCCGGCGCGTGCCCTGCCGACTGTGCGCGTCATTGTATGAAAGACTGCTTGCGCGCAAAGATCGATCTGCCGATTCGCTTATCGTTTTTGCGAAAAGCCCTGCGCGAAGCGGCGCAGAGCACATCCATCACAGCGATTGCGGCAAAGGAGGCGGCATCATGAAGGACTTGTCCATCACATTCTGCGGCGTACCGTGCGAAAATCCCTTCTTTCTCGGTTCGGCCTGCATCACGGCAACGGAAGACATGTGCGCTCGCGCGCTGGAAGCAGGCTGGGGCGGCATCGTGTTCAAGACCATCGGATTCTATCGGGCGCACGAAGTTTCGCCGCGCTTTGACGCCGTCCGCACGGGGAGCGGTCATTTCGAGAGCTTCCGCAACCTCGAGCAGATTTCAGACAAGGCGCTCGATGAAAACCTCAAGGCATTGGCGCATCTGAAGCAGCGCTTCCCGGACAAAGTCATCGTGGCGTCCATCATGGGGGAGACGGAGGAAGAATGGGAAAAACTCGCCCGCCTCGCGGAGGAGGCGGGCGTCGATCTCATCGAATGTAATTTTTCCTGTCCGCAGATGGCAGCCGAAGCGATGGGCGCGGATGTCGGCGTCAATGCAGACCTTGTCGGCACGTTCTGCCGCGCCGTGCGGCGCGGGACGCAGCTGCCGTTCCTCGCAAAGATGACGCCGAACATCACGGACATCACGCTGCCAGCACGCGCAGCTGTGGCGGGCGGAGCTGATGGTATTGCTGCCATCAATACGGTGAAGAGCCTCACGCATGTCGCGGGCGGCGTCGTGCCATCGGTCGGCGGTCGTTCCTCTGTTTCCGGGCTTTCCGGGCGGGCCATCCGCCCCATCGCCCTGCGCTTCGTTCATGACATCGCGTCGTGCCAAGAGCTTGCGGGCGTGCCGATTTCTGGCATCGGTGGCATCACGACAGCGATGGATGCGCTGGATTTCCTCACGCTCGGCGCGACGAACCTCCAGGTTGTGACGGCCGTCATGGAGTATGGCTATCGTATCATCGACGACCTCGCGGACGGCCTGAGCCGCCTCCTCGATGCACAGGGCGCCGAGCTCAAGGACGTCATCGGCTCGGCGCTCCCAGAAATCGTTCCCTGTGACGCGCTCGACCGGCAGACTATCCGTTATCCATCCTTCGCACAGGATGGCTGTATCGGCTGCGGCCGCTGCTACGTCTCCTGCGAAGATGGCGGCCATCAGGCCATCCATTGGCAAAAAGACCGTCGGCGTCCGATTCTCGACGAAACGCGCTGTGTCGGCTGCCAGCTCTGTCGCCTCGTCTGCCCCGTCGGCGCCATCAAGGCAGCAGGGTGACGTGTACGCAAACGCATTAAAACATAAAATCGTGGAACTGCATAGATTTTTCGCTCATAAAAGTGTAGAATGATACGCAAAGAACGCTCATAAAAGTGTGAAGGAGGCGTTTTCCTATGGCGTATCTTCGGCGGAAAATCGATGCGTTCCTGCGCGGCTGGAAGGCGGCGGAAGAGCGGCAGCCGCTCATCGTGCGCGGGGCACGGCAGGTGGGGAAGACGGCGTCTATTCTCGAATTTGCCCATCAGAATTACGAGAACGTCGTTTATGTCAATTTCGTCGAGCAGCCTGCGTACCGGCAGATTCTCGTGGATGGCTATGGGACAGCGGATGTCGTGCGGAATCTTTCACGCATCAACCCCTCATTTTCTTTCGCGCCCGGAACGCTGATTGTTTTTGATGAGATGCAGGCGTTTCCCGACATGGCGACAACGCTGAAGTTTTTCAAGATTGACGGACGATTTGATGTCATTTGCAGTGGCTCTCTTCTTGGCCTTCACTACCATGAGATTGAAAGCAACAGTGTCGGCTACAAGACGGATGTCACGATGCAGTCTATGGATTTCGAGGAATTTCTCTGGGCGAAAGGATATAATGAAATATTCGTCGATGACATGCTCGCACATATGAAAGATGGGCAGCCGTTCAGTGCGCTGGAGCATCGCCTGCTCCTGCGCCTCTTCCTCGATTATTGCATCCTCGGCGGGATGCCGGCGGTCGTGCGCTCGTATATCGAGCGAGATACGTTCGAAGGGACGCTCGCGATGCAGCGTCAGCTCCTGCTCGATTACGAGGAAGACATTCGCAAGTATGCCAAGGGGCTCGACCAAGGGCGCATCCTTCATGTTTTCCGACAGATTCCCGTGCAGCTCGCACGGGAAAACAAGAAATTCCAGATTTCAAAAGTCGCGAAGGGCGCGCGTTTCAAAGATTATTTTGGCTGCATTGAATGGCTGGCGGATGCGGGCATCGTGAACGTCTGCCATGCACTCCAGACGCCGGAGCTCCCGCTCAAGGGGAATTACGATGCGACGAAGTATAAGCTCTACTATGCCGATACCGGTCTCCTCGTCGCGTCGCTCGATGACGAAGTGCAGGAAGACCTTCGCGCGAACGGCAACCTCGGCGTCTCGAAGGGGGCGCTTTACGAAAATCTTGTCGGCGAGGCGCTGGTGAAGAGCGGATATGAGCTTTTTTACTACAAGAAAGAAAACTCCACGCTCGAAGAAGATTTCTTTGTCCGCGACCACACGTCGCTGATTCCTGTCGAAGTCAAGGCAACGAACAACCATGCGAAGTCCCTTGCAACGCTCATCCGAAGCAAGCGCTATACGGACATTCAGTATGGCATCAAGCTCTGCGGCGGGAACATCGGCAAGACGGAGGAAATTGAAACATTTCCATATTATTGCGCGTTTTTGCTGCGGCGCTATTTGAAGGAGCGCTGATCGTTCTGCATTACGCGAGATGCTTTTCCATGAACTCCTCGAACTCTTCCTGCTTCATCGGCTTGGCGTAGAGGTACCCTTGCCCGTATGTGCAGCCGAGGTCTTTGAGGAGTTTTTCTTGTGCTTCGGTCTCGATGCCTTCGCAGAGAATCTTCATGTCGAGGGAGGCGCCGAGCTGGATGACGCTGCGGAGGATGCGCAGGGCGCGGTCGTCGTGTTCGGCGGCCAGGAGGATGCTGCGGTCGATCTTCATGCTGTCCATCGGGAGGTTCTGCAGCATGGCGATGGAGCTGTAGCCCGTGCAGAAGTCATCCATCGATGTGGCATAGCCGTAGCTTTTGAGGCTGTCGATGATGTGGCGCGAGCTTTCTCGCGCCTCTTTTGTTTTGAAATCAACGAAGGCGGTCTCTGTGACTTCGAGGTCGATGAGGCCGGCGGGGAGGCCATAGGCTTCGGCGGTCTCTTTCATCTTGCGCAGGTAGCCGCCTTCGCCGATGTGGAGGGCGGACTGGTTGACAGAGATGGGGACGACGGGGAGCCCCCGGCGCAGCCGGTCTTCGAGGAAGCGCGCGACGTGGCCGAGCATGTAGTAATCGAGGCGGACGGCGAAGCCGTTGCGCTCGAAGACTTCGATGAAGCGGGACGGAGGCAGCAGGCCGAGCTCGGGGCTCTGCCAGCGCACGAGCGCCTCGGCACCGACGAGGGTGTGCGTGGCGAGGTCGTATTTCGGCTGGTACCAGACGGAAAATTCCTGCCGCGCGAGCGCTTTCGGGGCGAGGGTTTCGAGGTGGCTCGCCCAGGCGAATTCTTCTTCCATCTGCTGGTTGAACAGCAGGAACGGCTGGTTTTCCGTGCGCGCGAGGTCGAGCGTCGTGGAGGCGGCGCTGACGAGTTTTGCGATGTCGGGGCGGCCGTTCGGCACCTGTACGGCGCTGACGTGGTAGCGGATGCGCGTCATGACGTCGCCGAACGGGATGACGGAGGCGCCTTCCGTGACCTGCTGTGCCGCCTGCTCGGGCGCGAGGCCGGCAGGGAGCTCCCAGAGCGTGTAAAGGCGCGTGCGGTCGCCGGAGAGCGCGACGAGACGAAACCACGGGAACGCGGTCTGTGCGCGCTGGATTTCGTGGACGAAGCTCTCGGCGAGAACGCTCCTGGAGTAGGTCGAGCGATAGTAGGCCATCTGCCGCACGCAGATCGCGACGAGGTAGAGGCGGCCGTCAACGCGGGCGCTCTGGGCACGGTCGATGGCGTCCGGCAGCTGGCTTTCGAGCCAGCGTTCGTTGTGCAGGCCCGTGACGGGCTCGGTGTAGGCGATGCGGGAGATTTCGGCGAGATGGTTCCGGCGGATGCGCAGGACGAGCAGGACGCCGACGAGCAGCGCGAGGAAGATCAGCACGAGGATGCCGAGACTCTCGATCGGGTGGCGGTAGAGGTACGAGACGAGGGACGTCTGCTCCGTCGTCGCGCGGGTCTCCTCGTTGATGGCGCTCTGGATGGCCGTGGGGTCGAGGTGTGCGATTTCCTTGTTGAGGATGCGCACGAAGATGGGATCGATGCGCTCGCTGACGGCGATGCTCGTGCCCTGCGTGTAGACGACGGTGTTGTCGGCTTCGAGGCGGAAGAAACCGTTCCGATAGATGAGCGCCTGCGCGATGATGCTCTTGACGGCGGCGATGTCGGCCTGGCCTTCGCTGACGGCGCGCAGGCAGTCTTCGTCTGTGTCGCAGTAGCGGATGTCTTTTTCAGGATAATAGCGCTCGACGTATTGGCGCGTGAAGTTGCGGCTGCGCGGCGCGGCGATGACGGGAGACGAGGGGATGTCTTCGTTGCGGCGATGGACGAGCACGTAGGTCACGGTGAGGTAGGGATTCGTAAGCATCATGTGGTGCTCGTGCGCCCAGTTGTAGTCAAAGAAGAAGTCGCACATGACGTCGGCTTCGCCGTCGTCGAGGCGGCGGAAGAGCTCTTCGTTTGTGCTCGTCTCGGTGATGTCGAACGTGATGCCGAGGTCGTGCTCGATGCGGCTCAGGATGTCCTGCGTGACGCCTTTGTGCTCACCGTTCTCGAAATAGGCGTACGGCGGCTGGTTCGGTGAGGCGAACGCGCGGATGTGCGAGTGCGCGGCGAGCCAGGCGCGCTCGTCCGGCGTGAGGATGAGCGGCGCGCCTTTCTGCTCCTGCCGCTTGGCGAGCAGGTAGGGGAGGAAGGGCGTGACAGTCAGCATGTCGTTGGTGGCGTCGTCGAGATGATCTTTGAGCGCAGTTTCGTCCGGCCGGTAGAGGATGTAGTGCGAGAACAAGTACAGGTTGCCGTACGGCTGCGTGCCGGTCTGCGGGTGGAGGCTGTCGTTTGCGATGCCTTGCAGAGTGCCGTTTTCGATATCCTGGTCAAGGGCCTGGTAGTCTGCATAAGGGAGGAGCGCATAGCGTCCGGGCGGGAGGAAGCGCGCGAGCTGGTGGTCGATGGCGTCGCGGCTGTAGACATCGCTGATGTAGCCGATGCGGAGCGAGCTCTGCGTTTCAGGGTTGACGCCGCTTGCAAGCGAGAGCTGGAGCGGCGTGCGGCCGATGCTGTGCTCGCTGAAGAGGAAGCGCGGGTCGCCAGGCTGGATCGTGCTGCCGATCAGGAGGTCGACGTTTCCGGCGAGCAGTTCCATCGATGTGTTCGTGTGGCTGAGGTCAATGTACTCGAAGCGGCAGCCTGCATAGATGGCAAGCTGCTCAAGGTATTCGTAGCCAGAGCCGCGATAGTGGCCGTCGGCGTCCTTTGTGAGGAAGCCGGGCACGCTGATGTAGCCGACGCGGTACGTCGGAACTGCGGGCTCGTCCGCTGCGGCGCGTGGCAGCGGCGCAGATGCGAGCAGGCAGAGGAGGACGAAAAGTGCGAGGAAGAGCCGTTTCATGATGCGGGGTTCCTCCTTTCCATTCAAAATCTTTCTTCTCATTCTATTCGAGTTTTCTTTGAAAATCCCTGCTATTGACAAGCGGCCATAAAAACCATACAATGGAATCGTTAATCCCGAGCATTTTTATAAGGATTCGCGCATGAGCGGCACGAAAGCCTGCGAATCCTCGCGATACAGTAAGGAGAGTTTGATTCTATGGCAGAAAATCTTCTCGAAATCCAGGACCTGCACGCAGGTGTCGAGGACAAGGAAATTCTGAAAGGCTTATCCCTCACGGTCGGCAAGGGCGAAGTGCATGTCATTCTCGGCCCGAACGGTTCCGGCAAATCGACGCTCATGAACGTCATCATGGGTCATCCGAAATACACGGTCACGAGCGGAAAGATGTTGTTCGAAGGCGAAGACCTCACGGCGATGAAGACGTTCGAGCGTGCGCGCAAGGGACTGTTCCTCTCGTTTCAGACGCCGGAAGAAATCCCGGGCATCTCGGTCGAGAACATGATTCGCACGGCCAAGCAGGCCATCACGGGCGAGCGCGTCAAAATCCTGCCGTTCCGCAAGAAGCTCCGCGCGATGATGGAAGAGCTCAAGATTTCGCCGGAGTACGCTGATCGCTATATGAACGTCGGCTTCTCGGGCGGCGAGAAGAAGCGCAACGAAATCCTCCAGCTTCTCATGCTCGAGCCGAAGCTCGCGCTGCTCGACGAGACGGACTCCGGCCTCGACGTCGATGCCGTGCAGATCGTCTCGGAGGGCGTCGCGCGATTCCACAATGACGACAACAGCTGCCTGATCATCACGCATAACACGCGCATCCTCGAGAAGCTCAAAGTCGATAAAGTTCACGTCCTTATGAATGGCGAAATCGTCGAAGAGGGCGGTGCGGAGCTCATCGACACGATCAATGCGAAGGGCTTCACGCATATCCTCGACGGCGCACAGGCTGGAAAGTGAGGCGCAAGCGTTCATGGCAAAAAAGAAAACCTTCGTCGAAGACATCGAGCGTACGCTTTACGACATCAAGGATGCCGACAACAGCGTCTACAAGTCGGAAAGCGGCCTGACGGAAGACATCATCCGCGACATCTCGGCGCGCAAGCACGACCCGGAGTGGATGCTCGAGTTCCGCCTGAAATCGCTCGAAACGTA
>Ga0256405_10008085_pt1 | contig 15306 bp, 23 predicted proteins | sample RumenRJG_02DNA_FD_189096 | JGI IMG/M metagenome (GOLD analysis project Ga0256405, IMG submission 189096) | Bovine rumen microbial communities from Lethbridge, Alberta, Canada - RJG_02 | ecosystem: Host-associated > Mammals > Digestive system > Stomach > Rumen | place: Canada: Alberta... | reverse complement strand
GTATTATAGTTTGCGTTGCCCTGGTGGTGGAATTGGTAGACACGCTACCTTGAGGTGGTAGTTCGTAACTGAGTGTGAGTTCGAGTCTCATCTAGGGCACCATTTCTGAATATTCTTACCTATCCCAACATATCCCAAAATCATTTAAAACTCGCATTCTGATACGCTTTAACTTATAATTAACCTATCCCAACTTATCCTATTTTGACCATATCATAAAGATAAGTCACTCTTAAGTCACTCCATTGTATTTTTACTTTAGGAGTGACCAAAATGAGGTTAATTATATGACACCTATTCAGTTTAATGCCCTAGCAAAAAAGGCTAAAGATACAGCTAAAAAGATCAATCATACTGTAGAACAGAATCTGTTTATAAGAATTGCACCTACTGGAACTGCAACATGGTATGCAAAAGCCAAACAGAATAATAAGACTCTTAATAAATGTTTAGGCAACTATCCTGCAGTTTCTGTTGCTATGGCCAGACAAGCAAAGAATGAATGGATTAAGACTATTTCCGTTATTCCAGACATCAGCGCAAATGCTTCTTATACAGTTAGAGAAGCCTTTAATGATTGGTATGATAAGAAGAAACTTGTTGCACGTTCCTTTGAATATATGAAGCTACGCGTTGAACGTCATATTCTTCCTATCTTTGGTGATATTCAACTAAAGGACCTTACAGCTTATGCCCTCATAACTGCATGGAAGCCTCTGGAAGATAAAGGTCAGATCGAAACATTACGCAAGCTTTGTGATTATGTTAAAGATATGGCTATTTTCGTCCAAAATACAGGCCGCTTAGAAGACATGCACGACTTAACACACATAAAAGTTAATTATCCATCAAAGCATGCTAATCATTTAGCTGCTGTCACTCCTGATAAATTACCAGAGCTATTTTATACACTTGAATGCAAGCCTCGCATTTATGGTGTTGTATGGAATGCAATGTTAGCTCAATTCTACACTTTATCAAGACCAGGAGAAATTGCAGGAATGAAATGGTCTTGGATCGATTTTGAAAATGACATAATTAAATTTCCTGCAGAAATTATGAAGACTAATCGCGCTCATGAAGTTCCAATATCGAAGCAGCTAAAAGTTCTACTTCAAAATATGCCTAAAGTGTATGATTACGTATTTTGTAGCAATAGTCCTCAACATGAAGGTAAACCTATAAATAAAGAATCAGTTAGGTTATTACTTACAAAGGCAGGTCTTGCAGGAATTCAAACCGCGCATGGCATCCGATCTATTGGTGCCACATGGTTAGCAGAGCAGGGCTATAGAGAGGATGTTGCTGAAATGTGTCTTGCTCATTCTTCTGACAATCAGGTTAGAAAAGCTTATCAGAGAAGCGAGTTCTTAGAAAAGAGAAGACCTGTAATGCAGGATTGGTGTGATTATGTTGATAACTGCAGGGCAGAAGCTCACAAAAGGATAAAGGCTGAATTAGAGCTTAAGAATAGCTAAGCGCCAAAAATCGCGAATTTTGGAGCTTAATAAAACATTAAGACCCTCATTTGAGGGCCTTATCTTTTATTGTCCAATGACTCTAAATGTTTCTTTGTTTATATCATATTCGATCTGAACCATTTGTTTAACCATGGCACCAAACGCGTTCTTACCTCTGAATTCCTCAGTAATGATGGCCTTAGGATTCTTTCTGTCATTTAATTGCAGTCTGTAATATGTGTTTGCATGGTCATATGATTTTGGATCATTCATATTTTCTTTTATAAATGCTTCAAGAGGTCTAAAAGAACCATCCCATGGACTGAATTGTGTAAACAGTTTGTCCAGGTCAATATGATCTTCAAATGCTTCAGGATTATTCAGCTTTTCATTCTTACACCATCCAATAGCTTCAATTGCTTTTAAATTCTTATCTTTAGTGTAAGCATATTCACTGAGACACTTTCTGAATTTATCTTTATCATCCTTACTTAATTCTGGATTAACCTCAATAAATTCTTCAACAAACTTAGGATGATGAACATTCACATTGTATTGACCTAAAACGAAATCTTTATATTTCTCATTAAAGTCATTTAGTTTCTGAGCGCGCTCTTCTGCTGCTTTTTTCTCTTGCTCTTCTTTTGCCTTTGCTTCTGCTTCAGCCTTCTTCTGTTCCTGCAGTTTCTGTTCTTCAGCTTTCTTTTGTTCTAATGCAATTTTTTCTTCTTCAGTTAATTCTTTTGGAGGGGCAAATGAAGCACAAATAAAACTTGCAATAATAAAACCTACAAAATAGATCAGAGCTGATTTGCCTCTGGTTCTTTTTTCTGGGGCCATAAAGAATAAAGATGTTTTTGGTGAGAAAATGCCTATTACAAAAAATACCAGACATAGCAATGTTAAGATGCTAAATAATGCTGCCATAAGAAGTCACTCCATAAATTGTCAATTTATAAAGTCCTAGATCCTCACTAGGACCATGTATTAAAGCCAGTACACAGAAGGATGGCCTTGAAAACCCTTTTCCCAGATGAACCAGGCATAACAGATTGCACTGCTTTTCTGATTCTCTCCAAATGGGTTTAAACAGTTAATGCGATCTGAAAAAACATAGATCTCTTTTGGTGGAAACTTATCAAAGAAAATCTTTCTCTGTTTTCCTTCCAAAAACTGCAGTCTCAGAAACATGGCCACGTAATATCCATTATCAATAATTTCTAAGGCTTTAGTACAGAATTCTAACGCTTTTGAATATGGTGGGTTGGTAACTATGTCAAAGTTTTCCTTAATGCCTTCCTGAGAATAAGATAAAAAATCAAGTTCTTCATCCTGGTGTTCATAACCATAATTCTTAATATCAGAACTGTAAACCTTATAATCATTGGCTCTTAGAACCTCTGACAGATGACCAAAGCCACAAGCACATTCCCAAACATAATTATGAAGCTTTTTAACTTCAAGCAAGCGCTCTAAAGCTTTAGGATCTGTTGTATATAGATCGTTACCGGCTCTGTTTTTTGATGTATGATTGCTGCTTCCAGTTGTCACAAAAATCTTATGTGAATTTTCAGTTGTCATTATAGTAAGTTCTTCTCTTCAATCTCATTACCAAAACAATCCCATATCCAGTTGCCTAGATCTCTTAAATCGTCACGCTGTTTCTTTGTCTCATCTGTCATAACTCCTGCCTCTTTGTGAATGGCCTCGATAATCTGCACACGGCGCTTAATCAGCTCCATGATTAGGTTAGCTTGTTCAGTTGTTAATGATACTGGGATTACTATTCCTGCCATAATGCTTACCTAGGTCACCTTTTCAAATCTATATTTCAGTTTAACATCAGGATATTTCTGATGATCTATTTCGCTCATGAACATATCAAGAGGTCTGATACATGGATCAAAGAAAGTGCTATTCTCGCCTGACAGGTCATAATAAACTACCAGCTTTTCTCCAGTCTCAGAGTGGTGTCCTACTGCTATAATCTTGTAGTAGTTGCCTTTGAAGTGCTTGTAAACTTCGTTTGGCTTGGGTGTATTTCTATTCATTCTTCTACCTCACTTATCACCATGATTAGCTTTTATATGTTTGAAGTTTGCTTCAATGTGTTTATGAAAAACAGTTTCAATATCATGCACCTGTTCTTTAGTAATGATTTTATGCGTTACACAATCAAGCATCGAGGCGTTCATTACATTAGAAAGTTTTAGAGCAGTATCAGTATCGCATGATTTTCCCATAGCGACTATTCCACCTATAAAACCTATGATTCCTCCTAAAAGAAAAACAGTAAAATCGTTCATTTACAGATACTCCTCGAAGAAAATCACCAAAACTGAAACCACAATAATAAAAATAACGTCAACGGATAATTCTTTCATTGCATTTAAAAATTCTTTCATTTTATTAACGCCTAACCTAAGCTCCAAAATTTGCGTTTTTTGGCGCTTAGCTAAAAATCAATTCTTGTTTCTCCTTATCTATAACCTTTTTCTAAACGCTGTAACTTAAATAACCTTTTCAGTTCAACCTTCTCTTGAACGTTGAAGATCTGCTTTACCTGGTCAACTACAATCTCAACATCAGCAACTTCTTCTGCCAGATGATCAATATTTCCTTTATTCCTTAAACACTTGGTGATCTCTTTGGCCAATTCAGATAATTCCTCAATGGCCACTACAAGCTGATAAGAATCGCCGTTTTGTTCTCTTAGTCTTTTGTAGATTTCTGAAGCTATCATTTCTTTTCTCTTCTTGCTTGTGCTCTAGCTCTTTCTTTTAAGAGCTTTGCCATATATTTATCCGGTTCATTCTCTTTTAAATAAGCTCTTCTCTCATTAGCCCATTGATTGATACGCTCTCTGTTTTTTTCTCTGTATGCCCTCTGTTTTTCAAGAAGTTCCTGATGTCTTATTGGATCTGCCATAATTTCTGCCATTCGCTGTTTTGCATATGCAGCTCTTTTGGCTTTTACTTCAGGATCATTTTTTCTTCTCTCATAATTCATTTTGTTATGACGTTTAGCAGCTTCTTTAGGGCCTAACATCTTTGATTTAGCACATACTAATCTTGCTCTTAGAAGGTACAGCTCTCTTTCTTCTCTGGAACTCTCTGCAGTGCATCCCAGTCCAGACATCACAGAAAGTTCACAGCGCTCAACACATTCAAGATTAGAGATGTCGAAGTTTCTTTTATTACCATCCTTGAAGATAACAGTCTTACCTTCAGCACTCTGTCCTGGATGATTTTGCTCCCATACGTAACGCTGATACTGCATCCAGTGATTAGGCTCTGCTACCTTGATTCTTACGTAATCTTTCTTAATCTGAAATGATCCAACCGGTCTATGTCTCCAGTGTTTCTCTCCACGTGGCACATCTGAATTGCTATTGCACAAACCTAACTGAATGCCTTTGTCATAGCAGTGAGCGCATACAGCTTTATCTGTAAAATCACGGCCAAATCTTTTATTGATTGCTTCAGCAAGTTCTCTTCTGGAGTTAATACCGTGTTCACGTAAAGGGCAGACAGATTTCACATACTCAGTGATTTCATCTGACCACTTTCGATCTTTTCTAGTCCATTTTTTGCCCTTTGTACTCACTTGATTTCAACTCCCAAAAGATTGCCGTTAACTTTAACTTCATATCCATGAGATAGAGCTGTTTTAACAGCATCAAGCTGTAGCTTTTTTGCTTCAATCTCAGTTTTCTTCATGTCATTTAATGAACCGGCAATGTTATTAACTGCTTCAGCTCTCTTAAACAGCATGTCAGCCTTCTGCAGATCAACTTCACCATCTGCATTGGTATAATTTTTAGCATCCTGGATAATAGCAATCTCATCAAGTAGCATTTGTTTAATTTTTGCCATTTCATCATTCTGTTGATTCTTAATATCCATAATTTCCACCTTTGTTTTTGTTACTTTTGGTTCAATATGCGCCACCTTTTGAGCCACTTTGGGTTCATTGTTTTGCTCTTCATGAACAACATATCCATTAACGTCATAAGGCAATGAATAACCAAACTCATGGCAGTAATTGTCATAAATAGCTTTTGGTGGAACAGGGCTCTTTTTAAATATGCCATGCTCAATAAAGTACTTTAAATTAGCTTTAATTTCTGTATCAGTTGATTCAGGAAAAGCCATTCTTATTAAGTCTTTGATGTCTAGCCTTCCTGACCACTTACTGCCAAAAATGCCCATTTCTTTTCTTAAACTTTCTGATGATGAAAATTTCAGTTCAAAGATGGTTATCATTTTTTAATCCTTACGTTTAAAAGCATTTGTTAAGTACTGTTCTATCTCTTTTTTAAAGAAACATACTCGTCCAGAAAAGCTGTTATCTCTATCAACTGGCTTTGGGAAGTCAGGGTGTTTTTTTAGAAAATTGTTAAAGCCATGAATAGACTTGAAGCCTAGTAGAGCTATAACATCCTTCCTTGTTATGAGTGCTAATTCTTCCATTGTAATTCCTCTTTGTAGTATTCCTAGTCTTTAGTCTGCTTGTTTATCTGCTCTTTTAGCTCATCAAGTATCTTTTTGTAGAGGAACGCTGTCTTATCAAAGCCTTCCTTTAGCTTCTCTGATGAAGCCTGTTCCTTTGCTTCAAGATAGCTTTTGTACGCAGTTTCCATTGCCAGTCTTATTGCTGTCCATTCTGTGTTATCTACTTCAAGTATCATGATGACCTCCTAAAAAGGGGTGGGCACGTGGAGCACCCACCAATCGTCTACGAGTACCACACTAAGTTAACTAAAATGGTAGTGGATCGTTTAAGTCCTTGTTATCAGGATTTACAACTTGTCCTTGAGCTTGCATTTGTGCATAAGCTTGACCTACAGGACCTTGAGCTTGTGGTGCATAAGGTTGCTGTACTTGTTGAGCATAAGCAGGTGCTTGTGGAGCATAACCTTGTTGTGGTTGTGCTTGCACTCTAGGTGCTTGACCAAGTAACTTATTAACAGTTTGCTTATATAGATTTGCAGGTGCATTTGCATAATGCTCCGCAGCACTTTGATAGGTGTCAGAGCAGAAACCTAGCAAATTAAATGTTGGATATTGAGTGCCAGTCTTTGCGCTTACAGCCATACCTTGGAAGGTAACCATTGCATTAACATCCTTGTTTATGAACTGGTCAAAAGTATCGATTGACCAATGTTTACCATCTTTGTCGCCTTCTTTGTGCACAGGATCTGCAAGATACAAATTACCTTGAGCATCTTTACTGTTAGTGAAGTAAAGTAAATCTTGTAGTGCTTGAGAAGTGCCTGAGATAAATACACTTACATTTAACTTACGGCATGGTTTACCGTGGTTTAGCACAGCAAGAGTTAAAGTAATGTTTGAAAACTCGTTGCCTTTATTGCTGGTGCCATGATTGTAAGTTGCATTGGCAATACGGCACTTGTAAATTCCTGACAGAGTGCAATCTGGCAAATTCTTTGTATTGATAAAATCGCCTAAACCGTCTTTAGGTACAGGATTAAAAGTTTGCATAGTTATTTTCCCTCATTAAAATGGTAATGGTTAGACTTGAGCTTCAACTTCTACAGTTGGCTCTTGCTGTAGTTCTACTTCTTTACGTTTACGTGTTGTTTTAGGTTTAATTGCAGCTGCTAAAGTTGGATTTACTTCACTTGCAGGTGTTAACTTTGCTGTAGTTTCTTTTGTTGTTGTAGGCTCCTCTGTGTAGGTTGCATAATCGTTCAATTCTTCAACGGAACTTAAGCCCATTAAGACATCTGCATAAGCAGCATCACAACAGCGCGATAAAGCTCTAATCATGCACATGTTTTTGTAGTCAATAGCCCAAGGTGATGCATTACCAGAACGACTTCTTACACCTTTTGCAATGCCGTCATTAGGATCAATGAACATCTTGCCCATTGAGATAGCTTCTTGAACTCCAAAAGTACGAGTATACTTTTGAGAACCACGAGTTATAGTTACAATTGCAGCGTTAGACTGCTCATCCCATCTTTCATCAATAAGACCACCAGCTCTTAATACCAATGCTCTTTTAGTGCTTGTATATAGAGCAGGTCGAGCAGTGCCAGGTACGGTATAAATACCTGATAGTGACTGCATGAAGTTAAGACCTAAGGAATTACCAAGACTCATAATCATGTATACGTCTGCTGTATGATCTGCAGTTTCAGTGCTTCTAATTGACTCTGGGATTAAGGTTGACTTTGAAATTCTCTGACAAAAGTCCCAAGCTTTCTCATTTAGTACAGGATATTCAATCTTGTTAGCTACATTCTCTACTGGAGCTACTGCATGCACAGGTGCAGGTGCTACAGGATTGATAGTGATCTGAGTAGATGGTTGTTGTGTTTGATACTCAGCTGGCAACACTTCAAGATTATGATCTTGTTGTGGTACTACTTGCTGAAATGGTTGACCCATGTTTAACATTTGTTTGTACCTCTTAATAAATACGTAATGTGCGAGCTGTTTGAGTTGTCTTCATAAACTCTTGATACAAGTCAGGGTGTTTAACCTGGAAAGCCTTGCTATCAAAACTTGTTCTTGTTGAGCCTTTAAAGGTTAATAGAGTCTTGGATTTACCTTGAGCGTCTGTATACTTAACCTTAGTAACATCAACTATTTCAGTTGCTAAAGCGTTCTTTAGTAAAGCTTGTTTTTCTTCTAAGGCTTTAATCTCAATGTCATACTCTTTAATCTTTTGCACACGAGCTATTAAGTCTGCATTTGCTTGCATCTCAACATCCTTCTCTGGTTGCATATTTTGAGCATCACTAAAAGTGATTGCAGGTGCTTTGTCTTCTAGTACATTGTTAATCCAAAAGTTACATGCAACTTCATACATGCGATTGCAGTATGCTTGGTCAAAATGAACGCGATAAAATCTAATCTCAGTGTTAGAGATTAAAACACCAACATCCCACCATTTGAGACCTGATACCAACATGTAGAATTGGACTTGAGCCATGTACTCTGGGTCGATTAAATCTGATTCTTGAACAAGGGTAGTACCATCATAGATATTTGCCTTACCCCACTTTGAGCGCATTACACCGTTAACGACGACTGAGTTGTTAATGCCAGTTGTCTTGCATTCAAGACCGCCGATGATTTTGCCTCCTTCTTCAGGTGCTTTATCGAAGACAACTCGGTCGAAGTTACCAACTAAGAAAGGCATACCAACCATAGCTACACTGTTAGCCTCACGTACAGTAAAGCCAGTTTGCTTCTCATATCTACGAGCAATCATTTCTTCAAGCTCGTGACCAACTTCCAACGGGATGTCGTTCTTAATATTCTTAGTTTGCTTAAAGGTCTTTACTTGCCAAATCTCATAAGCTGAACCCCACTTTGATTCGCCCATGACTTTTGCCATATCAGAACCACCAAGACCATATAAGCGCTTAGTGGTAAATACTTCTTCATCAGTCTTACAACCTTGCATTAAAGTAGCAATGTAAGCATCACGCTTATCTTGTAGTGATTGATAAGCTTTAAATACCTCAGGTAATAACATTAAATAGCCTCCACTAACAATAAAACGATAAAAAATGCTGTTATCAATGCAGCTGCAAATACGAAGTTGTTGATAACATCTAAAATCTTGTAACCATTACGCATAGCAACTCTCCAACCATGCCCACTCCATGAAGACAAGAACTAGGCATAAAAGAAAAGCAACACTGGCAACTAAATCACTAATTATTTGTTTCATACTAGGTAACCTCGTAAATTTTGATCACCATTAAGTGTTAAAATAATTTAACGGTATGAAGTAATATTAAATTTTTTTAACGATATATGCAATATGCCGTTAAAAATATTTATTAAAAATATTTAATAGCGTGATTTGTGTCACATTAAATTTCTTGATAAATATAGAGGTGCTTTTGGATAGATAAAAAAAGCAAGGCTGTAAAAACCTTGCTTAATTATTTGATATAGAAGTGATTAAATAAGACCTGAACGCTCTATTACTCGACCAATGATAGTAAATTGATCTTGCTCTTGATCCTCCAAATGAAGTATATCTTCACCATATGCCGCATTATCACTATGAATAATTAAATCTCCATTCATCTTTTTAAATAGACGTTTAATTTTTAATTCACCATTAAAAGAAAAACAATAAATTTTGTTGTCAATAATTGACTTAAAGTTTGGTAATGGAGTGCAATCTACTAGAATACAATCTCCATCATTAAGTGTTGGCTCCATGCTGTTACCTTCAACTTTAAATCTTTTACAATTACGAGGATTAACACCAAGATCATTAAAGAAGCTTAATTTATAGCCAGCTTCAGATGCATCCTCAATTTCATCAACATAAAATACATGACCACCACCTGCAGAAAATCCAATTTTGTATTGAGGTATCTTTACAAAGGTATCATCAACATTCATTGTGTTTTGATCTAAGTCATCAAATACAACAATGTTAGTCTTCTCTGGTGAACCTTCACCTGTAAGTAAATAATCAGCAGATGTATTTAGGACTTCTGCAAGTTTTGATAACTTATCAATATTAAAATTCTTTCCTTTTACCCAGCCACTAACTGCAGCTCCGCTTGAATCAATGAGCAATCCTAGTTTATTAAGGCTGATGTTCTTTTTATCTGCAAGCTCTTTAATGCGTTGTCCTATTGCAGCTAATGTACGCTCAGTCATAGTAAGTATCCTCTTAAATTGTATGCTTTTTTATAATTATTAAATTTTTTTAACATTTTTCAATAAAAGGCGTTAAAATAATTTATAATGAAACCATTAAATTTGTTTAACGGAAGGAACTATGCAAGATTTTTCATCTTATTCTCAAAGAAAAAAAATTCAAATGGCTAACCTAGTAATAGAGGAATTAGGTCGAAAAAAACTAATGTCTGAATTACAGATTACCAATGCTTCTTTAAGTATGTGGAAGAAAATAGGATTACCACATTCTCAGTATAAGTATCTCAAATTAGCTCATCCTAATTTAAGAGCTTGGAGTATATAAAGGGTTTTATTTGCTTATGCGTACAGAGACATTTGTTGTACTTGCTGAGTGGTTGGAAGATCAGCGCTTAAACTGGACTGATAGAGCATTGCTCGCAAAGCTTTACAGTCTAACTTATAGCGGATCAAAACCTTTGGTAAGTTCTAACTTAAGCTCTTTTTTGGCGACTATGGGGCTCACTAATCTGCGCCATTCCTGGAAACGTATTATTGAGTGCGGATACATAACTAAGACTGTTGATAAGCTACATGGAAATATTACTACTGTAACTATGGTCAAAATGACTACACCTATAGTCAATATGACACAAGGGTATCGTCAAAATGACAATAGCCTATTGCCAAAACGACAAAAGGGCTATAGTCAAAATGACGTTTCATCCTTATCCCTTAGTAATAACATTAGTAGTACCTTAGTGAGTGGCACTCACTCTAATCACACACCTATATCTTTTAATTTTGATTATGTCAAAAGCACATTCGACGATTGTGTAAATGAACTACTTAATGAATATCCATATTTAAAGCAAGTAGATCTTAACAAGTCATTACAACGCTATTGGTATCAAAAGCATACAAAGATTGAAAAGGGATATTGGAAGAAAGGGGAGAAAGTAACTGAGCAAAGTTTAAAAGATTCGATTTTAAGTTGGCTTCTTAATGAAAACAAGCCAGAACAAGTTAATAGTGAAGAAGATTTTTCACAGGATTTAAATGATTTAGAAAATGACCTTCTTCTAACTAATTTTACACCTGCTGATAAAGGCGATTATCAGCAAAGTGCAAACGATGGCTTTACTGAGTGTGAAGTCATCGAAGATGAACATTCAAATTCAAAGGAAAATTAAATGATCTTAGACGATTATACAGAATTTTGTAAAACATGGACAACTTTAAGAAGTCTTTTTGGCAAATCTACCACTAAGGATGAGCGCAAGATGGTTTTTAATGCTCTATCAAGATATTCACTTGATGCAGTTAAAAAAGCATGTGGAGTATGCAGTCAGCTACAAATGCCACCATTGCCATGTGACATCATTCGAGCAATTGAATTTGGTGTAGCAACAGATGCACAAGTAGATGCGCAAGCTAAGTGTATCTGGCAACAGATTGCTAATGGTTATGACAATAAAACCGATTATGTTTTTGCTCATCCAAGGGATGCTTTAGCTTTCTACATTGTGCTAGGTACACATAAGTTCTACAGCTATCAGACTATTGGTGATGAAGTCTTAGGTAAAAGATATGTTGAAGCTTACAAGTCTTGCGATATTTACAAATACCAAAAGCAAGCTCAAGAGTCTCAGATTATCTTTGCTGATTTAATGGGTATGCCTAAAACCGGTAACTATGTCACTTTTATCAATGACTATACACGTGATGGTGACTCTGAGTCTGTATGTACTCAAATTTGTAACAAAGTTTATGGTGTTAACAACTGGACTATTACTCGTTTTGATAAGTTAAGTCCATTACCTGTAACTAATGAACCTCCAGTGTTGTACATGACTAAAGAAGACTCAATGAAAGCATTAGATGTTTTGATTGATGTATTAAAACCTTCAAAGAAGGAGGATGCCTAAATGCAGTATGTTGATCCTTCTTGTGAAGTACGAGTTATTAACTCAATCCTAAAGTATGGATGTAAGGCTGTAGCTAAGATTGAGAATATTGATACATTGGAGTTTGATGGTTATATCAATAACTGTACCTTTAAAGCTTCAATGGAGATCTTAAAACAATACCCTGAGCTTGACTTTTTAGACTTAGGAAGTGTTTTAAGGGTCATAAATAAATATGACGAGACGATTGGTTTAAGTGAATTAAGCAGATCTTACTCTTACGATGCATTAAATTACATTCCTTTACCAATGCTTAATGACAATGTAAATCATTTAATTGAGCTTAAGAAAAAGCGCGACTTCTCTAATGCCGTCAAAAATTTAGCAAGCATGGTAGCAGGTGATGACATTAACAACAATGTGTCAACCATGTCTTATGATGACTTAGTTAATAAAGCAGCAGTTACATTCCAAAATTTACTAAGAGATAGTAATGCAAGAGCTGAATATAAAGATGCTCAATTAGTTTTAATTGATTACTTTAAGCATATCAAGCAAGGTGAAGTGGTAAAGATATATCCAACAGGATTTAGCTTACTTGATAACCACTTAAATGGTGGCCTACGCTCAGGAACATTAAATATCATAGGTGCACGTCCTGGTGTTGGTAAGTCAGCTTTTAGCACAAACATAATCTTAAACATGCTTCGTAATGATAAGACATTACCTCCTATTATTAACTTTTCATTAGAAATGCCAAACTTTCAAGTAATGGAACGCATGATCTCAACTATTACCGGTGCAAGTGGCAAGAAAATTCAAACTATGAACTTGGAGCCTCACGAATACCATGATTTACTTCAAGGTAATCAAGAATGTTTTGCTCATGATAGTAAAAGCCCACGTTTGTTCTTATGTGATAAGGCAGGATTAAGAATAGAGAATATTCAAAGTATATGTGAATCCATTAACGCTCAGTTCGGTGGCATTGGTGCTATCTGTGTGGATTACTTACAGCTCTTACCTGTAAATCTTAGAGGAACAACAAAGGCAAGCGCTATTGGTGAATTATCTAAGACGCTAAAAGCAATGGCTATTAAATACCAATGTCCTGTAATTACGCCAGTGCAGCTTAATCGTGATATTGAGAAACGAGGTAAAGGTGCAACACCGCAAATAAGCGACATTAAAGACTCAGGCTCAATTGAGCAAGATGCTGACTTAGTACTAATGCTTACACGTGAACAAGCATCAGGTAGATGTTACATCGTTAAGAATCGTAACGGTGGCATTGGTGACATCAACTTACGTTTCGATGGTGATGCAGTTCGATTTACTGAGTCAGGCTATTCGTTTTCTTAGAAATCAATTTATACAACGCAGGAGTAACAAAGTGATTACAGTTAGATTTGAGGTTCCAGTCAGTGCAAATCAGAGGTTAATTAGAACACGCGGCCGCCAACTTACTAACGGAAGTAAATACAGAAGTTGGTTTGCTCGTGCTTTACATGAGCTAAAAGACCAAACTGATGGATTTGAGCAAATTAAGGGTAGAGTAGGTGTATCAATCACTGTTCACTTCAGTGATGGCAGACGTAGAGATTTGGATAATATCCTAAAAGGCTTTCAAGACGTATGCACTCACGCTGGCTTATGGCTTGATGATAGCCAAATTGACCACTTGACTGTTATTAGAGGCTCTGTAGTTGAGCAACCTAAGATAAAGAAAGGGCAAAGACTAGTAAGACTACCAGGATTAGTCGAAGCTAGAATTTGGGAAATTGGAAAAGATTAAGCTTGCAGGAATCTATTTGGAAAATGCTGACTAAAGAAATAAGAGAAGCTATTACTGCAGAGAGCTCTGCTGAATATATACGTTTGTTGCATAATTATGGAATCTGGTCACGCTATTTTGGATGTTCTGGTTATCCAGGACACACTTCATCAAATCAGACTTATACCATTTCTGATGAATCTGCTATGATTATTGATAAGGCTTTCTGTGAATTAAAACAGAAACAGCCTAATCTATATAAACTGCTCAACATGTTTTATATCCAGTGTAAATCTCCTGATGAGATATTCCTGATTCTGAAAAAACAGAACAAAGAGCAGAAAATAAAACGACGTCATTGTTCAAACTACTTTGAATTCAATCCTGCTGTAGATACAGCTTTAAAGTATGTTACTACTCAGGCTATCTGTGACTTAATCAGAAGAGGTGAACAGTTGATTCTCAATCAGCTAAGGATTATGAATGAAGGTGTTTGAATTTGAAGGTAAGTGTTATCGCTCCATGCGTTTATTCTGTCAAGAGCGCGGTGTTTCTTATCAGAAAATGAGAAGACTCTGCAGACATTATATGCGTGCTCATAAAGATCCAACCATTGCAGCAAAATGGCTTCTGGGAATAGAACCGTTTAAAAGCAATGAACCAAAGACATTTCTTTATGAGCAGGACTTACAAAAGTCTGAAGAACGCAACGCTAAATTCAAAGACAAAATGTATCAGCAGTTCATAAACAATTTCTAGTTACATTTATTTTTTCAGAATTTTTCTCATAGAAATGACGGTGGTTTTATGGAAAAAGATCTAAGCATTTTAAATAAAACAATAGGAGATTTTGTTGTAATAGCTGAGGCGCCTTCTGATAATGATGGCAATGCAATGTGGCAGGTAAAGTGTATGAAATGCGGTTATACAAAAACTGTCAGAGGAACAATAATAAGACGTCATTTAAGGAATGGAACCTCAATGAACTGTTTTGCTTGTAAGCGGTTCAGATGCTTAATGAAAAGAAAAGCAAAGGAAGAGAGAAAAGCAAAAGCAATAAGACCAGAAAGATCTGTATTAAAGGATCAATATCCGTTGTTATATTACACTTGGCAAAACATGAAAAGACGCTGTTACAGTTCTTCTCATCCAAAGTACAAGGATTATGGTGCAAGAGGTATTTCTATTTGTAATGAATGGCACTTTAGTTTTCCTGCATTTTGTAAGTGGAGTTTGTCTAATGGTTATAAACCAAATATCAAACTGAGTATTGACCGCATAAACAATGATGGAAATTATGAACCATCAAACTGCAGATGGACCGATTATTCTACTCAGGCAAAGAATAAAAGACATCCAACAAGGGTCAACGGGTCCTCTCAGCGTTCCTGACGTCTTCGGGTGGCAAGGCGCCCGAAATTCGTCTAGCTACACCACTTTTTATAATGCGGACTTTGCTATAATAATTAGCAGAAGGATAGTCTTTTTGAGAGGTAGCAGATATGTCCGATTATTTTTATGAT
>Ga0256405_10008084_pt1 | contig 15306 bp, 12 predicted proteins | sample RumenRJG_02DNA_FD_189096 | JGI IMG/M metagenome (GOLD analysis project Ga0256405, IMG submission 189096) | Bovine rumen microbial communities from Lethbridge, Alberta, Canada - RJG_02 | ecosystem: Host-associated > Mammals > Digestive system > Stomach > Rumen | place: Canada: Alberta... | reverse complement strand
AAATCAAGATTATCGGTGCGATTAGCGGCAAGGATCGGGCTCGGACGGGTGCAGTCAAGACCGCCGGAAGAGGTGATGATAGTTCCTCCCGCTTCCTTCAGGATACAGGCCGCGGCGGAGTAGTCCCAGGGGGACAGAAACGCTTCGAAATAAAGGTCGCATGAACCCTTCGCAAGCAGGCAGAGTTCGTAGGCTGCGGTGCCAATCCTGCGGATGTCCTCGCATATATCGTACAGGGTCTGGGACACGTCGAAGCAGAGTGCCGCGCGGGATTTGTTGTAGCAGGACCAGGCGGTGCAAACCATGCAGTGCTCCCTGGTGCGTTCGGATACGTGTATGGGCGTTCCGTTGAGGAAGGCACCCTTGCCCTCGGCAGCCGAGAAGGTCTCGTTCAGACGGGGATGGCGGACCACCCCGAGGATCGGGACACGGTCCTTCACAAGGGCTATCGAGACCACGCTCATGGGAATCCCCCGGACATAATTGGCGGTACCGTCGATGGGATCGACCACCCACATGAGGCGGTCCGGATCGGTATCTCCGTCGGAGGGGATGTCCTCTTCCTCGCCCATGAATCCCGATTCCGGGAGCAGGGCGGTCAGTTCATTCCTGAGGAACTTCTGGATCTTGAGGTCGGTGGAGGTCACGTAGTTCTCCTTGGTGCCTTTGGTGTCCACATGCACATCCTGTTCGGTGAGCATGATCTCCCCCGCCGCTTCGGCGATGGCAATGACCTTCTCTCTCAGTCCTTCCATGGAATCACGTAAAAAATGCCGGCCCCGGAGGGCCGGCGGGAGGGTTTCAGGAAAGTTCTTCCGCGCAGTAAGGGCAGAACTTGGGAGTCTTCTTCAGAGTGCTGAGGTCCTCTCCGCAGTACGGGCAGCGCATGAACGCACGTGCTCCGCCGGTGGGTTGGGGAGCAGGCTGAGGTGCGGGCTGGGGAGCCGGGGTCTGCTGTGCCTGCATCTGGGGCGAGGGCTTTCCGCAGTTGCCGCAGAACTTGTAGGGATAGTCGTTGAGGCCTCCGCAGAAGGGACACATGACCTTCTGTGCCTGGGGCTGGGCCTGTTGCGCCTGGACTCCTGCGACGGGCTGCTGCTGGAGCTGCTGGTACATCTGGGGGAACAGGAGCATACCAGTTCCCATGGCGGCTCCTCCCTCGGAGTTGCCGATGGCATCCGCCATCCTGTCCATGACCTCGTATCTCTTGTAGGCCTCTCCGTTGGCGCTGGAGAACTGGAGATATTCGAAGACCTTCTTCTTCTCCTCCTCGGTGGTGGAGACCTCGTTGATCTTCAGCGAGAGCAGTTCGATACCCCTCTGCTGGAAGTAGGGGTCGATGAGAATCTTGGTGGTGGAAGAGGCCTTCTCCAGGTTCTGCATGACATCCATATAGTACTGCTGGGACAGCTGCTGGGTAATCTGCTCGTTGATGAAGCTCTTCATGAAGGCGTTGACGTCGCCGGTGGAGTAGGATTTCATTCCTCCGAGGACCTGGGTGTAGAACACGGAGGTGTCGGAGATCCTGAACTGGAATTCTCCGTTGGACATCAGGGTGATGGGGACCTCGTAGCCGGGGGCGGCCTTGATCATTCCCCTGATTCCCCATTTGCCGTTGAACATCTTCAGCGAGATGAAGACGATCCACACCTTGAACGGGGTGTCCCTGTAACCGAGGGCCTTGTTGTAGATAGCGGTCAGCCAGGGGATGTTGTTGGAGGTCACGATGTGCCTGCCGGGCTCCAGTACTCCCTGGAGCTGTCCGTCCTTGAGGAACAGGGCGACAGCGTGCTCCGGGACCGTGACGGAGGTCAGGGTCCTGAGGTCGTCGTCCTTGGAAACGTAAATGATGTCGTCGGGGCCCTGGTCCTTCCAGAACACCACGTTCTCTTTCTTCTCTGCGTTGGATCCGAATAGTGCCATCTTCATTCCTCCTCTACCAGGTTCTTCATGACGTTGTCCCTCTCGCGGAAGGTGTTGATCATCTCGTCGACGGTCTGCTCGATTACCCTCATGTCGGATTTGATGGGGAGTCCCTCGTCGATGTTCTGCAGCATCTTGGCGGACTGCTCCTTGAGGAGTTCCACGTCGTCGATGAGATTAGCATCCCACTCGATGACCTTGTCGAGTTCGCTCTCCAGGACCTTCACGGAGGCGTGTATTCCGCTGTATCCTCCGACCGCTTTCTTGACATCGGTGCAGTACCTGTCGACCTTGGTCCTGATCCTTTCCATGTCCCTCATGGCGTTCACATCGCCCAGGGTGGCCCTGGCGGCGTTGGCGAGGTCGTTCTTGACCGCGGTCAGGACCTTGGCGACAACGTCCCTGATGGCACGGTCCTCGTCCCTGCGGAGGTTCTTCTGTTTGTAACCCCTGTAGATGGGGATGTACATCTGGATCCTCTCGATGAGGGTCCTGTTCTTGCCGATGGATGCCTCGGCACTGTTTTCGAGTGCGTTTCCCATTTTCACACCTCAGTATTTTGCTTTCTTGCTGTTAGAGATTGCCGTCAGGGCTCCCAGGATGGCGATGCCTATGAGGAGCACGGCGATGAGTATGTACCATGCGGCCCCGAATCCGTGGAGGAGTAGGACCGCTCCGATGATCGCCAGGAGGACGCCTGCGACCAGACGGTAGACCCTCTCGGATGGTCCGAATTTATCGGGGGTGCCGCTGAACATGAGCGACAGGGCTGCGATGCCGATGCCGACCACGAGGATGAAGATTCCCGCGGCAGCCAGGGCGCCCAGGTCGGTGGCACCGTAGATTACGATGGCCAGGGCCGCTGCGATCAGGATGAATGCACCCACCAGTGCCTGGCGGGTCCTGTATGCGTTTCCGGTGTTTTCCATTTCAATACCTCACAATACGATTAATTGTCCGAGGTCGGTGCGCTTGACCCTCTCGGGGGTCAGGACACCGAATTCAGGTTTTACTGTAAGTCTGTTGCCCGAGCTCTCGAAGGGGATGTATATCAGCTCCTTCACGTCGGGGTTGCTGAGTTTGAGCTTGTCCAGGGTCTTGGACATCCATTGGATGTAGGTCTCGGCGATGCGTTCCGCCTCGCGTTTCGTGCTGAGAGGGGCCACAATCTTCCTGCCTGCGGCTGAGTTCTGGGCGGCAGATTCGGCCAGTCTTCCCAGTCCTTGGGAGTTGCTGATGCTGGTCTCGTTGCCGGTGAGTCCGGCGAACAGTCCGTTGGATCCTTTGACGCTGAAGACGTCGGTGACCGCGAGACGGGGGGAGCTGAGACAGTCCCCGTCGATGACGAAGTCGGCCGGAATCAGGAGGATCTCGCTGACCTCCACGCTGTGCTTCTTCCACAGGGAACCGGTCTGGAAACTGTATTTCAGATCGATGTGCCAGAACGGTACGAGTATGTCTCCGGATCCTGCGGTTATGGGTAGAGTTCCGGAACCGTTCTTGGCCTTCACGCACTCCGCCATGTAGCCGAATATCTCGGCGAGGCGGTCGTGGTTGTTGAGCAGGAACGCCCAGTTGCCCTGGGCGGGATATTGGAAGGTGAAAATGCGTCTGACAGCATCGAAGATCTCCTTGCTGCCGCCCATTCCGTTGACGTAATCGGTCAGTTCAATCAGGACCTCGGCCATCTTGGCTTCCTGGTTGACCGCCTGACCCATGATTGCGACCTTGATGTTCCCCATGACCGCGGCGGAAGCGCCTTTCAGTTTGTCCCTGCCCGCTTCGAAGAGGGGACGGGAGGAGGCCACGTCGCCGTTCATCAGCATCTCGCAGCCGTTGCACAGCTGTGCCAGCGCGTCGAAACGGTCGCGTGCTGGAGCATAGTCGTCCATGTGTCCGAAGTCGGCGGAGGCCAGGGTGAAGTTGTTGGCCATGAGGGTGAACCTGCCGGGTTTGTCCTCGCCGATGAGGGCGCAGTTGTTGATCAGGAGCGCATAGGCATCGGTGACCCTCGTGACCTCCGTCATCACCTTGGATGTCTCGCCGCTGACCGCCAGGGGCGCGATCTCGTTCATCTTGGCGCCGAACTCGAAGGCCTGGTTGGAGGTGTGGCTCGTCACGATCTTCCTGGTGGTGAAGGGCATCACCATCAGTGATTGGGAAAGGAGGTTGTTCATGCCGAACTTGTAGGCGGCGAACTCCATGTCCACCTTCGGTTTGAAGTTGGTCATGAATATATTGTGCCTTGCCACGCTGTCGACGTTCTCGGTCATGGCGGGGGTCATGCCTCCGGGCATGGCCTGACTGACCCATGAGCGGACCTGTCCCATCAGCTGATCCAGGTAGGCACGGGCATCCATCTTCTGCTGGGTGGTACCGCAGCTGGAACATGTGATATAGGGACTGTCGTCCTTCACGGCGGAGGCATCGAGCGGGGCTCCGCAGTACTTGCATCTTAGCGCTATCATGTCGTCCATCGGATCACCTGTGCATCGATGCGCTGAACCTCACGGAAGCGATTTCCGCTTCGAGGCGGGCCTCAATGGCATGTACCTCTGCCATGGCACGTTCGTAGTATACCCTGGAGATGTCGTCGGACCTGTTGGAGATGGCGGTATAGCAGGGGACGCAGACGTAGATGGATCTCACATCTTCGGAAATGGGTTTGACGATGTCCCCCTCGGTCTCCTTGGCGAAAACGGGTGCGATGGTGCTCCTCATGGGCTGGAAGTGGATACCCTCTCCGTTGGCAGGCCTGCCGCAGATCCAGCACCTGGCCGATCTGGCATAATCCTGGGCAAGTTTGAGTTCCTGGTCTCCGCTGTCTCCCAGCTGGCGGCGGAAGTTGTAGGACATCTGCATGTATTCCGAGGCCATCTTGGGGTCCTCGGATACGCTGCCCTCTCCGAGGACGTAGTATCCCTCGGCCTGCAGGATGAGGGCCTCCCTGTTTCCGGTGGCGGCGGTGGTGCCTTTGAAGATCTCGTCGAATTTGAGGTTCTTCTCTCCGATGCGGGCCATGAACTCCCCCGCGCAGGCGATGAGTGCGGCGCTCTTCTCCTTATAGAGCGAGTCGGGAAGGTTGTTGGCCTCGATCTCCTTGATGTCGAGCTCGGTCTCTGCGATGAGGTCCGTCACATCTATGTCGGTGAGTCCGAATTTGAAAGAATTGATTTTCAGATCTCCGAGAGCGTTCCTCAGGGTCTTGTAGCAGCCGAGGCTGGAACGGTTGGCCCCCACGTCCAGGATGCCTATGTAGACCTGTGCCAGACCGTCGTTGGTGTACCCTTTCTGGGTGGCGTCGGTGAATTTTTTCTTAGCTCCGCTGAAGTCGCGCCTCCCAATCATATCGAGGCCTTCGGTGTAGAGCTGTTCTCCGTTTTTGAATAAGAACGCCAAGATTCTCCCTTCTTTAACAGTACGGAATATCCTTATCCAATACTAAAACTATCGGCCGTTATTTTTCTCCGAAGGGTGTAGATAATGTAAGTCTGGCTATGTTGGGGGCATCCCCGGATGAACTCCCTGGTTATTCACATAACGGGACGGATTTCGGAGAGAAAATACTACAGTACTTTTGTCCTATTGTCTATTTTCACGGTGATTTTCTAGGTGTTTATAGCCATTTGTCTATTTTCTATGTGCAAAACTATACGAATCGATAATAAAGATATCTGGGAATATATTTTTGATTATGGCGCTCGAAAGGTTTATTAATATACTGGTGCAGTACAGGTCATGATTAATTTTAGGTTCGACGCCGTTAAGAGGGCCACTGCGAAAGAACCGATCGAAGCGACAGCTCCTTCCAGGGAGACATCCGACTACTACGGATGCAACGTATTCAACAGGGCGGCTATGAGGAAGTACCTCGATGCCGACACCCGCAGGACCATCTACGAGACCATCGAGAGGGGTGCAACCCTCGATACCACCATTGCCGAGTATGTTGCGGCCGGTATGAAGAGATGGGCCATCGACCGCGGGGTAACCCACTACACCCACTGGTTCCAGCCCCTCACCGGCGGTACCGCGGAGAAGCACGACTCCTTCGCCGACCCGCGCGCCCGTGACGAATCCATCGAGAAGTTCAGCGGAAAGCTGCTGTGCCAGCAGGAGCCTGACGCATCCTCTTTCCCCAGCGGAGGACTGAGGAACACCTTCGAGGCCAGGGGCTATACCGCATGGGACCCCTCCTCGCCCGCATTCATCATCGGAGATACCCTCTGTATCCCCACAGTGTTCGTTTCCTACGCAGGAGAGGCCCTCGACTACAAGACCCCCCTCCTGAAATCCGATGCCGCCGTGACCAAAGCTGCCAGCGAGCTGCTGGCCATCATGGGCATGCCCGGCGAGGTCACCCACTCCTATCTCGGATGGGAGCAGGAATACTTCCTGGTCGACAAGGACCTGTACTCGCAGCGTCCCGACCTGGTGCTCACCGACCGTACCCTCATCGGACATGTATCCTCCAAGAACCAGCAGCTTGAGGATCACTATTTCGGTTCCATCCCCGCCAGGGTCATGGAGTTCATGAGAGACCTGGAGTTCGAGTGCTACAAGCTCGGAATTCCTGTCAAGACCAGGCACAACGAGGTGGCACCGGGACAGTATGAGATTGCACCCGTGTACGAGATCTCCAACCTGGCCATCGACCACAACCTCCTGCTCATGTCCGTCATGAAGTCCGTGGCGGCCAAGCACAGCTTCGCCGTGCTGCTCCACGAGAAGCCCTATGCGGGCGTCAACGGATCCGGCAAGCACTGCAACTGGTCCATCGGCACCGAGAGCGGAATCGGACTGTTCTCCCCCGGTAAGACCGACAACGAGAACCTCAGGTTCCTCTGTTTCATGGCTAACACCCTCAAGGCGGTCTACGACAACAACGCCCTGCTGAAGGCATCCGTCATGACCGCTTCCAACTCCCACAGGCTGGGAGCCAACGAGGCACCTCCCGCGATCATCTCCTCGTTCCTCGGAACACAGGTCCATTCGGCCTTCGAGGAGCTCCTGAAATCCAAGGATATGGTCAAGATCGCAGGAAAGAAAGGATACAGTCTCGGAATCCCGCAGGTCCCCGAGCTCATCGTGGACAACACCGACAGGAACAGGACCTCTCCCTTTGCCTTTACCGGTAACAGGTTCGAGTTCAGGGCCGTCGGTTCGTCCGCCAACTGCTCCGGACCCATCACCATCCTGAACACCCTGCTGGCATATCAGCTCGAGCAATTCATCGCAACCGTCAAGAAGCAGATCAAGAACGGTGTCGACCCCCTCAGGGCAATCCTCGACGAGACCCGCGAGACCTACAGGTCCTGCCAGGCCATCTGCTTCGACGGAAACGGATATTCCGACGAGTGGAAGGAGGAGGCCAAGAAGCGCGGACTGGACTGCGAGAGCTCGGTCCCCGTGTGCATGGACGCCTACACCACCAAGCAGACTGTCAAGATCTTCGAGACCGAGAAGGTCCTGACCAAGGTCGAGCTGGAATCCAGGAAGGAGGTTTTCCTTGAGATCTACTGCAAGAGGATATCCATCGAGGCCAAGACCCTGGGCGACCTGGTGACCAACCACGTCATTCCCGTGGCGATCAGGTATCAGAACATCCTGCTGGAGAATGTGAAGAACCTCAAGGACATCTACGGGGAGAAGGACTTCAAGAAGTACGCCGCCTCGCAGCTCGACCTGATCAAGTGCATCTCCGAGGACATTTCCGCCGCTGAGTCGGAGATCGACCGTCTCGACATCCTGGTGGAGAAGATCGAAGCCAACGGAGAGGGACGTGCAGCAGCCGTTCAGTACCATGACAAAGTGGTCCCCATGCTGGAGAACATCCGTAAGCACGTGGACTCCCTGGAGCTCATGGTCGACGACCAGATGTGGCCCCTGCCCAAGTACAGGGAGCTGCTCTTCATCCACTGAAACCCCAATCATCGGGCGGGTCACCCCCGCCCGTTTTACTTCTATTCTTTATCTTCTAATAAGAACCCGGATACCTGTTTTGGGATTCTCTTCTCATTGCTCATTTTACAATTAGGATAATGATTCTACAAAAGTATCCATTTAAGGAATATGTAAAAATATTACAAAAAATGCCGAATATAGATTGAGCCAGATAAACGGAATAACCCATCCATGCTGTTTGTAACTTGCAGTTGTGAACCTTACAAACATTTATATAGAAGGACAAATAATAACTACGCATCAACCGCGAAAGGCGGTACCATAGGAGTATAACACAATGGGAATGGGTAACGCACCTGTACTTATCCTCAGAGAAGGAAGCAAGAGAGAAAAAGGAAAAGACGCGCAGTTCAACAACATCACTGCCGCCAGGACCATCGCTGACGCCGTAAGGAGCAGCCTCGGACCTAGGGGAATGGACAAGATGCTCGTCGACTCCCTCGGAGACGTCGTCATCACCAACGACGGTGTCACCATCCTCAAAGAGATGGATGTCCAGCACCCCGCAGCAAAGATGCTCGTCGAGGTCGCCAAGGCCCAGGACGACGAGGTCGGAGACGGAACTACCACCTCCGTCATCATCGCAGGAGAGCTCCTCAAGAAAGCCCTCGACCTGATCGACTCCAACGTCCACCCCACCATCATCACCGCTGGATACAGGCTTGCCAACGAGAAGGCTCAGGAGATCCTCAAACAGGTCTCCAAGAAGGTCACCCTCAAAGACGAGGATCTCCTCCTGAAGATCGCCCAGGTCTCCATGAACAGCAAGCAGATCAACTCCGCCAAGGACTTCTTCTCCAAGATGATCGTCGACGCCGTCAAGACCATCGTCGAGAAGGACGACCAGGGCAACTACTTCGCCAACCTGAAGAACATCTGCACCGTCAAGAAGGCCGGAGCCAACATGGAAGAGTCTGAGCTCATCAAAGGTCTCATCATCGACAAGGAGCCCGTCTCCCCCACCATGCCCAAGGTAGTCAAGGGCGCCAAGATTGCACTCATCGACGGAGCCTTCGAGGTCAAGAAGCCCGAGATGGACGCAAAGATCCAGATCACCGACCCCGAGATGCTCTCCCAGTTCATCAAGGAAGAGGAGAACACCCTCAAGGCCATGGTCGACGCATGCAAGAAGGCCGGAGCCAACGTCGTCTTCTGCCAGAAGGGAATCGACGACCTCGCACAGCACTTCTTCGCCAGGGAAGGCATCTACGCCTGCCGCCGTGTGAAGAAGAGCGACATGGAGAGGCTCGCCAAATCCTGCAACGCCAACATCGTCAGCAAGATCAGCGAACTCACCGCAGAGGACCTCGGAGCAGCCGACACCGTCGAGCTCAGGTTCATCGGCGACGAGCAGATGACCTTCGTCACCGGATGCAAGGACCCCAAGACCGTCTCCATCCTCGTAAGGGGAGGAACCAACCACGTCACCGACGAGGTCGAGAGGTCTCTGGTCGACGCCTGGTCTGTCGTAAAGGTCTCCATCGAGGACGGTCTCATCTGCACCGGAGGAGGTTCCACCGCAATGGAACTCGCCATGAAGATCAGGGACTACGCCGCATCTGTCGGTGGAAGGGAGCAGATTGCCATCGAGGCCTTCGCCTCCGCCATGGAGATCATCCCCACCACCCTCGCCGAGAACGCCGGTCTCGACCCCATCAACATGGTCATCGAGCTCAGGAGGCAGCACAAGGCAGGCAAGACCTACGCCGGAATCAACCCCTTCACCGGCAAGGTCGAGGACATGATGAAGAACGATGTCATCGAGCCCTACAGGATCGGAAAACAGGCCATCAACTCTGCAACCGATGCCGCGGTCATGATCCTCAGGATCGACGATGTCATCGCCTCCAAATCCGCACCTGCACCCGCAGCACCCGGAACGGACTGAAGCTTCTAAACTATCAAGGGGGGCTTCAGCCCCCCGAAAACCTCTCAAAATATCTCAAAAGTGGTAATGTATGACTGGCAAGTCTAAAGAAAAAACAGAAGCGCCCTCCGAGGAGAAAGAGGTAGAAGCCACTCCGGAAGAACCCTCTCTGGAAGCACAGCTGGAGCAGGCCAAGGCGGAAGCCGCCGAGAACCTGGACCGCTGGCAGCGCACCTTTGCCGAGTTCGACAATTACCGCAAGAGGACCGAGAAGGAGATGGCCGACTTCAGGAAGTTCGCCAACAGCGGGCTCGTCACCGAGCTGCTGAACGTGGTGGACGATCTGGGGAGGGCCCTCGACTCCGCTCCCGACGCCGAAGCCTCCTTCGTCGTCGGAGTCAAGGCCGTCAGGGGAAACCTGGTGAAGATCCTGGAAGCACAGGGTGTAAGCGAGGTTCCCACCGACAAGTTCGACCCCAACATGCACGAAGCACTGATGGTGGTCGACGGAGAGGAGGACAACAAAATCGCTCAGGTGTATCAGAAAGGATACATGATGAACGGCCGCGTGCTGAGGTTCGCCAAAGTCGTGGTCACCAAGAAGAAGGAGCAGGAAGCGGCTCCTGAGCAGGATGAGAAAACTGCTGAAGAAAACACAGAAAATTGAGGTGAAAGAATATGTCTAGAATCATCGGAATTGATCTCGGAACCAGCAACTCTGCCGCCTCCGTCATGGAGGGAGGTATACCTACCATCATCCCCAGCGCCGAAGGAACCAGCGTCGGAGGAAAATCCTTCCCGTCTTACGTCGCATTCACCAAAGACGGCCAGCTGCTCGTCGGAGAGCCCGCCAGGAGGCAGGCCGTCACCAACCCTGAGGGAACCATCAAGAACGTCAAGAGGAAGATGGGATCCAGCGAGAAAGTGACCGCACTCGGAAAAGAGTACACTCCTCAGCAGATTTCCGCCTTCATCCTCGGAAAGATCAAGAAGGATGCAGAGGCCTTCATCGGCGAGAAAGTCGAGAAAGCAGTCATCACCGTCCCCGCCTACTTCAACGACAACCAGAGGCAGGCAACCAAGGACGCAGGAGCCATCGCAGGACTCGACGTCGTCCGTATCATCAACGAGCCTACCGCAGCCGCACTGGCTTACGGACTCGACAAAGCAGGACAGTCCCAGAAGATCCTGGTCTTCGACCTCGGAGGAGGAACCCTCGATGTCACCATCATGGACTTCGACGACGGAGTGTTCGAGGTCATGTCCACTTCCGGAGATACCGCTCTCGGAGGATCCGACATGGATGAGGCACTCACCAGCTTCATCATCAAGCAGTTCCAGAACGAGACCGGCATCGACCTCTCCAAGGACCACGCGGCATACGTCCGTGTCAGGGAGGCCGCCGAGAAAGCGAAGATCGAGCTGTCCACCACCATGCAGACCGAGGTCAACCTGCCTTTCATCACCGCAGACGCCTCCGGACCCAAGCACCTGGTGCAGACCCTCACCCGTGCCAAACTCGAGGAGCTCGTCACCCCCATCGTGGAGAGGTGCCGCGGACCCATCGAGCAGGCTCTTAGGGATGCCGGACTCACCGCAGACAAGGTCGACAAGGTCATCATGGTCGGAGGACCTACCAGGATGCCCATCATCCAGAACTTCGTCGAGAACATCGTTGGACCCAAGATCCAGCGCGGTGTCGACCCCATGGAGTGCGTCTCCAAGGGTGCAGCCATCCAGGGAGCAGTCCTCTCCGGAGACGTCAAGGACGTCCTTCTGCTGGATGTCACTCCTCTGTCCCTCAGCATCGAGACCCTCGGAGGAGTCGCTACCAGGCTGATCGAGAGGAACACCACCATCCCCACCAAGAAGTCCCAGGTGTTCTCCACCGCAGTGGACAACCAGCCCTCCGTCGAGATCAACGTCGTGCAGGGAGAGAGGAAGATGGCGGCAGACAACACCAGTCTCGGAAGGTTCACCCTGGACGGAATACCCCCCGCAAGGCGCGGAGTCCCCCAGATCGAGGTCACCTTCGATATCGACGCCAACGGAATCATCAATGTCTCCGCCAAGGACCTCGGTACCGGCAAGGAGCAGAAGATCACCATCGCATCCTCCAACAAGCTCTCCAAAGAGGAGATCGACGCGGCCATCAAGAACGCAGAGCAGTTCGCCGAGGCCGACAAGAAGAAGGAGGAGCTCATCAACGCCCGCAACCAGGCTGAGACCATCGTCTACACCACCAAGAAGACCCTGGACGAACTCGGCGACAAGGTCACCCAGGAAGAGCGCACCACCGTCGAGAACGCCATCAAGGATCTCGAGGCAGTGCAGAACTCTGACAACATCGAGGAGATCAAGGCCAAGACCGATGCAGTCATGAAGGCTGTCGAGCCCATCAGCGAGAAGATCTACAAGAACGCCACCCCTGAGCAGCAGCAGGCCGCCCAGCAGGCATACGAGCAGGCCCAGCAGCAGGCACAGGGCAACCAGTCCGCCGGCAGCAGCAAGAAGGCTGACGACGACAACGTCATCGACGCCGACTACAAGATCGTCGATGATGACGACAAGAACTGAGAAGGTAAGTTCAGATGGCAGAATCGAAAAGGGACTACTACGAGGTACTCGGGGTCTCCAAGACTGCGTCCGCCGACGAGATCAAGAAGGCGTACCGTACACTCGTCAAGAAATACCATCCTGATGTGTCGACGGAGCCCAAGGACGTCGCAGAGGCCAAGTTCAAGGAGATCTCGGAGGCCTACGAGGTCCTTTCCGACTCCGAGAAACGCAGCCTGTACGACCAGTACGGTCATGCCGGTGTCGACGGTTCCTTCGGAGCCGGCGGTTTCAACATGAGCGACTTCACCCACGGCGACGATCTCAACGACATCCTCAGCGAGATCTTCGGAGGCTTCGGGGGATTCGGCGGCTTCGGCCGCTCCTCCCGCCCCAACGCCCCCCGTCAGGGGGACTCCCTCCGTTATGACCTCGAGATCGACATGCTCGACGTGCTGAACGGGAAGGAAGTACCGATCACTGTTAAACACACAGTGTCCTGCCCCGACTGTCACGGAACCGGGGGTAAAGGCGGCAAGACCCAGCAGTGTCCGGCCTGTAACGGTCAGGGACAGCGTCAGGAGATGCGCCGCACCATGTTCGGCAACACCATCTCCGTCAGCGAGTGTTCCCGCTGCAACGGTACCGGAAGGATCCCCGTGGAGATGTGTCCCCGCTGCAACGGCAGGGGCCGTGTCAACAAGGATTCCAAGGTGGCCATCAGCATCCCCAAGGGAATCGAGGACGGAATGCGTATCCGTGTGGGCGGTGCCGGCGATGCAGGCTACAACGGCGGTCCCGCCGGAGACCTGTACGTCGTGGTGCACGTCAAGGAGCACAAGACCTACGAGCGTGATGGAGCCGACCTGTGGATGAAGTGCGAGGTCTCCTACCCCAAGCTGGTCCTGGGAGGAAGCATCACCGTAACCACCTTGGAAGGCAAGAGCGTGGAGATCACCATCTCTCCCGGAACCCCGGTCGACAGTGTCCTGAAGGTACCCGGTCAGGGTCTTCCCGAGATGCGCCGCACCACCCGCGGAAACCTCTATGTGCGTCTGGGCGTGGCCATTCCCAAGAGGGTCACCGCAGAGGAGAAGGAACTCCTTATGAAACTGGATGCCAACGCAGGCAAGAAAACCACTTCCAAGAAGAAGGGCCTGTTCAAGTGAGCAGGGGCGGGAACCCCCGCCACCCTTCATTTTTAATATCTGGCACTTGAGGTGCGCTAACATGATCGCGGTCACGGGAAGTACGGTCGGAGAGAACGGGACTGCGAGGCTTCTGAAGGACGAGACCGTCCTTTCCATGTCCAAATCCGACCAGCTTGTCATCCTGGGAGGATGCGGTATCACCGAGGCCCGCGCCGATGTCGATGCACGGGTGAAGCAGTACCGCGACCTGCCGTGTTCCGTTCTGTTCATTGACGGCAGCACCGACGACTACGATCTCCTGGCGGAATATCCGTTCTTTCCGTGGAATGGAGGAAAAACAAGGAACATCTCCCGTGGTATCACCTATCTGGCGAGGGGGCAGCTGTTCTCCCTGGGAGGGCGGTCGCTTTTGACCATGGGCGGGGCCCCCACTCCCGGACGCGACGACACCGGGAAATACTATACATGGTGGCCGGAGCAGGACATATCCCCCGAGGATGAGAAGGAGGCGGAGCTGAACCTTCTGGAAGGCGGCTGGAGGGCGGATTACGTGTTCACCAGCGACCGTCCCCGCGGCTGGGGAGGTCCCGGAGGATCCGAAGTCCTGGAGAGGCTGGCCTTCCAGACCGATTACGGAAGCTGGTTCTTCGCCGGTCCCGAGGACCGTGAGTTCCCGGATTACCGTGCGGTACAGGTCTGTGATAAGGTTATATCCATGGGCTGACCTCATCGTATCATGCAGGACCCTTACAGTAAGGAACTGGAAGTCGCTTCGGCGGCGGTGCGCGAAGTAGCCGACAGGTATGTCTCCGACGGAGACCGTGATGCCGACGAGAAGCAGAATTCGGTAGGGTCCTTCGACATCGTTACCCATTCCGACGTGGAGGCTCAGGATTCCATCGTGAACGCCCTCCGCGAGGCTTTTCCGGGAGATTGTTTCTACTGCGAGGAGAGCGAGGGCAACACACTCACTGACGAGCGTACCTGGGTCATCGACCCTATTGACGGAACGCTCAGTTACGAGCGCGGGATGCCTATCTACGGGACCCAGCTGGCACTGTTCGTCCGCAAGGAACCCGTGCTCTCTGTGATCTATGTTCCCGTGCTGAAGGAGATGTATACCGCGACCGTTGTTTCGGGAGCACGTCTCAACGGCAAGCCCATAGGAAACAACGTCTCCCGCGAGCTCAGGAAATGCGTGGTGTCCACCGGCGACTTCTCCAGGAAGAAGCAAGAGTGGAGAGACAAGCATTACGAACTTATCGGAGCGATGAGGGACGAATTGGCAAGGATCCGCATGCTTGGTGCGGCCTGCTGTGATTTCGCCTTCTTCGCTGCTGGCAGGATCGATATCCACATCAGGTTCGTCAACAAGATCTGGGACTTCATGCCCGGTCTGTTCTTGGCAAGGGTCTCCGGTGCATATGTGGACGAGGAACTCCTGAAGGAAAAGAGTTTCCTTCTTCTAACCCAATCGAAAGAAGAGGCCGATGAGTTTAGGCAGAAAGTCCTTTCCAAGATGGAACTCTGATTAGTGCATTACCTTGTGGTCGGGCATAGGTTTGTGATACTTTCCGGTCGCCGTTTCGATGCTCATCTCGAATACAGCAGCTGCGGTGGCACGTTCCTCTTTCATCGGGAATCCGGCACGTTCGGGAACAGTCTTCGCGATGATTGCTCTGAGAACAGCGATTTTCTTGTCGAGATCCTCGATGGTTTTGACGGTTCCGCGCACGATAACCGACTCGTAGACCGTGGTGGTGTTGCATCCGTCAGGACCGGTAATCTCGAATCCCCCGGTCTCCATGGCGGTGAGGCAGACCTTGTCGCAGGCCTCCATGTTCT